>OCVV012878681.1_pt1 | contig 33862 bp, 30 predicted proteins | sample 1539721 | NCBI WGS metagenome assembly OCVV01 (sample SAMN02144230, study PRJEB22623) | gut metagenome | biome: sheep rumen | host: Ovis aries | place: New Zealand | reverse complement strand
TAAGCGGCCAGTTCCATTCCGACAAAAAGCGGAATGAAATCCACCGACTGCACCATGATCAGCACACCGACCGTTGCAAGAAGTGCAAGGCCATACGGTTCACCCGCCGGATACTTTTCACGTGCAAGCGTTACCTGCAAGCCTCCGATTCCAAGGAATGCGCAAAGCAACACGGCAAGAGAAAGGACCACGCGGAGCGCGCCCATTTCAAAGAATCCGAAAAGCGGAGAGGCATCCACTTTCACAAATACAAACGAGATCGCAGAAAGCACAAGGAACGCGCTTGCAACCCAAGGGAGCACCTTCTGCTTGTTTTTATCTGCAACGAACGGTTCCATCGCAATGCTGACCATTGCGCCGAGCGCAACGAAAATCATCGGAAGGAGATTCACAAAACTAGCGGACATCTTCAGCCTCCACTTGTTTTACTTCTTGTTCAGCCGTAGCCGTTTCTGCCACAGCCTTTTCTTCGGCTTCCGTCACAGCTTTCGCTTCGACAGCGGCCGTATCCGCAGAAACCGGTTCAGCCGAGAACTGCTTAGACATTTCGGCAACAGCGGCCGGCTGGGAAGCGGCTTCGATAGCAGCATCAAGAGCCGCACGGTCATCTTCCGCTGCCGATGTATAATCCAACGTACTTGTGATCGGCTGCGGATGCACACCGAACACAATGAGAAGAATCAGAAGCGGAGCCGTAGCCACCGCATCCGCAATCGGGAAGCGGAGCTTCTTTTGGTCTTCCGAGATTTCACCCGGTTCGCCAAAGAGCACCTTCTGAATCAAGCGAAGCATGTAAACACCGGTCAAGATAATGCAAAGGCCTGCAATAGCGGCAGCGATTACGCTCACATTCCAAAGACCGAGCAACACGAGGAATTCACCGACAAATCCAGCCGTTCCCGGAATGGCAATCGCAAGAACGCTCGCCACGCCAAAGAAGAAGCCGAACACCGGATAACGGCTCGCAAAGCCGCCCATTCTGTCGAGGAAACGGTGGCCAGCAAGGCGTTCCGCGGAACCCGCAAGAATGTAAAGGGCGGAAGCCGAAAGACCGTGACCCACCAGGAGCACGAGCACCGCCGGGAACACAGCCACATCCAGCGTAAAGATACCGGCAATCGCAAGACCCAAGTGACCCATGGAGCTAAATGCAAGGAGCTTTTTGATATCCTTCGCACGCATCGCCATAAAGGCACCGTAAACCGCAGTCAAAAGGCCGAACCCAAGAAGAATCTTGCCATTTTTAAAAGCGACTTCCGGGAAAATTGCAAGAACCCAGAAGTAGAAGCCGTAAACGCCAGCCTTCGACATGGCACCCGTCAAAACAGCGCTCAGGCTTGCCGGAGCTTCTGCATAAGTTTGAGCCTGCCAACCGTGCAAAGGGAAGAGCGGAGTCTTTACCCAGAACGCTGCGGCAAAGCACCAGAAGAGAATCGTCTGCGTGGATTCCGGAAGAGCCTGCGCGGCCTGTGCAACCGGGAGCACGTAAGAAGATCCTGCAATGGAAATCAAATACCAGAGAGCGACAGCCATCGGAGCAGAACCGATGAGCGTGTAAAGGGCAAAGTTCACTGCCGCTTCACGACGTTCAGGTCCTCCGTAAGAACCGATGAGGATTGCTGCCGGGAGAACGAGCGCTTCGAAGAAGAAGAAGAACAGCACCGCGTCCGAAGCGAGGAACGTACCGTTCAAGGCTCCGAGAAGTGCGAACATTCCAATGGCGAAGTTGCGGTAGTTACCGCCCGTCGTCTTTCGAGCGCTGATCAAAGCGGCCAGCGTAATGATATTAGCGAGGAACACCATCCAAGCGGAGAATCCATTCACCGCAAAGGAGAGCGTTACCGTTATGCCCGCGCCAGGGATCGTAAACCATCCGGCAGGAGTCGTATTGTAATCTCCCGAGAAAAGGAGCACAATGCTTGCGAGCAAATGAATCGCCGAAAGGATCACCGCAAGGCGAGATGCCGAACGAGCGTCCTTGCCAGAAGCGGCAACCATTAGAATGGCGGCGAGGAACGGAGCAAAAACCAGTGCGTATAACATTAGGAAAGCCCTCCGCAGAGATAGACCACAATGCCGATGATCGCCATGCCTGCAATGCTCAAGGCCACTTGCAAGCGAACCTTGCGAACCTGGAGAGAGCGAAGACCGTCACCCACAATGAAGACGATCGCGCAGACCATCCATTGCAGAATCTGAACGAACTTGTCGACAACCACGTCCGTCACCCATGCCAAGAATTCGAACGTCTTGATCACAACGTTATGGATGTAGTCGAAGAAGAAAGTCCAATCGCCAGCGGCACCGACCGGAGTCGTGTCCGCATTTTTCTTGAGCTGCGGAATGCGCTTGCGAGTAAAGATCATATAGCCGGCACAAACGCCCACGAGGGCCGCAATCGTTCCGAGAATCGCAAACGTCAGCGGCGAAGGCATTGCCTTATCCACAGTCAGGAAGTGCGCCATTTTCTGAGCGGTCTGCACCACCGGAGCAAGCCACTGTTCAAACCAGTTCGCACCATGGACAAATACGTTCCAGAAGTAACCGGAGAAAGCCGAACCGATCGCGAGAACGCACATCGGGAAGGTCATCGAAAGCGGAGCTTCATGAATCTGATCGTCACGAAGTTCGCCGCGGTACTTGCCGAGGAAAACGAGAACCATCAAACGGGTCATGTAAACGGCTGTAATCACAGCGGTAGCAAGACCGACGCAGTAAAGGATCGGGCCAAAAATTGGAGAGAAGTCAAACACATGTTCGAGGATCAAATCCTTCGAGAAGAAACCCGAGAATCCCGGGAAACCGATAATGGCGAGGTATGCAAAGAGCATCGTAATCGCGGTAATCGGAGTCTTCTTCAAAAGACCGCCCATCTTACGCATATCCTGTTCGCCGGCAAGAGCGTGCATAATAGCGCCCGCGCCAAGGAAGAGCGTTGCCTTAAAGAAGGCATGCGTGAACACGTGGAAGATCGAAACGTCGAAGGCCGAAACGCCAGCCGCCATGAACATATAGCCGAGCTGCGAAATCGTCGAGTAAGCGAGAACCTTCTTGATGTCGTTCTGGAGAAGCCCAGCAACGGCGGCCCAGAAAGCGGTCGCCATACCAACAATCGCAATAATCGGGAGAACACCCGGAAGAATCACGAAGAACGGAGAAAGACGTGCCACGAGATAAACGCCTGCCGTGACCATCGTCGCCGCATGGATCAACGCAGAAACAGGAGTAGGACCAGCCATTGCATCCGGAAGCCAGGTGAGGAGCGGAATTTGAGCGCTCTTTGCCGTGCAAGCCCAGAAGAAAAGAAGTCCAGCAATCGTCAACAGCGGAAGACTCGTCGTAATCATTTCTGCCGAAGCCGGATTCAAAATCCAGGCCACGAGATCTGCGTAATTCAAAAGGCTCGAACCACCGACCGTTACCAAAGCAGCCATACCGAGAAGGAATCCGACGTCACCGACACGGTTCACGAGGAACGCCTTGTTAGCAGCCTTGCAGTTCTTCAAATCCTTGTTCCAGAAACCGATGAGGAGGTAGGAGCAAAGGCCCACGCCTTCCCAACCGAGGAACGTGAGAACCAAGGAATCCGAAAGAACGAGCACCACCATGCTAAACACGAACAGGTTGATGTACGCAAAGAACTTGGCATAACCGCGATCTTTGTGCATATAACCCGTCGAATACATCGTGATGAGAGTCGCAATGCCCGTGATGAAGAGAAGCATTGTACGGGAAAGCCCATCAAAGAGGAACCCGAAGTTCACCGAAAGCAGCGGCGTATGGATCCAGGAACCCAAGGTTTCATGAATACCATGCACCGGCATGTTCCAGCCGACAAACGCTGTAGCGACAAAGGCGAGGAGCGGGAACACCACTGCAATCGTACCCACCAGACCTTCGTCCGGACCCTTTTCACTTTCGGAAGAAGCGAGGGCGATGAGCGTAAGCACCACCACGCCAACGAGAGGGAAAAGAGGGATTAACCAAAGAGGAATCATTTTCTGTTACCCCCTCATATTGGAATAGTTATCGACATCCGCGCTATCCTGATTTCTAAAGATCAGGATGATGATCGCAAGGCCGACGCAAGCTTCTGCCGCAGCGACCGCAATCGTAAAGAGCGGGATAATCTGACCAGTAATGCTTGCCACATCGGCAAACGTTTTGGAGAATCCGATAATGCTCAGGTTCACCGCATTCAATGCGAGTTCAACGCCCATCAAGACGAAGAACACGTTTCGACGGCAAAGAGCCGTAGCGATTCCCAGGGACAAGAGGATCAGCGCCAAAACTTGAACGTAAATCGCTTGCATTAGTGAACCTCCTTGGGCAAGACATTCTCCGGATCCGAAGCGATACGCTTACGGGCGAGAATGACAGCCGTCGCCATTGCAGAAAGCAGCACAAGGCCGATCGCAAGGACAATCAGATAATAGCCGTTGCCGTCAGCACTCATGTTGAAAAGCGCCTTCGCCGTCACATCGACTCCGCCACGAACCGTTGCCGGGTCAAAGGCGAACGTCGAATGGCAAAGAACGATCGACGTCAAGCATGCAACGGCCACAACAGACAGCAAAACAAAGATCGAAACCTTGTCGAACCGTTTTGTCGTATTGTCACGCGAACCGTTCAGCACAAGAATGATGAACATGAGGAGCGTCATGACAGCGCCTGCATAAACCATGATCTGGACAGCTCCGACGAACGGGCTTCCCAAAAGGCCGTAAATGCCGGCCAGGGAAAGCATCGTCGTGACCATCGCGATCGAAGCGTAAAGCGGATGCTTGGTGAAGAAGATGCAAAGGGAGCATCCCACAGCGATTACCGCCAAAATAATGAAGTAGATGAGAGCTAGCATTTGACTTCTCCCCAGACTTTGAGAGCCTGCTTATTTTTCGTTCCGCCCGGAGCTACCTGGCTCTGCGGGTCATCCGGATAATCCTTCGGATTCCAGCTTGTCAAATCCGTAAGGTTCACGATGAAGTCCTTACGTTTCGGATGGACAAAGCTTGTTTCGCAAGTGTCCATGCGAAGAGCGTCGACAGGGCAAGCTTCTACGCAAAGACCGCAGAAGATGCAGACGGAATGATCGATTTCGAAACGCGCCGCTTTCTTTTCAATGCGGCCGTCCGTGGACTGAGCCGCTTCGATAAAGATGCAGTGAGCCGGGCAAGCCGATGCGCACATAAAGCATGCGACGCAACGCGGCGAACCATCCGGGCGAACCATCATGCGATGCTTAGCACGATAATCGCGAGGAATATACGGCTTGACTTCTGGATAACCAGTCGTCGGGAGCGTTTCATAGCGGAAGAAACCGCGTAAAAAGTGCTTGATCGTCGTGTAGAGACCGCGGAACGCTTCGAAAATGTAGAGGCGTTCAATCAAGTTCATTTCTTTGTGCTTAACAACGCGAACCATTAGTTGCCTCCCATGACGAGTTTAGCGATAACGGCAGTCACCACCAAGTTCAACAGGGCAATGTTCAAAAGGATCTTCCAGCCGAGATGCATAATCTGGTCGTAGCGGAAACGCGGGAGCGTCCAACGGACCCAAATCCAGATCCAGCAGAAGAACACCGTCTTGATCATCAAAACGAGGAACTGCACGGCGGCAGTACCGAGAGCGGTACCGATGCCATAAACCGGAAGGCCATTCACGATCGTCGATTCCGGATGGACAAAAAGTCCGGAGACAACCGCAAGGGCGATGAACACAGGGACAGCGATCCAAGCGATGATCTTGTAAAGGAGATATTCCTTGTTGATTTCATCCTTGTTCGAAGCTTTACCCTTGTTGAATTCGCGGAGCCAGCGGTAAACCATGTGAAGGAATGCGAGGGCGAGGAAGGCGCAGATGCCAAAAAGAACGGCAAGGACAGTGCCAAAGTTCGCCTGCACATCGGCAGTCGTCATGAACGGAATCGAATAGCCGCCAAGGAAGAGCGTTGCCATGAGAATACTGTTGATTCCCACATGGCCATATTCTCCCATGTAGAACATACCGAACTGCATTGCGCCATATTCCGTATGATAACCAGCGACAAGTTCCGGGTCGCCTTCCGAAACGTCGAACGGAGGACGTCCTGTTTCGGCAATCGCAGCCAGAAGGAAGCAGAAGAACGCCACCGGCTGGACGAAAATGCCCCAGACGTGAGTTTCCTGCCAGTTCACAATTCCTTCGACATTGAACGTGCCTGCAAGCAGGACCATGCCCATCATCGAAAGGCCAAGGCAAACTTCATAACTGATGCTCGTAGCCGTTGCACGGAGAGCGCCCAGGAGCGGGAACTTCGACTTGGAAGCCCAACCCGAAAGCACCGTACCAAAAACCGAGAGCGAAGAAAGACCGAACATAAGCAGAATGCCGATGTCCGTATCCACGTTCGCAGCCGGAATGTGCACCACCGTATCGCCGAACGTAAAGTTCAAGGACGCAAAATACGGAAGAACACACGGCGTGAGCAGAGTCAGTCCAAACGGGATGGCCGGAGCGAGCGAGAAGAGAACCTTATGAACACTCTTCGGTTCATAAATTTCCTTGAAGAAGAGCTTCAAGCCGTCGCAGCAGTTTTGGACCCAACCAAAGGCGCGGATCTTTCCGAAGAACGGAATCTTGATGTAGGAGCGGTTCGGGCCTTGACGGTCCTGAATGAAACCTGCACCACGGCGTTCCATCGGAATCAAGAGAAGAATGAAGAGCACTGGGATGAAAGCGAGCGCGAGCTTCGCAATCGTCAGAAGCCATTCAATCCAAGTTTTGGATTCAATTAATTCCATCATACGGCAGCATCTCCATCGAGCAATTCGCCCGTGCTATGAATGGCATCCAAAGAGAACTTCGCAAGCTTCGGAGCGAATTCGCCCGCCTTTTTGAAGGCGATAGCCGCGCTCGTTACATCTTCACCGGCAAGGGCGAAGAGAACAGAGAACAGCGGAGCAAGTTCTGCATCCGGAGAAGTCGGAGCCGCATTCAGCTTTTGAAGGATCGAATTCACGTTCACCATGGATCCGCTTACTTCGGACCAGTGGTTGACGCCGTAAACCGTCGAAGACTTCTTTGCCGTTTCATCGTTCTTTGCAGAAATCGAAATGCGGTTCGGAATGACTTCAAGAGACTTTGCCTTCGAAGCGTCGCTACCCCACAGGTCTGCGGAAAGCGAAACCAGCGTCTTGAATTCAGAAGCGCGCTTGGCGAGGTCTTCTGCCGTCTGGGTAAAGCCAAACAGGGCGAAGCCTGCACGGTTTGCCACCGGGTCACCACTCTTCGAAAGTCCGTCCGGAGTTCCTACCGGAGCGAAGGTTCCGACAAAGACTTCGGCGCGAGCCCCGAGCTTGTTCACAAGCGTCTTGAGGGCCGCAGCGTCTTCGTTCGTTGCACTTCCACCGAGGACGAATGCGATCTTGCCTTCGCCTTCGAGAACCTTCTTCAAGGCGTTCAGGTTACCGACCGGCAAACGGTCCTTGGTAAACTGCTGGAAAGCGAGACGGCTCGTATTCGAAATCCAGGTGCGGTTCACTTCCGGATTGCAGCGCGGCATCACGCGCCAGATATATCCGTTGTTGTGATCGAGCCAGATGTTTGCGCCGAGGGAGTCATCCATGGAGATGGTCGCCGTGCGGGAAAGCATCCAGACACGCTGCTGGAAGCGGAAATACTTCGCAGTCATTGCACCGGTCGGGCAAACGTCCGTGACGCAAAGGTCATATTCGTGATCGAGTTTGCGACCCGGGAATGTGGTGATGTAAGTCTTGTCGGCACGGAGTGCGAGCTGCAACTGTTCATCGCCAGCGACATCGCGCATAAAGCGGACGCAACGGTCACACTGTACGCAGCGTTCTTCATCGAGGAAGATACGCGGGCCAATGTCCACACGCTTACCGCCGCGGAGCTGACCCTTGGTGTCGTAGAACTGATGATCCGGATTGCCGTGGTAATTTTTTCCCACTTCCGGGAAGAGACGGCTCGTATCCTTGCCCGCTTCCACGTAATTTTCCTGAAGCGTGCATTCTCCCGCCTTATCGCAGATAGGGCAATCGAGCGGGTGGTTCAGCAGCATAAATTCAGAGACTGCTGCACGAGCGTTCTTCACGCGTTCGCTAGAACGCGGTGTCGAAATTTTCATGCCTTCCTTCACCGGGGTGAAGCAAGAGATGATCAAAGCCTTTCCGCGCGGGCCTTCCGTTTCCACCAAGCACTGGCGACAATTACCAGAAACCGGAAGATACGGATGGTAGCAAACGTGCGGAGTTTCAATGCCGACAGCTTTTAAAGCTTCGAGCAGGTTAGTATCGCCCGGCACTTCCACGTTCTGGCCATCGACCTCGATTGTGACTCGAGGACTCTTGGCCGTCGGAAGATGAGGCATGTTGTAATGATTGCTCATAAGATTACCAGTAGGCTCCCAGACGAACGGTCGGTCTCAAGCGGGGTTCCGCATGATTCGGGTTCTTCGCGATATATTCTTCAAAGTCAGCACGATACTTTCTCGTGTAAACGTTCAGCGGACCACCGAGAGAAATCGACAGCGGACAAATCGTCGTGCCGGCGAAACCAGCGGAAATTCCCTGCAACAGTTCAATATCCCCATCGTGACCTTCGCCACGCATGATGGAATCGAGAACGCGCTTTGCAAAGCCTGTACCTTCTCGGCAAGGCGTGCACTGACCGCAAGATTCATGTGAATAGAAGTGACCGAGGACGTCCAAAATGTCGACCGCATTGTGCGTATCGTTAAAGACGATAATTGCACCCGAACCGAACATGGTCTTTAAGGAAGCCATGCATTCGTAATCGAGCGTTGCATTTTCACATTCTTCGGGAAGGAGCGGCGGGCAAGAAGAACCACCCGGGATCACACCCTTCAAATTACCGATAATACCTTGACAGTATTCTTCGCTCGTGAGCATTTCCATGAGCGGCGTACCGAGAGGTGCTTCATAAAGACCCGGACGTTTCACGTCACCGGAAACGCAGAACACCTTTGTACCGTGAGCACGCGGAGTGCCCATCTTCGTGTATTCTTCTACCGGATGGGAGAAGATCCACGGAAGCGACATGATCGTTTCCACGTTGTTCACGCAGGTCGGAGAAGCCCAGGCGCCAGCGACAGCCGGGAAAGGCGGCTTCAAGCGCGGCTGGCCCTTTTGACCTTCGAGCGAGTTAATCAAAGCGGTTTCTTCACCGCAAATGTAAGCGCCAGCGCCACGGTGCACAAAGATATCGAAGCTGAACTTCGTACCCATGATGTTTTCGCCGAGATAACCGGCGGCATAAGCTTCGTTCAAAGCCTTGTTCACGCTTTCGATGCACGGAAGGAATTCACCACGCGCATAGATGTAAGCTGTACGAGCGCCAAGAGCCCAGCCCGCAATGATCAAGCCTTCGATCAAACGGTGCGGATCTTCGAGAAGAAGGAAGTGATCCTTGTACGTACCGCCTTCGCCTTCATCTGCGTTCACCACGATATACACGGGCTTGCCCGTGTTACGCGGAACGAAGCTCCACTTCATGCCGGTCGGGAAGCCCGCACCGCCACGTCCGCGGAGACCGGCGCGCTGCACGCGATCGATCACTTCGAACTGGGACATTTCGAACAGAGACTTGGAAATGGTGGAATAGCCGCCGAGCTTCTTGTAAGCGTCGATGCTCTGAGCGTGCTTTCCAAAGTTTCCTGTGCAAACCTTCATTGAATCTTGCATAGTTAACCCACCTTCTTTGCTGTTGCAGGAGCAGCTGCAGGGGCTTCAGGAGGAGGAGGGGGAGCAGCCTTCGCCTTGCAAACCTGGGAAGGTTTTGCCGTGCGAGTTCCGCTGACCGCGATCATGCGGTATTCATCCCCGATCTTACCTTCGGGATCCACGAACTGTTTGTCTTTGACACCCGGCTTACCCACTTCGGTCCAGGTTCCGTTCGTATTCTTTTCTACGGTAAGTTCCGTAAATTCCGGAGCGCCCTTCCATGTGAGAGTAGCGCCGTTAGCGTCCACCAGAGCGTTCACGCCCAAAACCGGGCAAGGCGGAGCGTAATCGGAAACCTGCGGCTTGGCCGTTGCGCCCGGAGCTCCCGGGTGACCGCCATGGCCCTTCACCATACCGCCGAGAACTTCGCGCGGAGGTTCTTTCGGATACTTGGCAGCACGGTCTCTGCACCACTGGAGAATCTTGTCGAGACGTTCCGGGGTGAGGCATTCACCCGGCTTCAGCGTGAGTTCACCGTTATCCACATTCGTCGCAAAGTCGTCGTTCACGATCATCGCCGGAGCATTACCGCAAGCGGCAAGGCATTCGACTTCGACGATCGTAAAGAGACCGTCCTTGGTCGTTTCACCCGGTTTCAAATCGAGCACTCGACGTGCATATTCAAGCATGCTTTCCGCACCGCGCAAATGGCAGCTGATGTTGTGGCAGAACTGCAAAAGGAATCTGCCCGTCGGAACGTGCTTGTACATCGTATAGAACGTCGAAACACCGTAAGCGTGTGCCGCAGAGCATTTGCAAACGTCGGCAGCCCAACGGATTGCTTCGTGCGGAAGCCAGCCAATCGCATCCTGAGCAATCCAGAGAACTTCAAGAAGAGCACCCTGGGCAACCGGATAGCGGGAAAGCAAATCGGCAACACGGTTTTTCACTTCTGCCGTTTCGAGCAGCGGAGCGATTTCGCCCCAAGTCGGCTGTTTCTGAATCGGATTTGCATGGCCCAACTGGTCTGCCGGAGACGGAAGAACTTCAACTGGGGACGGACCCTTCGAATAAGAAAGCGTGTTATTCGCAACGTCCTGAATTGCACCGGTAATATGACTCATCTGTCCAATTCTCCCGCGATAATGTTGATACTCGAAAGGCAAGCGATCGAGTCAGCGATCAGACCGCCTTCCACAAGTTCATGGAACGCAGCGAACTGCGTAAAGCAAGGCGGGCGAACCTTTACACGCCAAGGATGGCCCGAACCATCCGAAACCAGCGTAAAGCCAAGTTCGCCGTTAGCCGTTTCGGTACCGCAGTAATATTCGCCTGCCGGAACGCGAATGCCTTCGAAGACACTCTTGAAGCGGCCAGCCAAAGCTTCCATATCTTGATAAACACGTTCATGCGACGGAACGCGAACGCGCGGATCTTCCACACTCACAGGGCCCGGAGCAAGACGCTTCAAGGCCTGGCGAATGATCTTCAGAGATTCTTCCGCTTCGGCAAGACGAACCATGAGGCGGTCAAAAACGTCGCCACGGGTTCCGGTCACCACGTTCCAGTCATAAGTTTCATAATCCCAATAAGGTTCGTCCTTGCGAACGTCGCTTGCAACACCCGTTGCACGGAGGCACGGGCCGGTCCAGCCGTAGCTGATCGCCTTTTCCGGCGTCATGCAGCCGACGTTCACCGTACGATCGAGGAAGATACGGTTGCGGTCAAAGCAAGCATGCACATCGCGCAAGTTCTTTTCGACCGTTTTGCAAACAGCAAGCACATCTTCTTCAAAGCCTTCGTAAGTGTCGCGATAAAGTCCGCCGATACGGCCATAGCTGTTCGTGAGACGAGCGCCGGTCAACTTTTCCCAAATGCGCATCGTTTGTTCACGGGAATCGAACAAGTAGAAGAAGCCCGTCGTCGAACCCAAGTCCTGGGCTGCGGCAGCATCACAGATGAAATGGTCTGCGATACGGGAAAGTTCGTTCACGATGACGCGAATGACCTTCGCGCGTTCCGGGATTTCAATGCCGAGCATTTTTTCGACAGCACGGCAATAGGCAAAGTTGTTCATCATCGCGGAGCAGTAGTCCAAGCGATCGGTCAGCGGCAAGACCTGCTGCCAGGTTCCGCGTTCCGCAGTCTTTTCAAAACCGCGGTGCAAGTATCCGATTTCGCCGACCGAGGCCGCGATATTTTCGCCATCCAGAGCCGTGATATAGCGCAAGCATCCGTGCGTCGCGCCATGCGACGGACCGATGTTCAACACCATCAAATTTTTTTCTTCGCCTTCAGGAGTCAAGACTTTCATTTTTGAATACTCCCTTGCAGATATTCTTCATCTGACGGATTGATTTCGACCGGACGTTCGAGAATGCGATAGCCTTTTGCTTCGAGACGCTTTTCAAGCGCCGGATACAGGTAATCGTTCGTGGAGAGCCACTGGCGACGGTGTGCCGGGTAATCCTTGCGAAGCGGGTGGCCCACAAATTCCACATGGTTCAAAATACGGCGAAGGTCCGGATGACCTTCAAACACAATGCCGTACTGGTCGTAGACTTCGCGTTCCTGCCAGTTCGCAATGCAATAAAGATCCGAGATTGTCGGGATCTTTGCATCGGCTTCTTCGACAAGAACCTTCACCATCATGCGTTTTGCCGGTTCATATACGCTTTTAAAAACGTATTCGACCGCAAAGCGCGGTCCGGCGTAATCCTTAAAACCTAAATAGTCAATGCCAACGATGTCGAGCAGCATGTCCAGACCGAGTTCGTCACGGATAGCTTGAACTGTCGCATGCAGTTTGCAACGGCAGACTTCCACCATCAGTTCCCACGAATTCTTTTCGGACCGGACAGCACCGAACTTTTCAAGAGTCTTGAGCGCGGTTTCTTCGAAAGCCTGACGAGCTTCCGGAGTCGCCACGATCGGCTCTCTCACATTGTCTAGAGATGTGGCCATTACGGGTTCTCCTTCCAAAATTCAGCTTTGCGGATAGCGGTATTCTTTAAGCATTCCGCCTTTTCCTTCAGCTCCTGCGCTTTTTCACGGGAATATTCCGCAAGATCATGCTTTGCCTGCGCCGTCTTCGCCTGGAGCATTTCCCACTGTTCCTTCAAGCGTTCCTTGCGCTGCTTCATGTAGGATTCATCCGAAACTTTCTTCTGGATTTCGAACATTGCGTCGAAGAAAGCTTCCGGACGGCTCGGACAACCGCCGATATAGACGTCGACCGGGATAATGTGGTCAATGCCCGGGACTGTGCAGTAGCAATCGTAAACACCGCCAGACGTGGCGCATGCGCCCATGGCGATCACCCACTTCGGTTCCGAAAGCTGTTCGTAAATACGCTTCAGGATCGGAGCCTGCTTGTAGGTGATGGTCCCTTGGACGGCCAAAACGTCGGACTGACGCGGCGTAAAGCGGACGTATTCAGAGCCGATACGCGAAAGGTCGTACGGGCTGGTTTCTGTACTCATGAATTCAATAGCGCAACAAGCTGTTCCGTAAGGGAACGGCCACAGGGAATTTTTACGTCCCCAGTTGACTATGAAGTCAAGCTTCGTTGTGAAGAAATTGGCTTCTTGGGCTTCAACTGCCATAGAACGATACCTCGTAAATGTCATTTTGAAAGATAGAAATTGAAACTTCCGGTTGCACCATTCCCGTTTCAAAAGCATAAAAATGAAAGTTTTTTACCCTTTTTCGCCAAAAAATGGGCATTTTTAGCCAAAATAAAGCGTTTTGGTCGGAATTTCGCGCAGTCCCAGTCGCCATTTTCAGGCCCCGCAAAATACAAAGTATTTTAGTCGGAATTAAACGGACGTTCAAAGAAAAACAAGGATATTTTTCCTAAGACCTTGACATTTATATTAGGCTTGTCTAACTTTGTTTTAGCCTCGACTAACTTTTATCCTCGTAAACGTCCGTCGAGCATCATTAATTGTAAGGCATCCAGAAAACGGACTCCGGATTTATCCGGGGTCTGTTTTTTTACTTTTTTCACAAAAGGACAAGGAGCCAAGAATGCCAGGGAAAAAAATGCATACGGGACTTTCAATTTGCGGAGGCGGAATTTTAGGAATCGGCCCGCTCACTATCCTCAAAAACTTGGAAAAAGATCTCCAGGACGAATTCGGGGACCCCAATCTGCAAATTCAACATTTTTTCGACTGTTACGCAGGAACTTCCACGGGTTCCATCATCACTGCCCTACTTGTCAGCGGAATCAGCGCCCAAAAGGCTTTCCGGATTTTCAAGAATAACGCCAAGAATATTTTCACAAAATACCCGTGGTACAAGCGCGTCAAGCCAAAATGCCCGACCTATGACCACTCCTATCTTTTCCGCGTGTTAAAAGCGTACCTCGGCAATTCCAAAATGAACGCGCTACCCTACCCGACCTTTATTCCAACGACCCGCATGAACGGAAAGAAGGCCGTAGAAAAAGTCTGGGACGACCGCGACGATGAACTTCTCCGTTTTGCCGTCGCCACATCCACCGCCGCGCCGACCTATTTTGATGTTATCGAAAAAGATGGTCAAAGCTACTGCGACGGAGGCCTTTGGGCAAACGACGCTACGATGGTCCTAGAATCCGGCATGAAGCTTCGATTCCCGGAATCCAAACTTCGCGTTCTCGTTTTAAATACCGGCATGAGCGTTCCGAGCAAAGCCTACGGCAACATGAGCCTGATTGGCTGGGCAAAATACTTAATCGACGACTGGGTCGCCCGAACCGGAAACTCGAACTGCTTTGAAGCCATGGCGAACCTCGGCAAAGAAAATTTCATGCGGATTTCACCCATGATCGAAGAACCGATCGAACTTGACAAGGTGGAACGTTTGGCGGAAGTCATTGAAATTTGGGAAACCCATTATACCGAAGTCAAAAAAGATCTTCTCGCCTTTGTCAAAAACGAAGCCAAAAAAGAATCGGAATCCGTATAAATTCACCTCGGAGGATTGTAAGGAAATTCCTTCGAGATTTCCCGATGCTCGATCAAGGACGCTTTGACGCGTCCTTTTTCTGTTGTTCTGTATCGAAATTCCGGGCCGCGGCATACAAGATTCTGCACAGTCGCGATTCCCGCTTTTTCTACCAGCAGATGCTGGAACGTTCTATCGTCATTGCGATTTGTATCGGGAAGCGCCAAAACGGAATTGCTGACTTGCAAAATTCCGCGAACAGTAAAAAGCCTGCCGTGCCACATTTGGACATCTACCGGAAAGTTCAGCACTTCGGAATTTACAATCTGGAGGGTCGCATGCTTCCCCACCGTAAACTGATCCATCGCCGAATCGTTTATCGAGATTCCATAGCTGAAGAAGGCATTCGAAAAGCGGACAGATCCATAACAGCTGTCGCCAAGAATCACACGGCCCAAAAGATTGCTGTTCGAAAAATTCACCCCGACACCCGTGTTCACAAAATTCGCCTCCACAGCGACACGGCAAAGATCACACCCGCTGTTCGAAATATCCAAAGACGGCAGGGCCCGCGACCCCAATTCCCATTGCGAAGAATCCGTCGCATTCATGGATTTTTCAAAAACAAATCCTTTATTTGCGTAAATGATAAATACCTGATTCAGCCACCCCCAATCGACGCGGTGAAATTCGATGCCCACAAGGTTTTCCAAATTCTGTTGAGCCAGACGAGATGTTTTTTCGTGGTCTGAAGCTTGAATTCCATAAAAAGGCCAGCTGTATTGATTGTGAATATTCACATTCTGGATCACCCCTAGCGACGTGATGCCATCCAAAACCATTCCCTTTTTAAATACCGACATATTCACGCCACGAATCAGGTGATCATTTGCGCCCCAGCGCATAAAAATTCCCGCATAAGAATTCACCAAGGTCGTGTTCTCGACAGCGCAACGGGAAGATTCCTTGACCCGCCCATTTGCATCATAATCACTGTTGCAAAAGATTGTCCACGAATACGGAACCGGATTCCAAACATCTGTCTGTTCCGGATATACGACGTTCACCCCGTCCAAAGTTGAAGTCCCCATCAAATGGATGCAAGACGGATACTTCCAAGGTTCTACATCGATATCGGCTCCACGGCCCACATAGCATTCGATTGTCGTCCCTGCACCTTCCAAGTCCGCTCGTTCCGCAATATGCGGGCGCGAATAGGTTCCCTTGAGCGTCAATCCACGCGGGACAAAAATCGTCTTTTCAAACTGCCAGCGACCCGCCGGCAAAAAGACTCCCTGCGCATTCTGCCTTTGCGCTTCTTCGAAAGCATTCTGCAAAGCCTCATCATCCGGAGCGCCGTCGTCCGAAATCCCTCCAAAATCCTGCACGTTCAAAAACACTTGAGCGAAGACGCTCGAAGCTCCAAAAAATATCCAGATAAAGATCAAAAGGGCGCGCATAAGCCTCCGAAGACGGATTTAAAATAAATGTATATTAAAGAACGATGAATGACCCGAATACAAGACCGCTAGCAGAACGCCTGCGCCCGACCTCCCTAGATGAATTCCTGGGACAAAACAAGATCATGGGCGAAAGCAGCATGCTCCGCCAGAGCATCGAAGCGGATACGGTCCCGAGCATGATCTTTTGGGGACCTCCGGGTTGCGGAAAGACAAGCCTTGCCAACGTCATCCATCTGCATACGCAAAAGCGGTTCGTCGCCCTTTCCGCTGTGGAATCCGGCGTGAAAGATGTAAAAGCGGTCCTTGCCGAAGCCAAGACTTACCAAGACCTCGGCAAAGGCACGATTCTTTTTATCGATGAAATTCACCGGTTCAACAAGAGCCAGCAGGACGCTTTGTTAAAAGCGGTCGAAGACGGTACCGTCACGCTGATTGGCGCGACGACGGAAAATCCGGGATTCGAAGTGAATTCCGCCCTCCTTTCCCGCTGCCAGTTGATTCTTTTTGGACCGCTTTCCACCGAAGACCTTTCCCACTTGGCCCTGCTCGCCCTCAAGGAACATCCCCGCGGTCTCCAACTTTCGGACGTCGAAATTTCGGACGAAACGCTTTTGAAGCTCGTTTCCCAGGCCGATGGCGATGCGCGATTCCTTTTAAATCAGGTGGAATGGATCGCCAAGAACTTGAACGGGAAAAAGGTCATCGACGACAAGCTTTTGGAAGCGATTCAGTACAAGAAACCGCTTCGCTACGACAAGTCGAACGAAGAGCATTACAATCTGATTTCCGCCCTGCACAAATCGGTCCGCGGAAGCGATCCCGACGCCGCCGTCTATTGGCTGCACCGCATGCTTCAAGGCGGCGAAGACCCCCGATTTATCATTCGGCGTTTAATGCGCATGGCAATGGAAGACATTGGACTTGCCGACCCGAACGCCCTGCTTTTAGCGACCGCCGCAAGAGAAGCCTTCGACTTTATGGGCGTCCCGGAAGGTTTAATCGGGCTCGACGAAGTCGCGATTTATCTCGCCCTCGCTCCCAAGAGCAACAGCGTAGAACTCGCCGGAATGAAAGCGGACCAAATCATTAAACAGACAGGAACGCTCCCCGTTCCTCGTGCTTTCCGAAACTCCGTGACCAAAGTCGGGGAACAGCTCGGCTACGGAAACGGCTACAAGTACGACCACGACAGTCCCGGCGCCTACTCCGCCCAGGAACATTTGCCCAAGGAACTTGTCGGGACCCAGATTTACAAACCGACCGAATATGGCCGGGAAAAAAAGCTTGCCGAGCGCCTCTCGGAATTGAACGCCATCAAAAACGAACGCAACGCGTCCCAGTAGCCAAAACTTACATTTTACTTCCAAAATGGTACAATTTGGACGGGATTCCACCAAACAGAAAATTCCTTCCGCTTTATTTCGCCGATTTTGGGGAATTTAGGCTTTCGCTGTGTAAAAATTTTATCCGTTTTAATCCATTTTAATATAGTTTGGGGGAAAACTGAAGGAGTCCTTTCATGAATTTCAAATTGCTCGCCGCAGCGGCTGCATTGTGCATTTCGCCGTCTTTTGCTATTCTCGGTATTGGCGTTCATTACGCTCCGAATTTTGGCACTAGCCTCGACAAGACTTCCAATGAAGAAATTTCCGGTTTGAGCGCCGGCGATCTTCAACTCGGCAAGGTAGAATACCGTCATGGTTCCTTCAGCGGCATGCAGGGTTTCGGTTTAAAACTCTGGGTCGACATTCTCCCGATTATTGACGTCGAAGCGACTTACAACCTCCAGTGGGGTTCTTACTCTTCGACATTGACAGTCACCGGTCTCGACGGAAAGGCGATCGAACGCGATATTGAACTCGAATTCGATGGCGTGCCTTTTGGAAAGACGACCCCGAAGTTCGTCGCCATGAACGGCGATCTTTCGATTACTTACCCGATTACTTCCCTTCCGATTATCCGCCCGTATATCGGCGGCGGTATTACTTATTACTTGAGCACTCCGGTGATGAGCGCCAAGTTCATCAACAGCTATATGGAAGTTCTCGAAGGTGAGCTGAAAGAAGCTCTCGTCACTGGCACGATGACCGAAGCTCAAGCGAAAGAACTCGCGAACAAGCTTTCCGACAAGTTGCAGGATGACGGTCTGAACACCAACATCGGCGGACACATCCTTTTGGGCCTTCGCGCCAAGTTGCCGATTATTCCGATCGCCGCCTATGTGAACGGCAAGTACTATTTCGGCCTCGACTATGATGACGAAATCGACGCTTCCGCCTTCGTTCTCGAAGCCGGTATCGGTTTTGCCCTTTAATTGGATTTGATTTTGGAGTCTTCTCGCATGGATAAGAAAAATTCAAATGTTACAATTCTCGTCATCGAAGACGAAATTGCCATTGCAGAAGGTCTTGTCGATCTTCTCGAATTCCAAGGCTACCACGTGAAGCATGTCGCCGACGGCATTTCGGGCCTTTCCGAAGGTTTGAGCGGCAAATATGGTCTGATCCTTTTGGACTTGATGCTTCCGGGAATGGACGGTTTTACCGTTTGCGATAAGATTCGCGAAAAAGACAAGGACGTTCCCATCATTATCCTTTCGGCAAAAAATACCGACAAGGATATTATCGATGGCTTGAAATACGGTGCGGACGATTACGTTCCCAAGCCTTTCGCCGTTCCGATGCTCCTGGCCCGCATCGAAGCAGTCCTTCGCCGTTCCCGTCAGTCGATGGAAGGCGACGGCAAGCTTGCCGCCGGCAATCTGCGTGTGAACTTCCGCGAATACAGCGGTTTCCGCGGGACCGAAAAACTTTCCTTTACCCGCAAGGAAATCGAAATTCTCGAATACCTGTGGAACAACCGTGACCGCGCCGTTCCGCGCGCCGAACTTTTGAACAAAGTTTGGGGCTACGAAAACGCAGAAACGGTCGACACCCGTACGGTCGATATTCACATTACAAAGCTCCGTAAAAAGATCGAAGATGACCCGTCGCATCCATGCCTGCTTGTGACGTTCCGCGGTGAAGGTTATCAGCTGAGAGAAACACCGGACTGATGAACCGGCTCAAACTGCTTTTTACGTTTTTATTCTTAGTGATCGCGATCCCCGTCGCGATCCTTTTAGTCAATTCCTATAAGCATTTCCAGACAGAATCCCAGTACGCTTACAAAGAACAGGCATACTTTATTCTGCAAATGCTGAACCAGCGCATTTACGACGACCTCGCCGTCGAAGAACAGCGTTCCTATTCCGAATATCGCTTTATCCGGGCAGTCCCCATTATCGGCGGTGAAGAAGTCACCATTTCAAAGCTTGCCGAACTTCCGATACGAAGTCACTACGGCGGAATGATCGGATACTTCCAGCTGGATCCGGACGGGGGCATGCACACTCCGGTACTCCCCGATGGCATTTTGGAAAAAATTCCGGTCGAAGACCGTTCGAAGCGTGAAATCATCCGTGACAGCATTCTGAACGTTCTCTCTCAACTCGGCATTCATAACGAAGGGTTGAGCCGAAATCAGGTTCAAGCCAGCACTCAGGACAGTTTGGACAAGCTTTACGGCAAAAACCTGAAGCTCGCCGTCAAATTGAACGACACCAAAAAGTTCCAGCGCCGTTACGAACAAAGTTCCCAAACGGAAAGTTTCCTCTTTGACGTGGAATCCGCGCGCATCCGTCGCATTTCCGAAAACGGAAAGATGGAAGACAGCGAAGACTCCATCCAGATTCCCAACTTGCTCGAAGTCGAAATCGATCCGTTCCAAGCCAAGTTCAACAACAATTACATTGTTTACTATCGAAATGTTTGGCGAAACAACGAGCAGTTTATCCAAGGCTATGCAGTACGCCTGCGCACGTACCTGGAAAATTTGGTTCTAAACGAATTGCAGTTTAACCCCGCAGAACAAGGGATTACTTTAGAATTCGGAACCAAGGACAAGGCCTACGTAACCTTTGGAAGCCTTGCCAATTCCAAGGGCGAACTTTTAAACATCGCCTTGCAATTCCCCTTGAACGATATGGTCCTTTCGGTCCACTTGACGGACGAAAATTCCAGTTCGAGCTACATGTTCGTCGTCTTGATTGCAATCATCATGTTCGTCGCCTTGGCCGGAGGATTCTTCGCAGTTTACCGTTCTACCAAAAGTCAGATTCTTTTGGCGAACAAGCGTCAAGACTTTGTTTCCGCAGTGAGCCATGAACTGAAAACGCCTTTGACCGCGATCCGGATGTATGCGGAACTGCTCCAGAATTCCTGGGTCGCGAACGAAACGAAACGCCAAAAGTATTATGCGCTTATCGTCAACGAGACCGAACGTCTTTCCCGCTTGATCCAAAACGTGTTAAACCTTTCGAAGCTTGAACGTGGCAACTGGAATGTGCAATTCAGCAAGGTAAATCCGAAAACTATCCTCGACACCTTCGTTGCTACATATACGCAGAACATTGAAAAGCACGGTTTTGATCTGACGGTCACAAGCGACATTTGCAACATGCAACTGACCCTCGACAAGGACGCCGTGATGCAAATCCTCACAAACGTGGTCGACAACTCGCTCAAATTCGCTAGGGATTCGGCGTACAAAATGATCGCTCTCGAATTGCGAGTTTCGGAAAACGATGTGTACTTTGTCGTCCGCGATTACGGTCCAGGCATTCCGCAAAAGGAACTGAGTCACGTTTTTGAAGAATTCTACCGAGTCGGAAACGAAATGACCCGCACGACCGCAGGAACGGGCATCGGCCTTTCGATGGTGAAAAAACTCTGTGATATGACAAATATGAAGATCGAAATCGAAAATGCCGGTCCGGGTCTACGCACAAAGTTGCATTTGCCACTATTAAATATCTAAAAAGTATACCTCCACCGACGCTTTCGTTTTCTAAATTCTGTATAGAATCCATTAGAACGAGGTTCATATGACAAGGGAAGACATTCTTGAAAATCCGGACAATTATGATCTGACGATCGAAACCATTGGCAAGTGCACTTTGGTTTCTCCAATGAAGGGTTTGAAGTTTGTCAACGACACGAAGCAGATCAGTTTGACAACCGACGTAGCGACAATCGAAAAATTTGTCAAAGCGGGCAAACCGATTCCGGCCCTCGAAGCCGCCGGTCCTCGTGAAATGATTTATCACGATCCATCTTGGACGAGAGCCGCTATCGTTACTTGCGGCGGTCTTTGCCCGGGACTGAACAACGTGATCAAAAGCCTTGTCCGTGTACTGTGGTTTGATTATGGTGTCCGCAATATTTTCGGCATTCCGTATGGTTACCGTGGACTGAACCCGGAATACGGTTACGCCCCGAAAATTCTCGACCCGGATTATGTGGACAACATCCAGGAAGACGGCGGTACGATTCTCGGAAGTTCCCGCGGCGATCAGCCGGCAGAAACGATGGTCGATACGCTGATGCGTTTGAACATCAACATTCTCTTCTGCATCGGTGGCGACGGCACCCTCCGCGGCGCACGCGATATCGCAAACGAAATCAAGCGTCGTCATCAGCCGATTTCCGTCATCGGTATTCCTAAGACAATCGACAACGATTTGAACCTCGTCGACAGGACCTTCGGTTTTGAAACCGCCGTGCTTGCCGCTTGTGACGTGATTACGAGCGCCCACTGCGAAGCGAACGGCGCGTTCAACGGGCTTGGCCTTGTAAAACTGATGGGCCGCGACTCGGGCTTTATCGCCGCAGACGCCGCTCTCGCTACCACGGTCGTCAACTTCTGTTTGATTCCGGAAGTTCCGTTCAAGCTGGAAGGCGAAGGCGGTCTCTTCAGCGCACTGGAAAGCCGTTATGCGATCGGAAAGAAGCATGCGGTAATGGTTGTCGCCGAAGGTGCCGGCCAGCATCTGTTCAAGGGCCTTCCAGAACGCAAGGATGCCTCCGGGAACATTCTCAAGTATGATATCGGCGATTACCTCGTCGAAAAGATCAACGAGCACTTCAAGAAAATCGGGGTGGAAATCAACATCAAGTATTTCGACCCGAGCTATACCGTGCGCAGCATTCCTGCGAAAGGTACAGACGCCATTTTCTGCTACCAGCTTGCAGAAAACGCAGTCCACGCCGCCATGGCCGGCAAAACGAACATGGTCGTGGGCAGCATGAACGGCAAGTTTACGCACGTTCCTATCGATTTTGCCGTGAGCGAACGTCGTAAGGTCAAGCCGGACAGCCCGCTGTGGCACGCCGTGCTCGGTTCCACTCGCCAGATGGATTACTTCTCTGGTAAGTATGCAAACCGCAAAAAGCAATAATTACAAAAGTAAATCCTGGGATAATTTTATCTAGGTTAAGGATAGTTATGCTGAAAAAAGAAGAAAAAGTCATTATTCGCACCGCTCTGATGGAATATCGCAACCTTCTTTTCAAGGCATTCCATGGGACAGACGAAGAAAAAGAAAGAATTGCGACTGTGAACAAACTCCTTCAGACGTGGAAAATATAATTTGATGGAGTGATGTTCCGCATTTTAATCATTCTTCTTTTGTTGGGGAGTTTTTGCTTTGCCAACAAAGATTTGGACGAGGGAGAGTACTGGTTTAAGAACCGTGCCCGGAATTCCAAAAATGACCATGCGGATTCCTTGATCGTCGAAAAGATGATCGAAGCTTACAAGCGTGCGCTTAAAGATTCCACTGTCGAAGAAAAGGCGGCGGAACGTCTTTTGTATGCCTATTACTTTAAAGGTTGTTACGTCATTGATTACCAGAATCACGATGCGCGTCTTCAACTTTTTGCCATTTCCAAAGACTTCGGCGAAAAGATGCACGCGAAGTACCCGAAGAACCATACAATTTCTTCGCTTTACGCCCAGAATCTTTCGCTGTGGTCTCAGGAATACGGTGCTTTGCAAGCGGTCAAAGAAGGCATCGCTAAAAAGATTCGGGACCTTTCTACCGAAGCCGAGAACTGGCAGTTCCTAGGCCGTGCCCATCAGCTGCTCCCCTACATCCCCATTATTTTGAACTGGCCCGACAAGGACCTTGCCGACAAATATTTGACGCGGGCGCACAAGCAAGATCCCGCCGACTTGAATACGATTCTCTTTTTAGCGGAACTTCGCCTGGACCAAAATCGTTACAAAGAAGCCCTGAAGCTCGTCGAAGACGGTTTGAACCGCGGTATCCGCAACACTTACACGGTCGAAGACAAGCGTTCCCGTTGGAAGCTCAAAGACTTAAAGGAAAAGATCAAGAAGGCGATGAAGTGAGTTCCGAGCTCAGCTCCTGAATAATGCCGTCCGCAAGTCCAATCGTCGGAACGATGATTTCCGAAGCACGCGTCGCCCGTGCAATCGAAAGAAAGATCTGTGCAGCAGGAACAATCACGTCGGCACGATTCGGGCGCAGATTAAACTTTTCCATGCGTTCCGCGTAATCGATGGACGAAAGTTGGCGGTAAAGCCCATCCAACTGCGCCACGGTAAGACGATTGGTGCGACGCACTTTTTTCGGAACCAAACGGTAAAGCTTGTTGATGTTTCCGCCCGATCCGATTATCGCCACACGTCCCTTGGTACCGACCATCTGACGGATTTCATCGCTCATGTCATCGACGGAATCCAAGTCGACAAGGCCGCTCAACAGTCGAAGGGTGCCCACATTAAAACTGCGACTGCCCATAAATTTATTTTGAGCGATAACGCTGATTTCTGTAGAACCGCCGCCGACATCAACGCATAAAAAGGTGCACTCCGACTTGCCGTTCTTTTCGGAAGACGAAAGGAACTTTTCGGTATGATTGTCGTAGATAATTCGGGCTTCTTCGTCCCCGGAAATCAGTTCAATGTCAATCCCTGTACGACGACATATGTGACGCAACACTTTACGCCCATTCTTGGCGTCGCGCAGGGCAGAAGTCGCACAGGCGCGGTATTTGGAGACTCCGTAAATAATCATGAGCTGTTTAAAAGCTTTAATCATTCGCAAAAAAAGTTCTTCCCGTTCTTCGCTAATTTTTCCATTTTGAAAAACATCGATTCCAAGGCGAAGCGGAAACCGGATAAACTGTTCCTTTTGAAGACTTAACGAACCGTCCCGTTGAAAGGTAGCCGTTTTAATCAACAAGCGAGCCGCATTGGAGCCGATGTCGATTGCGGCTAAGCGGACTGGATTTTTCGGGACTTTATTTTTCATTCTTGTTTTCCAGAGCCTTGTAGTGTTTATAAAGTTCTTCTTGCGATCGGAAGGTGCGGTAATGATTGCGCATGCCTTGTTCCACGATCAAGCGGGCATCCCGTTTAATGGCAGGATCATAGACCGGAGAATAAACTTCAATGCGGTGATCCAAATTTCGAGGCATCCAGTCGGCAGAGCCGATAAAGACTTTGTATTGATGGTAGCTGCCGTCTTCTTCGTCGACATCTAGATGTCCCAAATCCACACCATTCGCAAAAATCAAGATGCGTGAATGTTCTAAGTAGCGGTCGATAATCGCATTCACGCGCAGATTTCCGCCGAGTTCCGGTAGCGAAGGAACAAGCGAGCAGTTGCCTCGTACTAAAAGATCCACTTTAACACCGGCGGCGGCCGCTTCGTAAATCTTTTTCACCATCTTTTCATCGGTCACATGATTGAGCTTGCAAAGGATATACGCCGGGTATCCCAACTGGTGATTGCGAATTTCTTTCTGGATCAACTGATTCAACTCTCGGCGCAAATCGTTGGGAGAAACCATCAGTTCCTTAAACTTGACCGACATATAAGGCTTTTCGATAAATTCAAACAAGCGTTCGACATCCTTGACGATCGGCAATCGTGCCGTGAACTGCAAAAAGTCCGTATAAGCACAAGCGTTCCCTTCATGGAAATTTCCCGTGGAGATACAAGCGACGTTTCCTTTTTTTGCGATAATGAGCGTGACCTTGGAATGGATCTTTAAGCCTTCCACTCCCATGATCACATGGATGCCCGCATCCGCCATCTTTTTGCACCAATCGATATTCGATTCTTCATCGAAGCGCGCAAGCAGTTCTATAACGACGGTCACCTTTTTACCGTTGCGAGCCGCGGCGATCAACGCTCCGACAACCTTCGAATCCTTGGCGATCCTGTAGAGTGTCGTTTTGATTTCTTTCACTTCCGGATGAATGGCGGCTTCCCGTAAAAGATTGATGTAGCCATCAAAGGATTGATACGGCACGTGCAAAAAGCGATCTCTTTCACGGATCACGTCTATGAGAACCGGCTGCATGATCCATTCCGGGCGCATCGAAGGCCAACGAGGATATTCAAACGTTTCTCCATTGGGAGAATCAAAACGCGGGAACTTCATCAAGTCCTTGTGATTTTGATGGCGACCCGAAGGAAGTGTGGCGTCCACTGAGGAAAGCTTCAACTGCACCAGCAATTTTTTCAGCAGTTCACGGGGCATCTGTTCGTCATAAATGAAGCGGACAGGCTGACCGTTCTTGCGATTTTTTACTCCGCGAGCAATCTTTTGCAAGGTGACGCCTTGAATGTTGCTGTCGAGTTCCATTTCCGCATCTTTTGTCACTTTAAAAGACCAAGCTTCCACTTGATCAAAATCCGAGCCTGGAAACAAATATGGCAGCGCACAACGGATGACGTCATCTAAATACATCACATAATGATGCACCACCGAGCGAAACTTTTCATCGGGGAGCTGCACAAAACGTCCAAACTTTTTCACCGGGATTTCAACGATGGTGTAACTTTTATGGGAACCTTTCTTTTGCCCATCCCCTTTCATCAAGCGGATGACGAAATGAATGGAATCGTCCGAAAGGCTGGTAACGCCTTTGATCGAAGAAAGCCATATCGGGGAAATATTACCGACGAGATTCGAAATGCAATATTTTTTTACCGCTTCTTTCTGGGACGCGTTCAGCTCTTTTTCAGAAAGCAAATGAATGTGCTTTTGGCGGAGTCCTTCGAAAACATCCGAAACCGTTTTCTTGAAAACCTGTGAATATTTCGCGTTGAGTTCGGCGATCGTATGCAGGGTCTGTTTGCTGCGCTGTCGCAGTTCTTTTGAATTTTTTCCGACAAAGTCCGAGATGCGACTTAGAGTAGCGACGCGGACGCGGTAAAATTCATCCAAGTTGTTGCTGTAGATTCCCAAAAAGTGTAGACGTTCCATCAGCGGGATTTCTGTTCGTTCCGCCTCGGCGAGGATGCGCCTGTTGAACAGCATCCACGATACGTCTCTTTCGATGTAGTTTTCTTCTGTCAATTTCATGTCCACTCCTGACTTACTTTTGAATTACCAAGTTCGCTGTTTGGATTTAATCCAGATAAAAGCGCGTTCAATACAGAACGCAATGGCGAATACGCTAAAGATGGCGAGCCCCGCTGTTCCATATTCATAGTCTTCGATATGAGTTGAAATCACATATCCGATGCCGCCTGCGCCTACCATACCGAGAATGGCGCATTCCGAAAAATTGATTTCAAAGCGCATACCCGTCCACGCGATGAGTTCCGGGATTGCCGAAGGCAAAATCGCATTCAAGAAGACAGAAACTTTGCTTGCGCCGGCCGACTGTAGCGCTTCTATCGTTTCGGAAGGAACCGCTTCAAAGCTTTGAGCGAATGCGCGGGTAAAGAACGCCGTGGTATGGACGCAAAGTCCCGCGATTCCCGCCGAAGGCCCCATTCCAATGCAAATCATCATGAAGAGGACCCACACCGGAGTGGGCACCGCACGGAGAAATGTGAAAAAGGCTTTCACCGCAGACGAAAGGATTCGGCATTTGAAAATATTTTCCGCTGCAAGCATCCCAAAAAAAAGGGAAAGAATCAGACTGTAAATCGTCGAAAGAACAGCTATGGAAATCGTTTCCAAAAGCGCCGATCCGATCAGGTCTAAATGGGAAAACTCAAAATGGCCGAGCTTCCAAAACACAAGCCCCATTTGCGGAACTCGGGCAAGCATCTTGGACCATGGAATATCCAAATAGATAAGCCCGAGCATAGAGAGCAGTGCCATTCCAATCAAAAAGAAAATAGCGGAACGATTCTTGTCGATACAATCTATCCGTATTTTCCCCGAGGCGGTTCTGCGAATTACAGCTTCTGTCATTCTAAATCCAACTCCTTTCGCAAATAATTGGTAAGAGCATCCACCAGCAACACCATCACAGCGATTGCGAGGATAATCGTGAAAGACATGTTGTACTTGAACCCTTTCAAGTACGAAAGCAGCACAAGGCCAATTCCCCCGCCTCCGACCATGCCGACGACCGTCGAAGAACGCAAATTCACTTCAATGCAGTATAAGAACCAAGAAATAAACCCTCGCAAGCAAGACGGCAGAATTCCGTGAAACACAACCTGAATAAACGAAGCTCCTGCCGCTTGCAAGCTTTCCAAATTATCTTGGGAAATATCGTCGATCGTTTCGGCAAAGGCTCGCACCATAAAAGCGTAACTGCTGATACAAAGCGCGACAAAGCCCACACCTGTGCCGATTCCCAAAGACGAGAAAAGAATAAAGGCCCAAACGAGCGCCGGAATGTTCCGAAGGAATGTGGCAAAGCCTCTGACAAACTTAGGCGATTTTTGAATCGGGGAAACGCGCTTGCTTGCAAAAAGGGCTGTCACAAAAGCGAGTACCGCTGCGACCGATGTCGAGGAAAGCGCCATACAGATCGTCGTCAAGATCCCCTGAAAAATCGCTTTCAGCTTTAAGCCTGTCGGAACAGCCGGCGGAAAGAAATCATCAACGATAAACGAGCGGAAATTTTCCATGTTGAAGAAAATTTCAAAGGGGTTGTAGCGAGCAAAACAAGTACTTGCCACAAAAAGCCCCACAATGCTAAAAAAGAGAATGGTAGTCAACCGCTTTTCAGACTGCATAGGCTTGCTGCCAATCCTTTTCATCGGAAACTCCCGCAACCAAATTTGAAACAGACGTGCCATAGATGCGTTCCAGTACAGAATCCGAAAGGGATTCCGGTTCTCCGTCAAAGACGATTTCCCCGGCATGCAGCCCGATGATTCTTGTCGAATAGCGCATGGCGACATCCACCTGATGCAAATTGACGAGACAAGGGATGCCCCGTTTTTGCGCGGTCGATTTCAGAAGATCCATGATGACTTTTGCACTGGACGGATCCAGGGAAGCAATCGGTTCATCGCACAAAAGAATCTTTGGATCTTGGATGATCGCACGGGCGATTCCCACGCGCTGTTTTCGTCCACCGGAAAGGTTTCCTGCTTTGTTGTAGCCGAATTTTTCAAGACCCATTTCTTCTAAAAGAGTCCAAGCCTTTTCCTTGTCCGCTTCCGGATACAGACCTAAAATTCCGCGGATACCGCTCATGTGCCCCAAGCGACCGTGGAGCACATTCTGCAAAACGGAAAGATTGTAAACCAGATTGTAATTCTGAAAAATCATTCCGATTTTAGAACGGTTCTTGCGAAGCTTGCCGCCACGAAGGGCCGAAACATTTTCGCCATCAAAAAAGATGTTCCCTTCGGTCGTGGAAATTAATTTGTTGATTGAGCGTAAAAGGGTAGATTTTCCCGATCCCGAAGGCCCGATGATGGAGATAAATTCTCCAGGGCGAACGGAAAGGGAAACGTCTTTCAAGGCACAAACTCCATTCCCATAGCGTTTCGTCACATGGTCAAAGGTTAAAATCGATTCCATCTGATTTTCCAAAAGCCTTATTGGTTGATGTTGTGATTGAGAGTCACGATGGCTTCGTAATCTTCTTTGGATGTCGGAACAAATCTTGCGCCGGGAACTTTGATGACCTTTGCAAAGTACGCTGCGTTATCGTATGTCGTCAAAAAGCGGACAAGCTTTGTTTTGAGTTCCGGAGAAACCGTTTTGCCGATGATCATCGCCTCTGCAGGAATCGGTGATGAAGAATGGATGATCTTGACAGCACCTTCTTTCGCATTGCCGTTTGCAATTTCCGAAGCGAGAATCTGGTCGGAAATCGGAACGACATCGACGTCCCCCTTGATAACCGCCTGCAGACCTGCCTGATGTTTGCCGGAGAAGCTGACCGCTTCAAAGAATTCCCCGTTCGTATGAATGATGTCGGAATTCAACTTTTCTGCGGGGAATGCGTTCATGATTTCCGATGTCGGTACCAGATTTCCCGATGTCGAGTTGGGATCGACAAAGGCGATCTTTTTACCCTTGGCATCGCGGAGGGTGTTGATCCTTTCATTGTCGCTTTTCGCGATAAAGACGGAGCGGTACGTGGCGAGCTTTTTGTCTCCGTTGGGAGCCTTCATTACGATCGGTTCCGCGTTCGCACGTTCCATGGCAAGGGCGACGGAAAGTGCCCCGAGATAAGCCATGTCGGCCTTGCCCGTGCGAAGTGCTTCGATGATTGCATTATAGTCCGAAGCCTGAATTTCCTTCACTTCCATTCCGAGAGCCATACCGAGGTCTTTCGCAAGACCGTTGCGCGCATCGGTACTCTGTTCCGTGGATTCGTTCGGAGCATAAGCAATGGTGAACGTTTTTTTCGCGGACGCTTCACTGCAACCGTAAATCGAGAAGATGCAAGCCGCCAAAATGATTGTCGATTTCAGCAGGAAGATGGCGAACAGTTTTAATTGCGTAATGGGATTCAAATTCATCGTTTACTCCTTTATCCTGTCGAGGATTTGTAAAACGTTTTCGGTTGTGAGTGGAATAGGGTTGTTATCCGCACGCCCCCGGGTCATACTTTTTTCCGCAGCTTCCTTTAAGGATGCGTCTGTTGCCCCCCATTTGGAAAGTCGTGTTTCAAAACCCGCTGCGGAGAGGTACTTTTCAATCAAAGGCTGAATTTCGTCGATCGATTCGACGCCAAAACTTTCCAAAAGACGGGGAAGGTTTGAAATCATCGGCTCGTTCAATTTGAAAACCCCACCTAAGAGCAGAGCCACGGCGACTCCGTGCGGAATGTGATAAAGCATCGTCAGCGGATACGAAATAGAATGACAAGCCGTCGTGTGCGTATTGCTGAAGGCGAGCCCTGCCAAAAGGCTTCCACGGCTTAATATTTCTGCCGCAATTTTCAAATTTCTCTTTTCAATTACAGCCGGAAGAGCTGTAAACACTGCCCGAATCGCATCCAAGGCGTATATCTTGGAAATATCATTTGTCGATTTAGCCCAATAGCTTTCGACGGCGTGGCAGACAGCATCCAAGGCCGAAGAGACGGCCAGTTTCGTCGGCAGTTTTTCGGTGAGCTTCGAGTCTGCAAAAGCGGCATAAGCATAATTGTCCGTCGTTTCAATTGAGAACTTTTTCAGATTTTCCGTATCCCAGATGGTCGCCCAGCAGGTTACTTCGCTGCCCGTTCCCGAAGTCGTCGGAACGCCAATCCAGCGGAGGGCTCCTTTTTTATAATTCTTCTCGGCAATTCTCTTGCGCAAATCTTCGACTGACGTAATCTCTTCGTCACGGATCATGCAAAGCGATTTTCCGAGATCCAAAATGCTCCCGCCGCCTACGGCAATTACCAGTTCTATATGGAATCGTAGTGTCTTTTGGTAAATCGCAAACAAATCTTCGATTTCTGGATTCGAAACGGAACATTCTTCCACCACGACATTCGGAAATTCTTCCATCAGTTTTTGAAAACCTTTCTGTTCCAAAACCGACTTATCCCACACAAGAAGCAGAATCCCGGAATTCATCTCATTTTGCAAAGCCTCTTTGCAAGCTTCCGGAAGTTCCGAAAGGCAACCTCTACCTTGGTAAACGCGCACCGAATTGTAAAAGTAATTCATCAAACTACCTCAACTTTTCATCGATCTTTTTCACCAATTCCGGAAGATCCGCTATGGAATCGATTACGAAATCGGCTCCCGCTTCGAAAAACTTTTGCTGCGCCACCTGTTTTGCATACCAACGTTCACCGCTCGAAAGCTTGTCATACTGCTCCTTCGAAAATCCAAGAACGCTTGAACCTGTCAAAACGCCCACCGACCAGGCTCCCGCATTTTTTCCTTCCGCAATATCGACAAGCGTATCGCCCACCTTGATGACATTCTTCGGCGGGTACACCTGCAAACGCTTCATGCATTCAAAAACCATAAAAGGCTTGGGGCGACTAAAGCCGCAAACATCCGGCGTTACACAGCAATCCACTTCATAGCCTTCCAGTCTTGCCTGCTCAAGAATCGGCTTCATGATTTCTGACGAATAGCCCGTCGTACTTCCGATTTTTACGCCGCTTTCCCGAAGCTTTTGAACCGCCTCCGGGACGCCTTCGATGACATGGCTGTAATCTTGAACGACCATTTTCAAGTTGGCTTCAAAGAGGTCATAAATCCGTTCGACATCATTTTCGTCCCAATCCCGATTTTGGGTGTTTTTCCAAAATGTCGTGCCTTCCTCTGTGGAGAGCAGCGTACGAATATGGTCTTTCTTTTCCATGCCCATCGGACCTGCGATTTCTTCTAACGTGAACTCAAGTCCAAAATGTTGAAAAGTCTTTTCAAAAATTTGCAACGGAGCACGGGAGCCGAAATCAACCGTGGTTCCAGCCCAATCAAAGACTATCATTTGTACGGAGTGAACTTTTGTATTCATCATAACCTCATTTTCTCTTTTCACGCATGAATGTAGGTTGTGAATGTAAAGTTTCCATGATTTTACAGTACGCTCTCTGTAAAATCGTTTTCCCGTTGGATGTCGATTTTTTAAGGATTTTAAAACAAAAGAGGTTCCCTTCCGCAGAAGAGAACCTCTTTATTTTCACGAAGCGCACCGCAAGTGCGCAAAACGTTTACTTGGCAGCCTGAGCCTGGATAGAAGTCAAAGCGATCGTATAAACGATGTCTTCGACGAGAGCGCCGCGAGACAAGTCGTTCACCGGCTTGGCAAGCCCCTGGAGCATCGGGCCAACGGCGATCACGCCCTGAGCGGAACGCTGAACAGCCTTGTAGCAGATGTTACCGGCGCAAAGGTCCGGGAACACGCAAACGGTAGCCTTGCCAGCAACAGCACTGCCCGGAGCCTTGAGCTTTGCAACGCTTTCGGTCGTTGCGGCATCGTACTGCAGCGGACCATCGATCGTGATGTCCGGACGAGCGTCTCGCACAGCCTGCGTTGCTGCCATGCAAAGTTCCACATCGTCACCCTTGCCGCTCTTGCCGGTACCGTAGCTGAGCATTGCCACACGAGCCGGAAGATTGAAAGCCTTTGCAGTATCGTGGCTCTGGATTGCGATGCCAGCGAGTTCTTCTGCAGTCGGGTTCAGGTTAATGGCGCAGTCACCGAACACATAAACTTGAGACGGGAGGCAAACAAAGAAGACCGAGCTGATGGACTTTACGCCCGGAGCGCACTTGATTACCTGCAGAGCCGGACGAACGGTATCTGCGGTAGAGTGGACAGCGCCCGAAACGAGACCGTCGACTTCATCCTTCTTGAGCATCATCGTGCCGAGGAATACCGGATCCTTCAAGACTTCGCGAGCCTTTTCTTCGGTCATGCCCTTTGCCTTGCGAAGTTCTACAAGGAGCGGAACATACTTTTCGGCGAGTTCTGCAGTCGGTTCGATGATTTCAAAACCTGCCGGAACCGTCAAGTTCTGACGAGCGGCTTCCGCTTCGACATCGGACTTTTTGGCAATGAGGACCGGAATTGCGATTTTGCGTTCATAGGCTTCGATAGCAGCCTTGAGAGTACGCGGTTCTGCACCTTCCGGGAGAACGATGCGCTTCAGGCTACGAGAAGCGAGCTTGATCAAGTTGCGACGGAATTCCGCCTGAGAAATGCGATGTTCACATTCCGCGGTCAGGATCTTCTTGACGGCGTCTTCGTTTGCCGTATCGCCGTCTGCGAGCACAAAGGCAACGCGGGCCTTTTCAGAAGCAAAGTCCGCAGCGACAATTGCACCGTTTTCATCGGTGTCTGCAACGAGAATCACGTCGGCATCGAGAGCGGCAGCGATCTGGATGTTCAAAGTTTCGCTACGAACGGTCTGTTCAAGCGCCACACCCGTAACAACAAAAGCTTCAGCAGAGGAATCCTGCACAGCTCCGACGAGAGCTTCCATCGAAGCATCTGCGCCTTGGGACTGCAAAACAGTCGGCACTTTTTCCGTGGCAACGAACGATTCTACGGAAGCAACATTCTTTTTCACAACACTCAGGACAGATTCAGCAGCCTGGGCAAGATTCACTCCGGCAGAAGCCGGAACAACGAGAAATACGTGTTTCATAACTAACTCCATTTCGTATTCTTGGCCTAAAAAATAGCATTTACGACGGCTTTGGGCGAGCGGAATTTTTCTTTAATTGATAACAGAGGGACCCTCGACTGATTCCTAGAATTTGAGCGGCACGGCTCTTGTTATTTCGACATTCTTGTAACACTTCTACAATACGGTTCCAAGACGGAGTATTCCCATAACGGTAAATTTTTCGGGGTTCCCGAGCTCCGATTTCGCGAAACGAATGCGTATCCCAAGGTTCTCCGGCAAGGATTTCTTCTAGCGAGTCTCCCAAATTTTGCAACAGCTGATAACGTTCGAGAACATTTTTCAGCTGGCGAACGTTCCCCGGCCAAGGAAAGCTGCACAAAGTACGCAATTCTCCTTGCGAAAGTTCCTTTCCTGCAATTTTCCACCAGATTTCTTTCGCAATCGTTTTCAAATCGTCGATCCTTTCGCGAAGCGGCAACAGATGAATCGGAAAAACGTTTAACCGAAAAAAGAGATCTTCGCGAAAGCGACCCGCCTTAACCGCCGCCTGTAAATTCCGGTGCGTCGCGCAGACAAGCCTAAAGTCTACGGGAACGCTCTGCTGCGAACCGATTGGCGTCACCGCCCGTTCTTGTA
>OCVV011279084.1_pt1 | contig 33920 bp, 37 predicted proteins | sample 1539721 | NCBI WGS metagenome assembly OCVV01 (sample SAMN02144230, study PRJEB22623) | gut metagenome | biome: sheep rumen | host: Ovis aries | place: New Zealand | reverse complement strand
CCGAGCGGAAAATCGTCGTAAACTGATCCGCTCGGCCTCCTCATTTGCATTAGTGTTCCGTCAAAACTCATCCAGTCACCCTCCTGTACGCGTTAAGACTTTGGTTTATCATTCTTCCGTTAGAAGCGTTGGGTGTAAAAGAGAACTGCTTGTTCTGTACTACGGCAATAAGGGTTTCAAGTAAGTCTTGCTGATTGTCACGTAATTGCCTTACCATTCCGATAACTTCATCAAGACTCACCGATGCATACGCCCCTTGGCCATACTCAGACCGCACGGCACCTGAGTCAATCTGCGTCGGAAGAACCGCCCCACTCGCGATATACGGGGCCTGTAATGACCCAATCGCGGTATCCGTAAGACTCGTGGCAATATCATTCATCGCCCTTAACGGAGCGCTTGCCTCATCTTCAATACCTAATGCAAGACCTTCAGACACCATCGCGCCGATTTCGTCTCGGAACACCCTTGACGGAGAACGAATGCCAAGTGCTCTCTTTGCCGCATTGATCGTTTTTGATGCAATATCTGTGACAACGCCGTTCAGCCAGTGCCACCCGTTTGTAAGACCCTGTGCCATACCGTTTATCATGTTGGAACCGATGCTTCCCCAGTCTTGTCCGTTCAGCGTATTGTAGATCATAGCGGAATAATTCCCCGAGTTGTTTACAAGACCTTGCAATGCGGTAAACGCGTTGGACGCCATTGCCCTAAACTTGTTCGCGACATCCCCACTCATGTTGCTCAACTTATTCGCCATAGTCGACGACATACTTGAGAACTTATTCGTGACATCGTTGTTCATCGAGGCAAGCTGTTGCGTAGCAGTAGCGCTCATCGCCCTGAACTTATTCGCGCTTGTAGAGTCCATATTGGTGAGCTTGTTCGTTGCGGTAGAAGACATCCGTTCAAACTTTGAAGACAGATCACTGTTAATCATCTCCAAGCTTCTATTGGAACTTGCCTTCATGTTGTTGAACTTGCTACTTACAGTCGCGTCCATCGTACTGAGCTTGCCAGATGCGGCGACGGCCATCGTGCTGAACTTCGATGTCACATTATTGTTCATGTTGTTCACGGTGCTTGTGGTCTGTGTAGACATGTTCTGCATATTCAGGACGAGCTCACGAACCATAGAAGCCACTTGCTTCGCCACTTTAAGCGACATCGCCGCAAACTTGGAAGCCATCATATCAGCCATCTGAGAGAACTGGTCTTTTACATCCCTTGTGTTCGTCTTAGCGGTCGTCGCGGTCTTTAAGTTCTCCTGCCTCTGGCGCTCCATCTGCATCGCCATTTCCTGAGTGACATTGATGGACGATGTACGGGCGGCGTTGTTTTCAGCAACGATGGTATTGGTTGTTTCGGTGAACGACGCTCCCGCGCCGTGGTGTGCGTTGACAATACGGTTAGTGGTGCTTTCGGTCGTTTCAGCAGTCTTTACGCTTTCCTGACGTTGGCGTTCCATTTGCATTGCCATCTCCTGAGTCACCCCAGAAGTGGATGCCTTAATTCGCTTATTATCAGACTCAATTTTACTTGTCGTAGTGTCGAACGATGCGCCAGCGCCATGGTTCGCGTTGACAACGCGACTTGATGAGTCCTCTACGGCCTTTGCGGTAGAGTCGCTTGCCCTAACAGTACGATGGGCGTTATCCTCAGACGTTTGTCCAGTCCTCTGTAACTCTTGGCGCTGAATTTCCATCTGCATTGCCATTTCCTGAGTTACGGACTGGTAAGACTGAGCCGTTTTCTTGTTGGAGTCATCAAGGCTCTTGGCGGTTTCCTGACGCTGGCGTTCCATTTCCATCGCCATTTCCTGAGTGACTTCGGAATAGGTCGCCGCCTGTTGATGCGCCGCTTCCCATGCCTCATCACCCTTGGCAACCATCAAGTCAACCTTGTCGTTGAAATTAGACTGCCATTCATCAAGGCTGTTCTGTGCCTTTTCTTTCCACGACCCGATAGTGTTGTCGTAGAATGTGTCAAGCCCCTGTGAGGCTTCCACCATTCCTTTGCCAATCTTCTTTGCAATCGGGCCACCGTGGTCGATAAGGTACTGCCCCATGCCGTTCATCGCCCGAACAAGCAATTCCTTCACGAGCCGTAACGGTGTCTCCAAGCCAGCGATAATAAGTTCGGCAACGCTCGTAACAATTGCCGCGGCAAGCTTTCCAAGAGCACCAAGAACTCGATGCCACTTGATGTTCTCTACAAACTCGACAATCTTATCAGTTACGGTGTCCGAGAATTCGATAAAACTGAAGTCTTCAAAGAATTCTCCGATCTCGGAAGCCGCGCCCCAAAGGAAGTCGCTAAAGGCCTCCGCCGCATCGTCAGCGGGGAAAGTTTTGATGCCTTCAATAAGTGCGTCTATGATCTTTCCTACTGTTTTGACTATCGTACCGCCGAGGTTCTGGAAATCGGTTTCTTGCAAGAATCCACGCACGAACGAATTGAATGACCGCACCATCTTATTCAGGATTTCAGGGTCGGTATCGAAGATAGTCTGGATTCCATCAACAATCTTGTTGACAAGAGCGCCTAAGTCAGCGCCAAATCCTTCGAAGTTGATCCCGTCAAAGCACTTGCTGAAGAAAGTCACAATGCTGGATACAATAAGCTCTATCGGGAATTCCCGAATGCCCTTCCCAAGCGCCTCGATAATCTTGTTCACCACGGTGGAAAACGTGTCGCCAGCCTTTTCGAAATCAATCTCGGTGAAAATTCCTGTAATAAAATCCAAGAACGCCTGAACCATCTTGTTCAGGATGTCTGGATCAGTGTCAAATATCGCCGCGATCCCATCGACAATCTTGTTCACAAGACTGCCGAATGTCGCACCGATATTATTGAAGTTCACCCCCGTGAGGAACCTCCCAACAAATATCGTAAGGCCGGCGACAATGTCTTCAATCGGAAAGTTTTCGATCTTCTCCTTGATGTTCGACATCAAGTTGTTGACGAACTCCGCCGCTTTGTCCCCAGCTCCGCCAAAATCAATACTGTTGATTAAATCCTTCAGCGATTGAATCTGCTGTAGCTCTTCAGGAATAGCCGTGTCCGCAAACGGATTCTGCTCTTGCTCTTCGGGGGTATCGATGATCGTTAATTCGTCAAACTTTGCCAAAGAACCGCTCGCCTTGTCGGCGGCAGCACCTGTTTTCGCAATAGCGTCCTTATAGTCATTCTGATAACGAATTGCCCTCGTATAGGTTTTCTTGCCAAGCAATGCCGCAATATACATCCCGATTGTATTGAATGTATCTGCAAGCCTATTCATCATTGCCGTTACTTGTGGGAGAAACGTATCAATCAACGGGGCAAGAGCCGCGCCAATTGCATTGTTCAAATCCTTGCCCGCCTTCTTATAGTCGGACAGGATCATGGACGTCTTTGTCCCCCATCCCTCTAACGAGGAAATTGCCGCTTGAAACGATGCGCCAACTTTTTTGAGAATCCCGACTAACCCAGCGATGCTCAGGAACTTCTTGACAAACGCCCCAACTTGCTTGATTGGGCCCATCATTCTCGCCCCAAGATCATGGACTCTTTTGACTATGTTGCCTATAGTACCAACGACCTTTTTTCCAGCCGACACCACCACACCAAAGGCCTTCTTAAAGGCAGTGCCGAACCTACTTGTCGTCTCACTTGCCTCCCCAGTCCTGTTGGCAAACATTTCCATATCGGCTTGACCGTTTGCAATGCACCGAATGTTTGTATCCATCGTACCGGACATTTTCAGCAACGCATTCAGCAACAGCTCAATCTCGGCAGTTGTATTTGCAATTGACGCTATGTTCCGCTCAAGCGCTTCAGAAAATGTATTTGTCGAGGTGGCGACGGTATCGGTCTTTTCTTGCGCCTCTTCATACGCCTGATTCAAGCCGTCGGAAAAACCTTCAACGAAATCGGCGATAAACATCTCGACTCTATCAGCGAGATTGTTTAACAAATCACCGATATTCGCATTCGCGTTGGACATTGATTCTTCCATAGCGGTTCCGATATTCACCGTGGAATCAGACATTCCGCTAAGCTTTTTCTTGATCTCTTCTATCCCTTTATCAATGCCAGACGTATCTATTCGTGTGTTAATTACAATCTCGTCCATACATTACCTCAACCGTCAAGAATCGCTTTCCACCGCTCTTGCTCTTCAAGCTCTTCTTTCGTGTATTTTGTTCTCAGGTCAACAAGCTTCTTATTCTCCGAATAGAACTCTTGCTCCCATTTCTCAAGCTTCTTTCCTTTCGACTTCTTCCGCCGAATGCCGACAATATTTGAAAATGCCCCTTCGCCAACCTCCATATACGCCGAGAGGAACGTCCACCAATGGACATATTCCTCACCTCGTATATCTTTTCCAACGACCTTGTTTACGGAAGAAATAATCATCTTCGCGTCTTGATCCCAGTCCATCAAAACAGGCTTTTTCTTCACCTCTTCAGGGTCAATAGACCCCATATCAATGAACTCCCTGACAACCCTATAGATTTCTTCCATGTTTTCAGTCGGAAGCTCTCGCCAACGCGGGAACATTATCCTTATGCAAATCATCCACCGCTCAACATCGTCATAGTCAGGATCGGAGAAAAACCGCAAAATCTTAAGTATGTCCCGATAATCCGTCCGTATCTCAAATTCCTCCCCACCAATTATTACCGAGCGCGGAAGCTTCCACACATCCATCAGTCGTATTCCCTCGTGGCCTCTTCAACCTTTTTCATCTTTGCAATACGATCATCCATCACCTGAGAGATAAGACCGTCCAAAGCCTCGATCACAACGGACAGATAAATGTCGCCATTCTCCATCGGTGTAAATGGCCCACATTTCAGGAACAATGTATCGGACACCTTTGCATTAAAAAGATAATCAATCTTTTCTCTAACCTCATCAGAAAGCCTCACGATCTCCTCGCCATCTTCTGTGCCTTCCCGATCACCCATGCCTCTGAAAAATTCAACAACGGTTTTATACCGTTTTACGATATCTGCATCAGTAGGATTGAAGCGAATAAACCCAAGCTCTTCACCGTCTTCATCAATAACAGGCACTTTTACCATGCCCGTATTCACTCTCAATTCATATGCCATATGATTTTCCCCCATATTCTTAAATGCAAATGGGCCACAAAGTGGCCCATTTCATTATCCTTTACGGATTAGGCGTAAATTCTTTCGTCGCAAGCGCAAATGTGCCCTTTACGCGCTCTCCGACATAATGGATATCAAAAGGAATCTGATATCCAGATGTGTCTCCACCGTATGATGTCGGCACAATATAACACGGCTGTTTGTACGCCGTATACGTTCCCGCCGTTGATCCCTCATCCCAAAGATGAACTTCGACGATAGAGGTTTTAAGCGTATCGTCGGTAGGCTCCGTATCGACGAAGCCCTGAAGCTTCTCAAACAGCGGATCGCCAACCTCAGCGTAGAACGGTTCTGCCGATCCACCGCGCTCGTAGCCGTTATGGGTAAGGTTCGTTTCACCGATAATGTTCTTGAACACGGTGACATCGGGGTTCAGCGCAACGGTGTACTCCTCAAGGTCTTTTCCAAGACGATAATACGAGGCGGTCTGGGCCCCAAATGTAGTGTCAACGAAATGCGCCATAAACTTACGAGCAATCTTGCCTGTAACTGTTTCAGCCATAAAATTTTCCTTTCTCCGCATCAGAAGGTGCGGTCAAACTCATTGTGATAATAAGCAGTCAGATTGATTTGCCAGTCCTCGGACTGATCATTTTGTATGGTATACAGATAAGCGGGCGACGTCCGCGAAAAACGTCTGAACTCACGCCCATCTGTCAGCGTAGGGAATTCCGTCAGCTTGTACTCCGTACCATTTATGGTAACGGTCTGCCCTTCGAGCCAACGCCCAAGGTTCTCAAGCCATTCTTTTACGATCACTTTTCTCGGTTCAGAGATGCCCGCCGCTCTGTACACAATAGAAAAAGCGTACTGGCATTCCTGAACCACATGGTCGGTTATGCTAATACGCTCTTGTGTTATCACAGGGGACGAAGACGGAAACAGCGCCTTTCCGCTTTTCAAATCCAACACCGAAAATCTGATCTCATCGGACGGATCAAGGCCGGGATATTCATTTACGAGGTCGACGACCGCGCTCGTCAATTGATCATAAGCCCCACCATCAATCCCGATAATGTTACCTGCCATAAATTATATTTTTCACCCCCTCGTACCACATCTGTTCATGGTCTCTTTTAGATGCCGTGAACCAGTGGTGTTGCGCATAAGGATGGTGCACGGTTTGATAGTGCAACGGGTTCCCTGTAAAACGGGATATTCCGTTCCATTGATACCATGCATAAGGTGCTTTTCCGACGACCACTTTTCCCGTTCCCTCATTACCGATATTCATCTGTCGAGAATTTTCTGTCATCGCGCCAGTATCCATCGGGATATACGGGATCGTGTCCTCAAACACTCTCATATCAAGCCATTTTTGCGCCTCGTTTATCCTGTTGCTTAATTCCTCAAATGATATGTCCACTTTAACGGAACCGTTATCAATATGAATGTCATCAAAACGCTGAGTCATCTCCCCATCACCTCCAAGTGCGGAAGTATTGATCTCGAATAATCAGAACAACTTGACACGGAATATACATCATCGTAATGCGTCTGCATGTGGTGTAAGAACCCCTCTGGGTACGCGCTATCATCCACCGCATCCCCGTTCGGCCATGTTCCAACGAAGATCATATCAAAATCATTTCCGCCCTTTACCGTGAAAGAGCTTTGATAATCCCCAGTTTTCTCCCATTCTATCGGTGTGTAGTAGTTGTATCCACTGGACTTGCACCCCTTTGTAATAAGAATGTGAATCGAAACATTGTCGGTCGAGTTTTCCCCCATTTGAGCGACAATCGCGGCTCTGTCTCGATAAACACAGCAATGGTGTAACTGGTGGGGATACCATTTATCCCCCTCTTTCCTTGACCCAAGCCGATTGAATAGCGTGATAGTCTCGTTATACATACTTACCTCATGCAATCGTTATCGGAATAATGCATAACTTTCTCAAAGTCACATATTGAATTCCGTACTTTGTCCGTAAAAATTCCGCATCCGCATCAACAGCGCCTGTTGCACCGCCATTTGTAAAGCTAATGCTACTTGACCCCGCTGAAATACTGCCAATTCCATACGTCGACGTCGCCAAAGACGTCAGCATTCCCAGTTCGCCTTGATCAGTAGTATCCGCCAATCCTGCGGTTGTCATCATGTGACAAACAAGATACGCAAGCGCCTGTTCGTAGAACTTTCCAAACTTTTCTTTGTTGATGTACGGTTCCGCCAATGATACCCACAAGGCAAGTTGATCATCACTGATGCTCTCAAACTCTGGCGCTACGAGCCTGATAATCTCAATTGAACTCATGTTGCCTCCTTACTTAGAGGCTTTTCTACCTCTCTTAGGCTTTTCTTCATCTTCCGTAGTGGCGTTAACCTCTTCAGAATCCTCTTCAGGGGCCTCTTCGTGCACCTCTACCGCCTCTTTGTTCTCTTCCTTTGCTAATGCAATCAGGTTGAAGTTGACGAGTGCTTTCAGAGACGGGGTTTCTGCCATCTCATCTTTGATATTGATCACCCCACCCGGAAGGACAATCTGTGTTCCCACGTTGATAATTCTGTCGCTCAGATTTGTAAGTTTCATCTCTTAACCTCCGTTTTAAGAAAACAGGGAGGAGGAAAACCCTCCCCCCCTCTTAAATGATTACGATACACCGACCGCGATAAGAGCGGACATCGGATAGTAGAAGATCACGCCAGCGATACGAGACTCGCAAGGAATCACGGTATCAAGACCCTTGACCTGAAGCGGGTACTGAAGGTACTGCATCGGGATTTCAAGAGACATCTTCTTCGGATCATTCTTGAACAGGAACGCAACGCCTACACCAGCATTCGGGGAAACGCCCTGAGCGCCTTCAGCATACGGATTGGTTTCAGGAGAATCCGCATCAAGTTCAGCCGTAGAAACGATGTTCTTGATGTACGGAGAATGCTCAAGAAGGAACGAAAGAACGGAGCCTTCCGTGTTCGGCAGACGACGAGTGGAGATATCCATGTACACATCCGCCGGTACGCAAAGAGTATCAGGACGCTCGACGTTCTTGGTCACTTTCGCGACCTGCTTCGCCATGCCGTTGATATCGTCAAGGATTTCGTCGGCGGTCTTCTCAGTCCACTTGGTCTTGTTGGATGTCGCTCCTGCACCGATGGTGTAAAGCGGAACACTCTGTCCAGAAGACAGAACACCGAGAATGCCTGAAGCGGAATCGCCACACCATGCAATCTTGTTGGTGAGGTTGTCGTTCTGATAACGAGCCGATTCAGCCTTACGAGAGTCAAGAGACTTGCCCGCCATACGGGACGCTCTCATTTCCTGAGCAGAATAGCCGTAGGAAACGCCGATAGACTTGACAATCGCCACGGACGGCTTACCCACGATATCAGCTCTCGGAAGGTCGGTCGAGTAGTTGTCGATGATCTTCGCAAGACCAGTCTTGTCGTAAGTGTAGTAGGTAACGGTTTCAGCGCCCTCGTCCGTCTCAGAAGTCTGGGGGAACAGAGTCAGCGCCGTAAGTTCGGGATATTCGACATCGTAAGACTGGGCCTTAACAGCATCCAGTTCACGAGCGAAGAAAACGGAAGCGTCTTCAGCACTGTCAAAGTGAGTGCTACCCGACGCCATAACGGCCGCAGGAATGGACGAATTCAGAATTGTCCGTACATCGGCCTTATCGTAATGTGTATGTCTTGCTTTCTTAGCCATATTACTTTACCCTCCTCATCTCATAATCAAGCCTGAGCCTGATTGAAAAGTTCAACCGCCGCGATACGTGCGACAGGATCAACGCCAGTAAGGAAACGGCCCTTAACGGCAAGTGTGTCAGTAGAAGCATTGGTGAAGTAGCCCGCCTGAGCACCGCCCTTCACTACATAGGTCGCCTGTCCGTATGTCGGGGACACATTGTCTGCAACGCGAACCCAGATGCGGCCATAACGCATAACGCCCATAGAAGCGTTCTGGCGGATATACAGTTGACCCGCAAGGTCGTATTCGGTTGTGAGGTTGTTGTTGGAAACGCCCTCGATAGCGGTAGAAGCCGCGACAGGAAGCTTAACCTGTTCGCCCGCCTTTGTGCCCGCGACTACAGCCACACCAAACTTCATGGTGCCAGTCGCTTCCTCGTTCAGGAAAGTGTCGATAGCATACGGCGCGAGGTCGTAAATGCCACCAGCGATACCTCTCTGAGTATCAAAATTGTAAGTTGTCTGTGCGCTCATTACTTATTTTCCTCCTTCTTGTTCTGGCGACGCTCGATCATGCGCTGACGTGCGCTTTCGGGCGTGTTCTCATCACGCTTGATCGCGGAGTCCTTATTGAACATCTTCTTCCGCTGATCATTGGTAGTCTTGCGCTGTGACTTTTTGATGTCCTGTGCCGCATACTGATAAGCGGCGTTAATGTAAGCGTAGCTCTTGCCATCCAGACGCATCGACGGGCGAACCGCCTTGATAATCGTCTTCTTTGCCTTCAGGACGCTCATGTTCTCAAGGCCGTCAAGATTGAGGGCTCTACCAAGCATGCCGAGCTTAATCCGCTCACGGATAATCTTGTCTACGCTGTCGACATTCATACGGGGCTTCTCCTCGTACTTCATGATATCGACTTCCTCTTCCTCGTCCTCATCGTCCTCTTCGTCCTCGTGAACGTCTACATCAACATCGGTTGCCTCATCCTCGGGGATTTCTTCAAATCCTTCGATGGTCGGGATATCGTCGTCATCTGCATCGCAGTTTTCTTTCTCTTCCCAATCATCCGCGTCAAAGGTAAGCTCTTCCTCTTCCTTCTCTTTGACTTCGGGCTCAGCCTCATCAAACGCCTTCTCGGCCAGAAGAGTATCGATGATGTCCAGAAGAGTCTTGATGTCCTTGTCCTGATCACGGATCACTTCGTCCGCATCCTTGGAGAACTCATCGGTCATTTCCTCTTCGGAAACAACTTCCTCGTCCTCATCCATCTGCTCTTCTTCAACCACAGGCTTCTTTTCAGGAATCGGTTTCTTTTCGGGCAGCTTCTTTTCCGGCGCCACTTTCTCTTCAGCAACCGCTTCCTTCTCGGCCTCTACCGGATGATTGTCGCGAATGTTAGCAATCTTGTCTTCAATCTTGCTCTCTTCGGTCTGAACATCATCCGCATCTTTGTTCTCGAACTGATCCCGGTTTGCCTTATACCACTCAATGGCCTTTTTCAGCTCTTCTGGTGTAAGCGCCTCGTCAGCTCTCCGAGCATTGCGAATTTTCTTGCTCATCAGCTTTTTTCCTCCTACTAAGGTTTCTCCGTCCTTCGAATCAATGTTCAGACGGGCTTGATCTCCCGCTCTCGCTTCGCGTACAAGAGCAAGGTGATTGATTCTGATATTACGTTGGATAGCATCGTAATGCTCACCATTGTAAATACCGGGTGTCTCGTCAAGATCAAGGTTATAGCCTAAAGATAATTCCTTAAAGCCACGCTCCTTCATCTCGTCTGTATCGTGAATGACGATTTTCGCCCTCACATCTGATCCATCGCGGTACCCATCCGAAAGGATTGTACCAATGCTTGCATCGTGAACATTGTTTTTGTCCACAAGCCCAGCATCATGCGTGATAATAATGGGCTTTCCCCGATAGCTTTCAAGACTTTCTTTGCTGAAAACCTCGGACGGAACCCTTAATTCACGCCGAATAGAACCATCTGGGTTTGCATACTCAAATATGCCCACGCTTGTCAGAATCGGGGAATCAACCAAATACCCCTCTTCCGTGTAGTACGCTCTGCTTAACGGCGTACTATCAAATCGAATTACACTTTTAAGTGTCGGATGATCTCTGATTTCCATACTCACCTCGCTATATTAAAAAAAGAAACTTATTCAGCCTCTTCTTTTTCCTCTTCAGTAATTGTGGCCTCATCGTCGGTTTTATCTCCAATGTTTGAGTTTAATTCATTGGCGAAAAACGCCTCGTCTTTGTTCACTTCATTAGTGAACATTTTTTCAAGCATACTCATCCCCGGGGTTTTCTCGTCCTCGGAGTCGGTATTCATCGGCCCATCGCCTTCTGTTTCTTCCCCTTCAAAGGCGTATTTTGTAAATTCCAGAACAAGCTTTTGCGTATGTGCAAGCTCGTCCCAAAGCATTTCATCGTAGGTTTCGTTTTCTTCCGCCTCGGCCAGATTGATAATCACGTTGCACACGCCCATCATCTGCTTGGCGACATTTGCGATCTTTTCAGTGTTCTTCATTTGCGCCTCCTTAAGTTGCAACAGTCGTCGGGGTTCGGATTGAAATGTTCATTCCAATACTCATACGCTAACGACTCATCCTCGCATACCGTTATTTCCTTAAACCCTTTGATATTTTCCAAATACCTTTGCTTTGTCGAAAGCGGTAGATGTAAATATCCGTTTTGCTTTATTACATATTCGGAGTAGTCAATGTCAAACCACTTCCTGATCCAAGTATTGACCCTCAAAAACTCAACAAGCAGTTTGTCGCACTTTATCGAATTCAGCTTATCAAAGTCCACGAATTCTGGGATAAAAGGGCTCAGCCTTACTTGAACATCGAACCCATTCTCTTGCAGTTTTTCAACCGCTTTAATCCGTTTGGATGGAAGAGAAGCCTTTTCATAATCTAAGCGCTTATACAGATCATCATTGAAGCAAGTAATCGTTACCTGAATATGCGCAAGGTTCTTGTCCATCACCTCAATATACTTATCATCGGCGACAAGATCACTTTTCGTAACAATCAGATACTCTATCCCTTTTTCGTTCAGGGCCTTAATCGTCTCATACGTTACGCCGTGCCTTTTCTCAAGCGGTTGGAAGCAATCTGTCATTCCGCCAAGTCGTATAGCGGGCACCCCCCCGTCTAACTTTTCTATCTTTTTGCGGATTTTATCGATGTCGGCAATAGAGGGCTCTTCAGCATCCCACATTTTTCTAAAGCTCAGCAACGACTTAGCGTAGCAGTACCGGCAATCGTGCTGGCATCCCCTCCCATAAGTGTCTAATCTGGTCGAATAATGGCACTTGCCACCTTCATTTCCTCCAACAGTCTTGTAAAACGACTTAAATTCTTTCATTCCGATCCCCCTTTCGGCATGAAAAAAGGGCGATCATCTCGCCCCTAACTCTTTCTTCCATTTTTCTCTTGTAAGTATCGTAAGCACCGCCTCTTTTGTGAATAACGGGATCGCTCGACACCTACAATTGTAGTCTTCCCCCGGGTGGCAATGCCTCCCCGTATATACTCTTCCGTGTTTTGTCATGTACCATATCTCAGGCGGTTGATCTACACGAAATATATGCCCGTCAAACGACTTGTGGCAGTCACGAACTTTATGGTCTCTTCGTGTTCGCCAAACATATCGCTTTATCCCGAACATGCTGTATATTTTTGAATTTACCGACGCCGAAAAATCGCCGACCCGATTTCTCGCAATCTCGCCGATCCCACCGTACTCATTCACAATCTTGTCAAGGCTTTCAACGGTCTCTTTGGCCCCACGCTTTCCCTCTTCGATGTCATCAAGCTTTTTATTTACATTCATCAGGTAGAGAGCAATCAGTCCTATCGTCCCATAAACCCAGTCGTCTCGCTCGTTCTTAAACGTGTCCTTGTCAAACTGTTCCATGTCCACGCCGATCGTCTTTTTGAACGATCTCCTAAACTGGGTCTCCTCTATTCCCTCGATCTGGCGCGAAATTTTATCGATTTCCCCGATCGGGTTGAACTTTTGGCCCAGTTCCTCAATCTCTTTCTTACAACGCCTTAAAACACGTTTTTTGCGCTCTCCGGAGGCAATGTCTTTTTGCGCCTTCCGAATGATTTTGTACAAGCCGTTGGAATACCTCTTCAAGTATCGCTTCATCTCGCGTTCAGCCGATTGTGGGTATACGGACGCCAAAACAGCGACAAGCTCACGTTTGCTTCTGAACTTTCGATCTACGAGTTTTAGTTGTTCTCTTTCTTCCTGTTTTGTCATCGCCCTTAACCCAATCAATCCCCCACTTATCGATTACGGATCGGAAGTCTTCAACATCATGCGGAATAATACAGAACCGAGCCATACCATCAGCGCTCGGATTATATCCAACGTGGCACAGCTCGTGATACATCAGCTTTTCAAGCCTGTCCGCATCCAACGCCTCGGTGTTTCCAGTGTAAAACGTGATAATGAAGTCCGCCTCTATAAAAAGCTTCAACTTCTCTTTGACAAGCTCGGTATCTGCAAACACCTCAAGCCCGTTTGACTTTTTTGCTTTGTCGCAATACTGGTAAACAATTCTGCAATCAGGATCATCGAGGGCGTTCAGTTCTTTGTATTTTTGAATAACATTTTTGCCAAGCGCATCGAGGTCATCCTCTTGCCAGTACATCTGCTTCGTCCCTCCGACCGTTTGGTGCTATCTCGCGCGGAACTAAGATTTCAGCTTCTCCGTTTGTGAAGACGCTACCGTATGTATCAATCGGCCTGATTTCCGCTTCATAAATCACACCGTTCGGATCAGGCGCATGGCCCATGCCGACTTCGCTCCCAGTAAAGGAACCCGCAACGTCTCTGTCAAACGTGTAAGACGAGAACACCGACGCCTTTTCGTATTCTTTCCCTGTCCCTCCACGATACATCTTGATCGGGGTAACAAGAAACTCGTCAAAGGATAATGGCTCCTTTTTCTTTGCCTCGCAGTCGTACTTGTAATTTCCGTACATGATGTTCAGAGCCGCGTTGTGAACCTCGGGGCTTTGAATCATCTGTTTCGTCAGATTGTCCTTATATTCATGGTTGTACGCTCTGAACCATCCGTCTATGGTTGATTGACTCAAGTTGTCATAAAGGATTTCATCCGCTTCGTCCCGACTGATTTCGTGGAGGTTTTTTGTCACCTTTCCGAGTTTGAATTTGTAGAATTCCGAATCGATTGCGTCGCTTCCTCCTTCTTCATAAAGGGGCATCAGCTTCCCAACATTCTTGGTTGTAAAGTCGTCAACGCTATCACCGTCCTCATATTCATAGTCGTCGCGGTTCGGTCTCAATTTCTCGGTCAGATCAGACTTGACTTGTTTTTTCTGATGAACGTATTTGTCGTCCTTTACCTCAAAGTCGCCTTCTATGTCAGAGCGCCCGTGAGCTTTAAGAATCTGCTTTGCGGTCGCCACCTTTTTTTCGCCGTTTGAGGCTTCGTACTCAAATTGATCATCTCCGATCTTTTTATATGCTCTGTCATGAGATACCGCCGTATACCCTGTCGGCATCTCTTCAAGAGACTTGCGAACAGCATCTTTAATTTCGAATGAGCTTTTTTCTTTCACCGCATCTTGATAAGCCTTTGTGTACTCGGAAGTGTCAACACTTTTTCCCGTGTCAATCCCCTTCCCCATCTTCTCGGCCTTCACGCTCTCAGCGGACTTTCCAGTCTTGTTCTCGTACGCTTCCCATGCTTCCCGTGGAGTCATGCCTTCGGTGTTGATCCCCTCAGAATTGCAAAGGCCATACGGAAGCTGTGTGCTATATGCACTATGTTTTTTTGCCTTCGGCTTTTCTTCATCGTCAGCGTCCAGTCGTAACAACCATTTAAGCCGTATTTTCTCTACAACCTTTGCTTGATTCATATTGACCTCAATTCAAGTATTTCTTGATCTATCCCCGTCCTCCTTTGACGCGTTCGAACTTTCCACGCTTTTCGCAAGTTGCCCCTCACTGCTGTCTATCCACGCAACGTCGTCAACCCCAACTGTTTGTGAATAAACCTTGCCTCCGCCAGAATAGTCTTGCGCCATCCTTTTTGACGGGGAAACAAACCCACCCTCTTCAATAGGCTTGCTACTGTAAATCGTTATCTTTCCGCTCTTAAGCGCGTTGTCGGCGTCTTCTTTAGTGAAGTCAGGATAGATAAACTCGTCCTCGCCAAACGCTTCTTTCGCCGTTTTGATGTCTTCAGGCGATCTGATCCCTGTATGATAATCATCCATCATTGGATTGGACTTTTGGATAATCTCAAACTGCTTTCTTTTCGCATCCGTGACAGGATATTGACTCGCTTTTGGCTTTGTTGTTTCAGGGGCGCTTTTCTTTGTTTGCTTGGTCTCCCTCGGCTTTTCTGGCTCGCCCTTTAACTCTTTGAGCTTTTGCAAAATCTCCGCTCTCCTTTTTCCGCCACTGCCAAATCTGCTTGTCCGTTTCAACTCCGACTCAAGGGCACTTATTGTCTCCGCATTGCCAAACGCTTTCATCTGTCCACCGATTGGGTTCTTCTCCTCGTCAAGTGGAATATGGTTCCCGTTGACAGTAACCCAACTATCAGGCTCTTCATCAAATCGTTGTTGCCACTTATGGCGAATATGATCTATAGTATTTGTGCGCTTCATCTGTACCAACCTTATTCAAAATCAATTCGCCAGTCGTCCTCGTCCTCATCTGTTCCGTAGCGTGTCATCTTTTCCCCAGCAAGTGTTTCGTTATAGTTCTCGATTTTTACCCCTGTGCCAGAGTATGCGGACGTTGAGCCGTTGTCGTAAATGACGCCCTTAATGTTGGACAACTTCATTTTGCTTGTATCGTCGCCCTCGCTAAACACCTCAATATCACCGTTTCTATAAAGAATTGCGATAGAACTATCCGACCACATATCACCATTGTTTTTGACGTCTTGTAATATCACGCTCTTCATCTCGTCCATCGAATAGCGTTCAAGAATCTGCCCGTTTGCCATTTCAATGGATTTCCCCCTCGACGGACACTTGCCTTTCATCAAATCAGCGACCTTCTTGTTTTCTTTGTCGAAATGTTGTCTAAGTTTAGGGCTTATCTTGCTCTCTTTGATTTTATCTGCAACTTTCCCTGTTGCGTGACCGTCCTCATCAAGGGGAATGTGCGTACCGTTAATTGTTATCCAGTCTTCTGGCTCCTCGTCGAAGCGGGCGTGCCACTTACTCCTGATTGTTTCGATCTGTTTATTTGTTTTCATGCCCACCTCAACGCATCAAAAAAGGGAGTCGGATTTCTCCGCTCCCTCTTGATAATGATATTCTAAAACTCAATCGTGGCTTTACTTCTGTGAAAGCTCCGCAATCTTCTGCTTGATCTTCACAACGCCCGGATTGTTACCCTGATACTTCAGAAGGTATTTCCAGTCCTCTAAATCAAGCTTGCTTTCGACTTTTTCCACTTCCTCGGCGAAAGTATCGTCCGCGTTCGCTTCATCGAAGAATGTGGAATAATAGAAATTCAACGCAATCCTCTCCTTGCATGCTTCCGACGGCGCTTTATCGTAAATATCCTTCCAATAGGAATTTTCGCTAAACAGCTCTCGCGCCGCGTCAACCTTACTCTTATCCATTGCGATCCTCCTTTAATCGTGCCCCTCAATGGGGTTAAGCTCAGGCTTGTAGAATGGGTTAATCAAAAGCATCCCCGCTTTATTGTCCCAAATCGAATGTTGGTTATGCTGTACCGCAAACTCAAGCGCATTATCCACATCGTCCGCGACAAAGCTCAACTCTGGGTTTCCAAAGTGTCCTACGTACGGGCCACCAGTTGGGTATGAATCGGGATCGTCTGAAAGTTCTCTCTTTGCTACCGCGCACATCTGTCCGTAAGTTTCTGGATCGTATCCCCCAAACGGATCATCAGCTTTGTTGTTCTGATGGAATGTTACGCTAAAGCCACGAGAAATATTGGCTTCCTTGTACGGTGGCACCATCGTGAACGTTCCGTCCTTTTTGTCTGGCGCTATCTTATCAAAGTTCTGTACCGTTGATAATGCCTTCTCGTATTTCTTACCCTCAGCCTTCAAGTCTACGCCGTGTTCTTTTGCGTACCTCTCAAGGAACTTCTTTGTTCCTTTCGGCCCCTCAGCGACGATCTTCTTGGATGTTTTTAGCCAACGCGTCGCATGATCCACTCCGTCGTTTGTCCTGAATGTATCTCGGTTTTCCACAAGCCAGTTGTGACCACCGCCCGGTTGTGAACCGCCTTGATGCCCGGGAATCCCTTTATGTCCCCAGTTGCCAGATGTCTTAGTCCCTTTATCGCTTCTCTCAGTCGGCAACAGCATACCGTCCGTCCGAAGCATCCACTTCTTCCGTATCGCCTCTACTCTCCTCATAAGCACCCTCTCTGGCCTCGAAAAAGCCCCGTTTTGGGCGTTTACGATATGAGGCCGATCATTTTATTGTATAACTCACTTAAGCGCAACAGCGACGCATTTTTCAGCGTCGCCGTCAATCCCCTTAAGATAATTATAGGCAACGACATATTTGTCATATCGTGCCAAGTCTCTGTCTGTGACCCTCGGTAAACGACTCAAATCCATATTATGTTTTAAGTCCGCTTCCTTCACGTGTCGTGCAATCTCATTTACAGACAACCGTTTGATCTGATCCATGTAAGGCATCCCCTTCGGGTGTGTAATGTAAGACACCGCTTCCCCTATCTTTTCGCCAAACATCGCGGTGATCATCCCAATCGTTGTATCCGTATCTTCGACTGTATCATGTAAGTATGCTACTATTTTCTCCTCATCCGTCGAACACATCCGCGCAACCGCGTCTGGGTGCATCCAGTACGGAGTCCCTCCCTTGTCCACCTGTCCAAAGTGGACTCGTTTCGAAAATTCCTTCGCAAACTCAACATCAGACATCCGCGCCACCTCACGAGAGCCGATTAACGTATTCCTCGGCCTCCTCGTCGCTAATTCCGTAACTGTGAATTAAACCGTTGAAGGCGTCAAACGCATCAGAAGAGCTTTCCCATCCTTTACGCGGAATGAACTCCTCATAAGAACCGTCTTCCGTTTTACGGTACAAATCCATGATCGTCCCGTCGTTCCATTTCGTTGCTTCGTAAATTACTTTTCCCATTTAGCAACCTCCTTTCCCCCACGGCTATATTATATCACATATTGGGCAATATGTCAAGGATTATTCCGTCTTTTGAACGGCTTTAATTTCTCGATCCCCGGCGGATTTTTGTAGTTCTCTCTCCACCGCTCAATCTGAACCTTGTTCAACTCTTCGTTCTTGTCACGCATTTCCTGAGTCCACTCGTCCTTCGGCGTCTTTTCATAATCCCTCTGGATTTCATATTCCTTATGGTTAAGGTCTTTGACCGCTTGGCTCTGTGGTGAGTGTACTTGCAGTTCGAAAACGCGTCCACTTGGGGCCTTTACAGAAAGGTGCACCGCACGATAAATCGCGTCCTCGTTTACCTTGCCGTCCTTTCCAAGGAACTTGTTGTCAAGCTCGATTACCTCGTAGCCTTGATCCGAGAGGTTTTTCTGCAACTTGTTTACACACCCAACGATATCTTTATTATCGCACATCGCAGTGTATCTTACAAGGTCTCCGAACTTTTCTGCAACATCGTCAACCGTTGCTTCTGGGTTCCCCGTTTCCGCGCGGAACTTTTCGAGCTTTCTAAGAGCTTTGTCCTCAATATGGCTTGCACCCTTGGAAGCGTTTTCCGTACCGTCAAGGTACATCCCCGCGTTTCCGACGGAGTCAAACAAGTCTTTCGTGATCTTCTTTTCGTCCGCGACAGCGCCCTCGAACACCTTCTTCATCCTTTCGGAGCCTTTAATTTCGCTATCGACCTTTGACGCGAGCCCGGGGATGCATGCGAACGTCTCGCCCTTTTCATTCTTTTGATAAACGATGTCCTCGTCCTTCAGGTTCGCAACGATATTCTCCCATGTGCCGGGCTTGATCCATCCTTTTTCCTCGTCTTCAAGCGCCGTTTTCTCTGCGATTTCAAGCGCTTTGGAGTATTTTGCCCCGTTCTTCAGCTTCGGGAAACTTGTCCCTTTGCTTGTGGTAGTCTTGTCCGAGAGCCTGTTTGTGTCAAGTTCACTCTTTTTCGGCTCTTTTCCTTCGTTTTTAACCGACTCATTCACTTTTTTACGAAGCTCTTGGGTCGGTTTCACGCTCTTGCTTTCCACCATTTTTTTAGCAACGTACGGATTTGCCTTGTCAAGGACGCCGTTTTCGTTAAAATGGATATGATCGCCTTCTTCTGTCGTGCGCCACTTGCCCTTTTCTTGCGCGTCCATCCGACTTTGATAATCCGCACGAATCCGCCTTAAGATTTTATCTGTATATTTCTTGTTCATCTTACAGTTTTCCTCCGCGCTTCAGTGTATTTGCGCTTTACCTCTTCAAATAATTCTTGCGCGAGCTCAAGAGGGCTCTTTTCCTCGTCCTGTTTGAATATCTGTTTTTCGTAAAGCTCGTGCATCAAGAGGCTCAGCGCCTTCTTGAACGCCGGGAGAAGTGCGTCCGACTTCTTTAGTAGTTCCTCAAGAGAAGACCACCTTGGGTCTTCCATTTCGCCGTCTCTGCACTTAGGGACTCCCTCAAAATCCAAAGCAACATATTGCTTGGATACGATGTCGCCGTTTCCACTTACAATACCAATCGGCTGTAAGTTCTTCGGCTCTACCCCAAATTCCTCAATTGCCTCTCTAACCGCCGCCTCTTCTGGCGTTTCGCCGTCTTCAATGTGTCCACCCGGGCCACATATCAACCCGTTGTCGGTTCTTATGCCCGTAAGAACGTATCCATCCTTAACGATTAAAACGCCCACGCAATTCGGTTCCGCCTCGTCGGTGGCCATTTTATCCTTTTCGACATTTGGTGCGCCGTTTTGCGCCATTTCTGGGCTCTGGTGGGCATCCTGAGGCGCTTCTTCACCTTGTGGTTCTTCTCCGTCACCCTGTCCGCCAAGCATCTGCATCATTTCTGGTGGCATTCCACCCATTCCGGGCATTCCGCCCTGTTGTTGTGGCGCGTTCTCCTCAAGCTCTTCCTCGGTGTAGTCATCAAGCATCGTCTCGACGTCAAACTCTTCTGTTTCGGCGAGCTTCTTCCTAACCTCAGACGGATCAATCGCTTGCATTCCAACATAAGCCTCGGCAACCGCCGCCCTTGCCTGTTGAACGGCAACTTTCTGCTGTTCAAGCTGAACTTGTTCAACCTCACTCAAAGACCAAAGTGGGCTGAATTCTATTTCGATCTTCGGTGCCTCTTTGATCTTCCCTGTAACGATGCCCGCGGCGAATATAAGCTGTAGCAGATACCTCAGATTGCTCTTAACCATCCGCTTCTGGATTCTCTCAACGTAGTTGTACCAGTTTTCTAAATCGCCTTGTCCAGTTGCATTCATTCCTGCGGGGCTTCGTCCAAACAGGATCGTCTGCGGAATGTTTGTCAGCGCCGACAAGTAGTTGCACGTTGTGTCAATTACATCCGCAACCCCAGAAAATGAAAATTGACGGAAGCTGTAATCCTCACCATCTCCGTCAACCGTAATCGTATTTAACAATCCCCTCGCAAGGTCAATCGTTTGCAAGCGCTTCAAGACCATGCTCTCACCTTGCTCAGTAGCGAGCATGCTTGATAATCCCTTCATCGAATACACCGCTTGTATCGATCGATCTAATAGCTTCACGGCGCTTCCGTGCGCCACCTCAGCATCTCTGATCGCCCTGTGTATCCTAATGTATTCGGGGACGCCCCACTCTCTGTAAATGGAGCTTGTGGTTCTCTCTGGCAACTGTCCGTTCTGGAACACCAAGCATCTGCTCTCGTGAACCTTGAACGATCCATACATGCTGTAAACGTAGTAGAATTCTGGCATTCCGAGCTTGCTACCACGGTTCACAAACGGGCTCCTGTAGGCGTCCGTAGTATATAACGATGAGTAGTCTATCTGAACAAGCGAACGGTCATACACTCTGATGTCGTCGATTGACTCCACGTGCATCCAGTCGACTGGATCGGTAAGATCACCGCCGTCGTTGATCAGCATCACCGCGATACATCCACCAAAAAGTCGCGTCCACTTGATACACTGTATAAATATTTCGTCCCAGTCAAGCTCGTCGAGCGCGTCCTTGTAAAACGCCTCAACAGTATCATTCGAAAGGTCTTTGATCTCAAACCCGTGTTTGATAGCCTCCTCAGCGGGGGCATCAATCACTTTTGAGAAAAGTCCGTTCCCCTCATAGAAATATGTCAGCTCTGTATCTGGTACATCGGGCTCGCCTTGGTAATGATAATGCTCTGTGGTGTCGCGAGAAGTTCCATACTTATTCAGGACGTTTACAAAACCGTCCTCTCTGTATGGACGAACTACTTTTCCCGTTTGCTGTTGGATCAGATGCATGTATCGCCTGACCTCAGCCATTTTTTCGTTTTCACCCATACATTATCTCCTTAATACTTCGTTGCATTTAATAGCTCGTCGGCATTGTAATCTTCCCATTGCCCGAGCTTCTTATTATAGAACCTAACCCTGATCCCGTTATCCTTGATCGCTTTTTTAGCTTTATCGTCCCACGACTTGAAAGCACTCTCCATCTCCGAACGGCTCTTGAAACGAATCTGTTCGATGTCCTTCGCTAAAACGCCCCCGTGATATTGGCACTCGCAATAATTGAGCGGCGAGTTGTATAGCTCACCAAGCGACTTGACTTGCCCTTTTGCTATCTTTCTGGCGTTATTAGGACTGTACGACGCTCCCTCGATAGAGCATGTCGTGTCTACAATGCCCGCCGCGTACGTCTGATGCCCCGAGTCCGAGCACCCCATTAAGCTATCGTCTAAAGTATAAGTCGTGCGGTCTTTTACGTTGTCTTTCTTGAAAACGATTGTGCATCTGTTTCCATCGCCCTTTTCGCCGTACCACGGGCCACCACTTCCAAGCGTGTTCTCGAAATCGTCTTTGTCGGCCATGTAGCCGTACTTTTCTCTCTCCTCTTTCCCCGTGCCTACTGGCGTTCCGAAGATGTTCTTAGACAAATCCCTACGAGCATCCAAGTCGGAAGAACCGTCTGTCGTGCCAGTCTCAAATTGGTTCTTTAGATGTCCATTCAATACATCGTCAATATTGGCGGAATTGATATTCAAACAAAGGTCGGCATTGTCGAACATCTTCTGCATGTTCGTCTGTAGGTTCACCAACCCTTCTGTATCCAGTCCCCAAAGAGTATTTTTGTTCTCGCCGTTATAGTCGCCGTCTTCTCCGTATGCCCTGTTTTCCATATACTCAGAAGCACACTTGCTCCACCCGTCTAAGGTCTTAATTCCTTGCGCAACCTTCGGAGCATCAACAAGACTCGCATAATCGCTTATTACAGGCTTTTTGTAATTCAGTTCAATGCTCTCAGACTCAATAGGCTTATCCCATTTCTTCTGATATTTGGATTCGCCCCTTCTTTCAAGCTCGCTCTCGATAGCCTCAGTCCTTTTTGTTACATCTGGGTAAATCTTTGAAATCGCTTTCTCAAGAGCAGACCCGTAAGTTGAGTCTGTAGCCGCCTTCGTGTAGGCGTCTCTAACAGCTTTGAGCTCTTTTTTCATCGCCGACTCAGACATCGACTCTGGATCATCCGATCCTAACCCAATATCCTTTTCGAGTTTCGACTTAAATATATTGACAATCGACTCGGCTCTCGCGTCTAATGCGTCTACTGCTTCCGCCTCTTTATCGATGTCGTCGAGCGTCATCACCGCGCGATCCATATCCTTGATCTTTTTGTATTCCTTCTCAAGCTTTTCATCGTCCATGTTATCCACGGGCTCAAGCTTGCACCCACCCTCGACAAATTTCTCGGCCCACTTTTTACGTGCGTCAATAAGTTTTGCTCTGTACTCTTTAGACTTTTCGTTTGATCCACCAAATCTTGAATATGCCCACGCATCATATGCCTTTGCCTTATCAATATCCGCAAGCATTTTATCAAGCTCGGTGGTTGGCTTCGGGTCGAATCGGTGCGTGTAAGCGTAGTCGACGTCAAGACGTTCTTTGGCCAGTTCGTCGCCACGATCCAACAGCTTCTCTATCCCCTCCCGATGTGGATTGCTTGACAAATCACCAAATCTCCTCATAGATGAAGCGTCCGACATACTGATACCGTATTTCGAAAGCATTTCATCGTCGATTTTTCTGATATCGTCAAGAATTCTGTCGGTCTCCGCTGTCATCTCCGACTCGGTCATCCCGGACAGATTCTTTACCTTTGGCCCCTCCGCCTTTTTCTTCGTCTTAGTCGGCATAACTTCATCGTGGCTTTCCCCCGTTTCGTTATAATATGCCGACCACGCCTCTCTTGGCGTCATTCCAGTGGTGTCTATACCCATATCTTTGCATAGGCCGTAAGGTAAGCGGGTACTGAATGCCGAATACTTCTTTCCGCCCTTGTCTTTGTTTTGGTTGTCATCCGCATCATCCGCGTCCATCCGTATTGTCCAACGACGCCGAATGTCCTCAAGTTTGGTAAGTATATTCATCGTTCAACCCCAATAAAAAACGGTGCATCTCTGCACCGTTAGCCTAAATATATTCCTTTTTGCTGTTCTTTCGACATCGCAATCAGCTTCCGCTGTTGTCGCCTTATGTCCCCAATGTCTACGTTTTCACGTGCCTCTAAAAGGTCGTAGATTTCCTCCTCGTTCGGATTGTCGGCCTCAACAATCTTTACCGCTTTTTCTACTGCCCCCTGATCCAGTTGATCCGAGGAATAAATTGGTTCGTATTTCGCAAGGAATAACCACATCCACCGATAGGTTACAAGTTCTCTCCGTGTGTCTACAATGGCGTATAACCCGTCCTCAACCTCACAAATCACGGTATCGCCTGAGCCACCTACAACTGATCGTATCTTCATGCCTTGCCCTCACCAAAAAATCTTTTCATCAGCCGTATCCTTCGGCATGTCATCTAAAACATCGTAAAAGTTCGGAATGTCGTCTGGAGCATCGCCGTCAATAAGCCTTTGGCAAACTTCAATCTTCTCGTCAAGCATCTTCCCGTTTTCGTCGTTCATGAACCGCTCAACAAGCTCGTTCCCTGTTTGCCATATAAGCTCGAACAGCTTTGTCTCTTTTTCCATTCGCTTAATGTCCATATTACGCCCCCGTAACCCGTTTCATCATGTTTCTAACATGCTCTTCTAACCTTTTGCTCGTCTCCGGGAAATCCTTCTTAAAGTATTCAAGCAACTCGGGCTTGAATACGGACAGCGAACAGTAATTCGCAAACAGCTCGTGCGCCCTACTTTCACGATCCGCGTAATAACCTTTCCCGTGCCCAGCGTAAATATACCCGTCGCTCATCAACCTTCCGCCAGACATCGCGTCGTACATATCCATAAGGTTATCAAAGCCGTCAAGCTCTTTGTTCGAGACACTTTGAATTCGTTTTTTTCCTTCTCTCTTGATCCGTCTGTACTCTTTAGAATACTCGTCATAAGATGAAAACGAACCGCCTTCGAGAAACTTGGTGTTACACGCGCTTAATTCCCCCGACACCTTTACAGTCTCGGCTCTTCTCGCGCTAACAGCCCTTTTTGAAGCGCCCGAAATTGCCTCCCACGACTCTTTTGATATGTTATCCTTTCCGTCTATCCTCTCATTGAAAATAGCGTCCATCAGCCCTTTGTTCTTTGACGTTGACATATACCCACTGACGGTACCATCGCCACACATTGCATCCATATAGTGACCAAGCTCGTGAGCCACGGTTCTCGCAGAATCGTCATCTATAACTTTCGGTATCTTTACAGCGCAATTTGTAAGCTCACCTGTACTTTTTCTAACGCTGACCTCCAGTTGGCCTTTGCCGTACGGAACAGTTTTTCTTGTTGCGTTCTTAATAGCGTCGGACACGCACTTATCATTTAACGAGCCCATCGCTCTATATAACTCTCCGACCTCAGAGTCGCTTCCTTTAGCGGAGTTAATCTTTTCGCAGAAAGCAGACGTTTCTTTCTTACTCGCTGACGTCCCCCTCATCCACGTTGGGAAGTTATCAGTCGTTATTTTTGGCAAGCTCTTTTTTTCGTGTACACTATTAGCCTTCGAAACGTCAACCTTCTTGTCTGGAGCATTGACTTTTTCGTTCATCGCCACTTTTGGCGAGATTCCTTTCCCTTCGATCTTCTCCCAAACCTCACGTGGGGCTAATCCCTCGGTATTGATCCCTAAGTCTTTGGCAATACCGTACGGAAGCCTTACACCGAGCGCCGTTGATTTTTTCTGTTTCCTGTTCTGATTCCTGTTTTGATTTTGGCTTTCGTTCTCGCCTTCCTCTTCAGCGTCCAATCTGAACAGGAGCTTTTTTCTTATGGCCTCGACGGCATTAAGCATTTTGTTCATGCGCCGCACCTCCATTTAGTGTACGGCGCATGTGTCGCCGTTATCTCAATTTTTCGAACTCTTCCACAACTTCCAATAAGTCATCGGGCAGATACCATCTCAGCTTGTCCTTGATATTGTCTGGTACACCGAAATACGCTTCCGCAATCGCACCCGCAATCGCACCCAATGTGTCGCTGTCCCCTCCGATTGAAACACAGTTACGAATTACATCTTCGTAGCTCGTTCCTTCGTAAAAGCACTGCAACGCTTCAGGCATCGAAACCATACAAGTTTCATCGCCGTGCCCATTGATAATGTTGCGATACCATCCTACGCTTCCATGTGGGACGTAGTATTTATCCATCTCGGCCTTGATAGCATCTTTGCTTGATCCGTTCAGCGCCATGTATACCGCAACCGCCGTCGCCTCAGCGCCTTTAATGCCTTCAGGATGATTATGAGTTACTTCAGTCACCTTGCGAGATAGCTCTTTAACCTCGTCAAGATTTTTTGCGAAATACGCTACAGGACTTACTCTCATAGCCGATCCGTTGCCGAAACTGTTGTAAGGCATCGGATTGTTTGAGAACATCCACTGGAAAAACATTCCGCCGTACCCACAGTTTGGATGCTTGCGCCCAATTCTGTGCATAGTCTCGATGGTTTTCCTTGATAGATCGCTGTAATCTCCATGGCAATCCATCAGCGCCTTTGCTACGGCGCACGTCATCACCGTGTCGTCCGTGTACTCGCATTCCGCCGCAAACAGTTCAAACTTCTTTGTTTTGGTGTTATTGAATTCCCACCGAGAACCAATAATATCGCCTAAAATAGCCCCTACCATTAACATCACCCCTTTCATATCATCTTACAGCGATATTTTATCACATATTGGATAATATGTCAATAGTAGGGAGTTATTTTATTCTTCCTCGTAATAATCGCACTCTTCTTCGCCACGAACGACCATCTCGGGCTTGTGCTCTGGATAAGGATACATTTGGCAACTCGCTTTTCTGTAGTCGTTCGACCAAATGTCTCCGTTGTCCCTCAGCACACACGTTTTGCACTGTTCGCAAATAACCAATTTGCCGTTATCAGTAGCGCTGTCATCTTCATACCATCTTTTCGATTTCTCTGCCATGCGAACCTCCTTTCGGCATTTTGATCATTATATCATAGCGAACGGTTCTTTGCAATCACTTTACGGGATACTGCCCAATTACCTCAAGATCGATGTACACGGTGCCGTAATCAGACTTTGCTTTTGTCACGCGAAAACGCGTCCCTTGCTGAAGCAAAACTTCAAGCTCGTAACCCGCGGTCGAATGATGATAATCGCCATCCCATAGATAATTTTCAGACCAATGCTTAGAAAAATCGGCATCGCCAAATTCAGAGAATGGTTCCATGTACAACGCCTTTGTTCCTCTTGGAACATAGATGTTATAGATCACTTTCTTTTGCATTCCCGTGCCCTTGGCGGCACCCGTGCTTGAGAAGCCGTATTCGATCGGCTCACGACCAACAAGCTGTTGTAAGTCTTCCGTACTACCAGTCCTCAGAAGTTCTTTATCACATCCAAGGAAGGCAGACGCTCCTCCAAAGCCAACGCCTCGCTGAACCCACATATCAAAGTCGTACGAGCTTCTTTCAATCATTTCTGTTAAGTCGCGTACTTTCTTTGGTAGAGGCCCTGAAGATTTTCCGTAGCCAATATCCCGAAGCGGATCATTGTATGAGTCATAGCTACCCGTCGTGTAGTTGTACGCCGCTTTCTTTTGTGCAATGCTCGACTCTTTCCAAACGGAACTGCATTTGTCAAACAAAGCGTTATCTGCATCTTTCGGCTCTTGCGCCCACATCGCATTGTCTTTTCGCTTTTGTGTATAAGCGCTTGCTTCAAAGGCGTTTTGCAAAGGCCCACCATTCAACGCCGTGATTTTGCTGTTGTTTTCGTTTATCTTAGCGTTGATATCGGCCAACTCATTCTCGATACGTTTCTTCTCTTCGAAGCCCTTTTTGAGCTTTTGCATATTGTTTAGCTTTGCCTCGATAACGCTACGCGCATTATCGTCCGACGCGTTCTTCGCCGTTTCAAGAGCCTGTTGCAATTGGCCCTCAAGAAAACTTATACTATCATCGTCGAAACTTCCTAACGGTATCTCGAGGTCTTCCGTTGGGTGGACTTTGTACATCTTCCCTTTCGCCACGTCGATCTTTTGCTTTAACTTGTTAGCGTCTTTGGAAAGCTTTTTGTTTTCTGCATTCAGCTCTTTTATTTTCGCGTTATTCTCTTTTTTCTTGACCGCCTCGGCCATCCCGTCGACGTCGGCTTGTAGTTCCTTGATCTTATCGCGTTGCTTCATCACGGCGTCTTTCCACGATAAGGAGCGCTTCATATTATCTCTTGACGTCCAGTTCGGCTCGCCTTTATCATTGAACGCGTACCCGTACTTCTCCGAAAGCTCTTTTTGATTTTGCGCTATCGCGCTATCCACTTCCTTAAGTGCGTCGTTTATAGCGTCTCGCTCCGAAGAAGGCAAAAGCCCAACTTCGTACGCCTTATCTGGAGTCATTCCGTTAAGTTTGAACCCATCTAACTTCTTCTGCTTTTCCTCAAGCAAGTCGTATAGGTCTGTCACTTTTTGCGCCCTGTCGAAGAAATCATCTACCGTCTTGACCTTATCACCAGCGCCACCTTTTTCTATGAATTTTTCAAAATCTTCATATGTCGGTATCGCCGTGCCGTTTGCGTCTGTAAGCTGTTGCTTTTTCAGCGCGTCAATTTCGGCTTGCGCACTATTGATCTTCTTTTGAAGTTGCTTGATTGTACCTTTGTATTCCTTTTTGGGCGGTTCTTTGGATGCTTTTAACGTCTCCGCGTCCGCAACGATCAGCTCTTTGTTGTTTATAATATTCTTGATCTTCTCTTTGTCTATCGTGTTGCCTGTTTCGTCTTGAACGGAACCGTTATAATTGACAGCGTATCCATACCCATTTTCTTCAATCACGTCTGCCGCTTCCATCATCTTTTTGAACACGGGATTGTAGTCTTCCTTGTCCTCGTCGGAAAGCTCCCAAGCGCCACCTACTCCATGGTCGGACAGAAACTTTTCCTCCGCTTCACAAGCGTTCAAAAAGTTGTTGTATGCTTCATACTTATCAAGAACCTCTTTGAAATTCTCGCTCTTAATTTCCTCGTCGCTGAACCCAAACGACTTAAGGTTTGCCTCCGCCTCTTCCTTGTTTTTCCCCTTAACATGAGGAATGCTCGGTGCCGTCTGTTCAGTCCCAACCGTGTCGCCTAAACCAGAAAGTTTTTTCTTGTTCTCGGCCTTCTGATCCTTTGCTCCCTTTAGTAGGTCGCCGTAATATCCTACCATGTCCTTCTTTTGAAGGATGTCTTGAACCTTGTCCTTGTCATATCCGTGAACGGTGCCATTGCTTGGTGCATAATCATAAATCCCAAATTCATGAAGCTTGCTACCCGCTTTACTCACGTCCTCGTACATGTCGTAAAACTCAAGTTGCTTTTCTTTTGATAACTTCGAAAACCAACTTGCGTCATTCGGATCAATGTTGTTTTCTTCTTTCCAATCTTCTGCGTCCTGATATGCATCGTAGAAATTACCAAGAGCCTCGTACTTCTTGATCACATTGTCAAAGTCATCCGAATTGATCTCCTCATCGGTGAAGCCAAAATCTTTAAGCGTACTCGTAAAAGTGTCTATATCCGCATCGTTGTCATTTATGGCCTTCTGCAATTCCTCAACGGCTTGCGTCGAATCGACGGGCGCTTCACCATAAGGAATATCGTCTGGATCATTCGATTGCTCTGGAGTATTCCCACCAACATTCTCCGTACCAAGCGCCTTCTGATTGTCAATCGACTTCTGAACAGCTTCCTTCTCTTCCGCCGTGAAATACTCGCCTGTAAGCGGGTTCACGAACCCATCACCGCTTTTTTGGAATCCGCCCTCGCCCTCGAACTCATCTATGCTACCGCCAAGCGCGTACTCTAAATCGCCCTTACTAAGACTCGAAATGTCGGTGTCGCTCGGCTCTTCGCCCAACCCAAGCGGATCGTCCATTGGCTCGATCTCCAAGTCCTTCGGAATTTCGGATTCTGGCTCTTGATAATCGTACCCCTTGAAATATTTGTTTATTTCATTCCGTTGCTCGTAAAGGTCGTCAAGTTGCTCCATTTCCTCGTCGGTAAACAATTCGCCCGATTCATCGAATATCTTTTGAATAGCATTGTTTACGTTCTCAAGTTCTGAAGCAAGCTCCGTTTGGCTCATGTCGGAATAGTTGGGTTTGTCCTCTATCCCGAGTTTGTCCATCAGCTCTTTTTCTTTTTTACCTAATTCGTAATAGTCTTCCCAGTCGGTCTCGATCTTGTTGTTGTCGTAGTCGGACAACTTTTCCTGTACCTTCTTCAGTTCCGCCTCAAGTGCCTCTTTAGTTTCTACACCCTCGCTCTCGTTTTGCTTGAGATTATCAAGGGCGGATGTAATCTTGTACTGTTCCTCTTGGAGTTCCCTTGCCTCTTTAATATAATTGTCCGACTTTTCTTTGTCGTAGGCATGTGACCACGCGTTGTCCATTGCCTCATCTACTTTTTTCTTTATTTCTTCGAGCTTGTCGTTTAGCTCGCTCTCCGTCATGCCAGAATAGGCATCGCCTTCTGGGTTTTCAGCGTCTATTACATCGCCCTCGCCCTTCTTTTGCTTCTCAGCATACATTTCATCAGCGGTTTTGCCCGTTTCGTTCTCGTATGCCTCCCAAGCCTCAGATGGCGTCATTCCCGTTGTATCGATCCCAAGGTCTTTGCAAAGGCCGTAAGGCAAACGCGTGCCCCATCCAGTAGCCTTCTTCGGTTCCTCGTGTTCTTCCCCTTCTTCGTCGGCGTCCATGCGAGCGCAATATTTAAGTCTAATTGTGTAGAGTATATTGTCTCTCATGGCTTATCCCCTTACCTATCTTTTGGCCGTCTCTTCAACTCGCTATTGAAAATAGCCTTTCTCTCGATTGAAAGCGCAAGATTTTCACCGTCCCGATCTGGGTTTTTCTTGAACGCTTTAATTTTCTTCTCGCAGTCATCAATCTGCTTTTTTATCGTATCCACATCCGCCTTTGACGCTTCCTTCGTCCATGCCTCGCGCATCTTCACCAAGCGTTTTCTAAACTTCTCGGCTTCTGCATCTTCCTTGCGTCTCTTTGCAGATGTATACTCTTGCGCATACATTCTATGAAGTTCGTCCTCGTCGATGTCCTTGATTTTGACATCACTGCCTACGCCCTTCTTTTCCTTCTGCTTGTAGAACTCCGTTGGTGACTCTTTCGTCGCTTTTTGTACGCGATCCCAAACTTCTCTCGGTGTCAGTCCCTCAGTATCTATGCCTAAATCTTTCGCGATGCCGTAAGGAAGGCTCACGTTCCACCCATCAAGGCGCTTTTTCTGTTTATATCTAATCGTGTTTGTTGTTTTGTTGATATTCATACTCACCTCGATGCATATTGCGTTTTTTCACGAAAGCCACCGACAGGATTTGAACCCGCAACCTACTGATTACAAATCAGTTGCTCTGCCAATTGAGCTAAGATGGCTAAATCCACTCTATTGTCAGCGCCGAGTGACTAAGCGCCGTGCTTTCCCACATTTCTTTCGTCAGGGCCGTGTGCCTGTTACGGCCCCACCGAATACGACAAGTCGGGGCTTGCACCCGTTAAATCCCTTCGCCTTCGGCTTGACGGTCTTGCCGATAAAAATACGTGCCCTGTTCCGCATTGTTAAGAGGCTTGGCGCGTTCCGTTCGTATGCGCTCTATTTGTATTCCGCCGAGCGCTTAAGCGGTGATCTAAGAAGGAACCGTGGAAGAAGTCAATTATACACAACATTAAAAGAAATTCGCCAAGTTGAACTGTGCTTTCAGCTCAAGCTCGGCAAATCCGTTCGCAGAAGCGTCGACCATATCCTTGAGCTTCATATCTGGGAACCCCTCAAGTTGTAATAGGTAGGGCTCATTCCAGTCGGCGGAAACAATATCAAAATTACCAGCTTGCCACTGCGCCGCCATCGGTGTTGCCCTCGCCTCTTTACTGCCTGTCTCTGGAACCGCCGTAACGTCAAACCCTGAAAGGAATTTGATGTACATTTCAGCTTGATCCTTACCCGCTTGCCCGGGGTCTTGAGGAATTCTAACGCGAACTTGTTGCTTGTATTTCGCGTTGTCGGATTGGGCGGTCAGTTTGATAATGTTCCGAACATCGGAAGCCGATAGCGCACGGTTGATCACATCGGCGACTACATATCGCCCGTTCTTTCTTTTGCCAATCAAAACACCCGCCGTATACGCGGGGTCATTGTTCTCGTCTTTTTCTGTCGCCGCCAAGTCCCAACACCGCACCCACTGAATAACATCGTCGGGGACAAACGGAAGAATGTTGCCAAGCTGTTCGCGTTTGAAATACAACCCAGCCGACGGCTTGATCTTCCAGTTACCCATCAGAAGGCGTTCGCGCTCGACCGTTGGTAGCGCCTTTAGGTTCGCAAGGTACTGTGGGTTCGCCTTCAGCAAGGCTTGATTATCGTAAATAGTTGCCGAAATAAATGTAACAGAGCGCGGTTCCGCTCTCTCTTCTGGCGTCGTAAGGTTGAACTGTTTACATAATTCTTCTCTCGTGTCAGCCCAAAAGATTTCATTGTCTCTTCGGATCATCCACCGAATTTTCCCACTCCGCTCTGGAATCGGATATCCTGTCTCTTGGTCGATCCACCATGAAATGAATTTTGCTACCCACGAATTTGCATCTGGGTTACATGTGCCGATCACGTACGGTTTAACGCCACACATCGAGCGATTACGGGAAAGCATATAAAAAAAGACATATTCGCTAAAATGGCAAAGCTCGTCATACTCAATTCCACAGATTTGTGACCCGTGATAGTTCTGCACCTCTTCATCGCGCTCTATATGTCTGAATGATACCCTTGATAATTGTTCTCCGTTTTTATCGTTAAATATCCACGCGCTTTCCCCTCGCCTGATTTCGGCCCCTCGTATGCCAGAATACATATCACGCGCATTGTCCCACAATCCGCCCTCGTTATAGATTTGGTTCGCGTTTTTTCGAAAGATTACACATCCGAAGCCCTTAGTGTTTTTGTATCTAAGGGGATAAAGCAACTCCGCATGTGTCTTCCCAGACCCCGCCGCTCCACCGTAGATAATAATTGACGCGGGGTTTGACAGGAACTTTTCCTGAGCTCCCCGTTGAGGCCGTAGTATCTTCGCCACTTAATCACCCCCTGTGGCGTCTTCTTCCCCTTTCTCTGGGTCTTCCTCTTCTTTTTCGATTTCTGGCAAATAAATAACGACCCCACCGTCATCCTCATCCTGAGAATTCACTGTAAGGTCGCCCATATTCTTCTTCATCGCGTCAATACGCGCCTGTGACTCTTTTGCTTTCCGATCGTCTTCGCTCGCCTTGAAGAAATAATCGATCAACAGCTCCATCGCCCGTTGATTTCCGCCAAGGGCCATCTGGAACAACTTTGTAGCCACCGCATTTGCGTTCACTTGCTCATCCTCGGTATACCCCGCGTCCTTGACAAGTTCTTTTGCTCTTCCAACAGCGGGCATACTCATGAGCTCATTCATCGCTTTGCGAATGTCGGCTTTTCTTCTTCTCGCCTCTCCAGAAGCAATTCCGCCTTTTCGGCAAATCTCGCTTCTCTCGGCTTTGCTAACTTCCCCAAGCGACCGAAGATTTTTCTCGCGTACGTTTTTTGCCACGTTTCGCCCTCCTCAAATCATCTTCGGTTAAATTATCGTCTATTTATTTTAAACGCCTGTAAAGGCCGTTTCTCAACGTTTAAGAGCCACCGTAAGTGTGGCGGCCCCCAACATTCAGCTTGTTCAACTTTGGATATTGCATTCAATCCCCTTTTAGAGAACCGCCACGAGAAAGGCCGTTGGCCCCTCTTTACAGAAAGTCCATGTCGTCGATCTCGTCCGCGCCAAGGCTAATCATTTCTTCCCCGTCTTTTATAACCAGTCTTGAATATCCGTCTTCCTCGTCGTCCCCACTTGAATAGATAAATGCGACGCCCTCAAGCTCGTCACCGTCTTTTGTTTTGATCGACACCCTGTGTTTTCCGCTTACCGCCTCATACATCATATCCTCGATATCGCCAATGTTCAGCATTTCGACCTCCCTTTACGGGATTACTGGAACTATATGCGTTCCGTCCCGTGATAAAATTATTTTCCCCCACTTTGTCGGAACATGTGTATTGGAATCGCCCTTCTTGACCGCCTCACCAATCACTTCCGTATGTTCGAAAAGGACTCTAAGATTCCCACTTTCGTAAAGAACCGTTCCCTCTGTAATGTACTTATCCACAAGCTTCTGTACATCCTCTTCTGGAATTGTAAGATAACTCGGATACTTCTTTTCCGCAACCCTTTTTTGATATTCTTTTGTGCCGGGGATATGTTCCCTCTGTTTATCCTTTTTCACGGCCTGTGAATAAGTACCTTCTTTAAGCCTTTCCCCAACGATTTTCTTAAGTTGGTCTTGGCTCATTGCCCTGTACTTATCTCTTTCCGCCTTCGCTTGTTGTTTGGCGCTCTGGCCTTTATTTTGGCCGTTTTCCGACGTTTTCTTCTCCTCG
>OCVV011357691.1_pt1 | contig 33922 bp, 26 predicted proteins | sample 1539721 | NCBI WGS metagenome assembly OCVV01 (sample SAMN02144230, study PRJEB22623) | gut metagenome | biome: sheep rumen | host: Ovis aries | place: New Zealand | reverse complement strand
CCCGATCAAGAAGGACGTCGTTGCCAAGTTCAAAGAGACCACTGTCAAGGGCTCCCAGTTCAAGCAGCCCCTGCTTGAGTTCTCCGGCGCTTGCGCAGGCTGCGGTGAGACACCTTACGCTAAGCTCATCACTCAGCTGTTCGGTGACAGAATGTACATCGCAAACGCAACAGGCTGCTCCTCCATCTGGGGCAACTCCTCTCCTTCCACTCCTTACACCGTGGATGAGAACGGAAATGGTCCTGCATGGTCCAACTCCCTGTTCGAAGATGCCGCTGAGTTCGGTTATGGTATGCTCCTTGCAAACCAGGCTCTCCGCGACAATCTGAAATCCAAGGTCGAGGCTGTTGCCGAGACCGCAGGCGATGCTGTGAAGGCTGCCGCTGACAAGTGGATCGAGACCTTCTCCGTCGGTGCTGAGAACGGCGCTGCAACAGACGCTCTGGTCGCTGCTCTTGAGGCAGACGGCTCTGACGCTGCAAAGGATATCCTTGAGCAGAAACAGTTCCTGGCTAAGAAGTCCCAGTGGGTCTTCGGTGGTGACGGCTGGGCATTCGATATCGGCTACGGCGGTGTCGACCACATCCTCGCTTCCGGCAAGGACATCAACGTATTCTGCTTCAACACAGAAGTTTACTCCAACACAGGTGGTCAGTCCTCCAAGGCTACTCCTATCGGTGCAGTCGCACAGTTCGCTGCAGGCGGTAAGGAAGTCAAGCAGAAAGACCTCGCTGCAATGGCTATGAGCTATGGCTACGTATATGTCGCACAGATCTCCATGGGCGCTGACAGAAATCAGTGCATCAAGGCGATCGCTGAGGCTGAGGCATATCCCGGACCTTCGCTCATCATCGCATACGCACCTTGCATCAACCATGGTATCAAGAAGGGCATGGCTAAGGTTCAGGATGAAGAGAAACTGGCTGTTACAACCGGTTACTGGAACCTGTTCCGCTTCAACCCTGCAGGCGGCGCTAAGAAGTTCTCCCTCGACAGCAAGCCCGCTACCGATGATTACCAGGCATTCCTGAACGGCGAAGTTCGTTACATGTCCCTGAAGAAGGCTAATCCGGCCAACGCAGAGAGAATGTATGCTGAGAACGAAGCCAATGCGAAGGCTCACTATGAGTACCTGAGCAAACTGGGCGCTCTGTACAACGAAGAATAATTCGTGTACATCTGTCAGCAAACATGATAGGGTGCCGTGGAATTGACAGGATGCGTCGGATCAGGCGGTTGCTGCCGCTTTCCCGTAAAGGAGTTAATCCAGTATAATTAATTTCCTATCATACAGGAAAATTCTCTTGACGCGTTCTGAAAAAACCGCTATCATATAACCTATAACAAGCCACAGATCTGCATTTCGGTGCGGTCTGTGGCTTGTGTCAGGATTAGGATATTTAGTTTGTACTAACCCCTAAAATCATTATCTATTTTTTTATACCCGAAAGGAGAATTACAAAATGGCACGTGTTATTAATGATACCTGCATCAGCTGCGGCACTTGCGCTGCTTCCTGCCCCGTCGAAGCTATCTCTCAGGGCGACGCTCAGTACGAGATCGACGCTGATACCTGCATCGATTGCGGTGCTTGCGAGGGTGCATGTCCTGTAGGTGCTATCTCTGAGGCTTAATTATCAGCTGAGCCGGAAGACTGTTCTCCCACTCGAAGGAAGAGGGACTGGCAGTCGGATAGCATAAAAAACAGACCAAAAAAGAGAGAGCAGCAGAGAAATCTGCTGCTCTTTTTTGTATGTTCCTGTGAACTCTCTGTTTAATAATCAGCTGAACATGCCTTCCATATCTTCATGGCAGATCGGGCGTATGCCGTTGGCGGTGAGGACCTTGATCGCAGCCTCGTTGTCCGCCACGCGGAAGATCATGCAGGCGCTGTTGGCTTTTTTGGCCAGGAATGCGTAGGAATATTCAAGGTTGATCCCATTGTCACCCAGCAGGTTCAGGACATCGACCAGGGCGCCGGGCTTGTCCTCAAAGACGATGGCAAGTACCTTGGTCAGGGAGCAGACATACCCCTCCTCCTTGAGGATCTGCACGGTCCTGAATGGATCGTCAACGATCACACGGACGATGCCGAAATCCTCGGTCTCCGCCAGGGACAAGGCGCGCAGATCAATTTCATAGTTCTGCAGGATTTTGGTAAAAGCCGCGAGTGCACCCGGTTTGTTTTCCAGGAAAGCCGAAATCTGTTTAACTGTCATCTCCTACCTCCCTTTTGAAACGTTCATGTTGATTTACTGCAGCACTGCTTTGCAGCAGTGGGTTTACTGATAGTGATTTTATTAACTGTGCTATGAATTGACCGCTTTGATATCGCTGTTATATCAATTAACCGCTTTGATTAGCCGTTGTATTAATTGTTTGCTCTGATATCGCTGTTATTTACTTCTTATAGAGATTTCTCTGGTCGATCACGCGCTTTGCCTTGCCCTCGCTCCTGGGGATGGATCTGGGCGCGACCAGCTTGACGACACAGTAGATGCCCAGCATGGCCTTGAGGTCGTTGACCAGCTGTTTTTCGCGCTTTGTGATGTCCTTGAGGGAGTCGGAGAACATCTCGGGAGTCATCTCGACCTGGACCTCGATCCGGTCGCTGTGGTGCTCTCTTGTCACTATGATCTGGTAGTTGGCCGGATATCCGTCGTTCATGAGGACGGTCTCGATCTGGCTGGGGAATACGTTGACGCCCTTGACGATCAGCATGTCATCGCTGCGGCCCATAGGCTTGGCCATGCGGATATGCGTCCTTCCGCAGGCGCAGGGCTCCGGATTCAGGACACAGATGTCCTTGGTGCGGTAGCGCAGGAGGGGGAAGGCCTCCTTGTTGATGGAGGTGAAGACCAGCTCTCCCTTTTCGCCATAGGGGAGGACCTCACCGGTCTGGGGATTGATAATCTCCGCGATGAAGTTGTCCTCATTGATGTGCATGCCGTCCTGACAGGAACACTCAAAGGCAACACCGGGGCCTGAGATCTCGGTGAGTCCGTAGATGTCATAGGCTTTGATCCCGAGCTTGTCCTCGATGTCATGGCGCATTTCCTCGGTCCATGCCTCTGCGCCGAAAATACCGGCTTTGAGTTTGATCTGGTCGCGCATCCCGCGCTCGGTGATGGTCTCCGCAAGATAGGCGGCATAAGACGGCGTGCAGCACAGGACGGTGGAACCCAGATCTGTCATAAACTGGAGCTGACGGTCCGTATTGCCGGAGGACATGGGAAGGGTCAGGGAACCCAGCCTGTGAGAGCCGCCGTGGAGTCCCGCTCCGCCGGTGAAAAGGCCGTAACCGTAGCAGACCTGCACAATATCATCTCTGGTGGCTCCTGCGGCCGCCAGGGCCCTTGCACAGCATCCCTCCCACATATCGATGTCATTCTGTGTGTAGCAGGCCACAACGCGCCTGCCGGTCGTACCGCTGGTGGAATGAATGCGGACGCAGTCCGAAAGAGGGGTGGCAAGCAGTCCGTAGGGATACTGTCTGCGGAGATCCTCCTTGCTGAGGAAGGGCAGTTTGTGAAGGTCCTTTATGCCTTCAATGTCCTCAGGTTTTACACCCTTTTCATCCATTTTCTGTCTGTAATAGGGAACCGCCTCGTAGACACGCTTCACGGTTTTGACAAGACGCTCATCCTGCCAAGCAGTGATCTGCTCCCGAGAAGCGCACTCAATCTGTGGTTCAAAATAGTGCTCCATCAAGTGTACCTCCTCAAGTAATAATATTCTGACTGTATATGAGAAACCCATCCTGCCTGTCATTCAGACAGCAGAGTATTAACGGGCAAGGTTGGCAAAACGGGTCAGCGAAGGCTGCCAGCTGAGTTCTACCGTTCCTATGGGACCGTTTCTCTGTTTTGCAATGATGATTTCCGCAATGCCCTTCTTCTCGGAATCCTCATTGTAATAGTCGTCGCGGTAGATAAACATGACCAGGTCGGCATCCTGCTCGATGGCGCCGGATTCACGCAGGTCGGACAGCATGGGCCTGTGGTTGGGCCTCGATTCCACAGCACGGGAGAGCTGGGAAAGGGCCACGACAGGAACGTTCAGTTCTCTGGCCAGGGCCTTGAGGGAACGCGAGATGTCCGAGATCTCCTGCTGCCGGGAATCTCCGCTCCTGCCCGAGCCGCTCATGAGCTGGAGATAGTCGATAATGACGAGTTCCAGGCCGAACTCCATTTTGTACTTGCGGCATTTCGAGCGGAGCTCCGCCACCGAGATGGCCGGCGTGTCATCGATGATCAGGCGGCTCTCGCCGATATTGCCGGCGCTCTCGATTACTTCCGCCCACTCATTCTCGCTCATATCGCCGGTGCGGATCTTCTGGGCCTCGACATGGGACTGCATGGCCAGAAGACGGTTTACCAGCTGTTCCTTGGACATTTCCAGTGAAAAAATGCCCACGCACCTGTTCTCCCGCATGGTCATATAATCCGCTATATTCAGGACAAGCGCTGTCTTGCCCATGGAGGGACGCGCCGCGATCAGGATAAAGTCCGCAGGCTGCAGGCCGGCTGTCCGGTTGTCCAGGTCCGTAAATCCGGTGGAGAGGCCGGTGACATTGCCCTTGATCCTGGATGCCTGCTCGATCTTGTCCATGGCGTTGAGGACGATCTGGCTGATCGGGACAAAGTTTCCCGCGCTTCTTCTCTGGGAGATCTCGAAAATGCGTTTCTCCGCCTTATCCAGGAGTGTCTCCATCTCTTCGTTTTCCGCGTAGCAGTTACCGGCGATCTCCTCATTGGCCCGGATCATGCTCCGCAGAAGGGATTTTTCCGCGACGATATTTGCGTAGGATTTTATATTGGCTGAAGTGGGGACAGTGGTGATCAGTTCCCGGATCAGCTCATCAGAATAAAGCTCCGGGGGGAGATTTTTCTCCCGGAGCTTTGACTGCAGCGTCACAGGGTCTATGGCAATGCCTTTCCGATGCATATCCAGCATGGTCTGGAACAGGATCCCGTTCTGCCGCGCATAAAAATCTTCTTCCTTCACGATCTCGGACGCAGTCTCGACTGCCTCCGGATCGATCAGCATAGAGCCCAGCACAGACCGCTCTGCCTCCAGACTATGCGGCATGACCCTGCTGATCATATCATCCTGTGCCATTGTTTTCTCCGTTTTACAGCTGCGGTTTTATGCTTCCGTGACCTTGAGCATGAACTTGCCGGTCACCTGGGGATGCAGGCGGATCGGAATCTCGAAGCTGCCGAAAGATTTGATGGGCTCAGCGAGCTGGATCTTCTTCTTGTCCAGGTCGAGATTGTGCTGCTTCTTGGCCTCCTGGGCGATTTCCTTGGCGCTGACGGAACCGAAGACGCGGCCGCCTTCGCCGGCCTTCATAGTGACCACGACGGTGACCTTCTCCAGATCCTGGGCCAGCTTCTGTGCCTCGGCAAGACGCTGAGCGGCCTCTTTTGCCTCGCGCTGTTTCTTCAGCTTCAGATCGTTTTTGTTCTTGTCATTGGCCTCAACGCCCAGCTTTTTGGGGATGACAAAGTTTCTTGCATATCCGTCACTGACGTTGACGATATCGCCCTCTTTACCGAGAGATTTTACATCCTGTAAAAGAATAACTTTCATGTCCTGTTTCCTCCTGAATGATATATTGTACAGGGCCGGTCAGCCGGCCTCCTAATACCTGCTGCCTGTCTCCGGACCAGAGCGCTCCGCACTCCGCGTCCCCGGAATTCCATATCTCCGGATCTGAGTGCTCCGCACTCTTCTTTGTGTTTCGGTCAGGCGTCGATCTCGCCCTCTTCGATCATCTGATCGATGACCCGCTTGACAGCCTGGATGGCCTCGTCGACGGTGGCATTTTCCATCTGGCTTCCGGCCATGTTGATGTGGCCGCCGCCGCCCATGTGTTCCATGGCCAGCTGGACGTTCACCTCATCGATGGAACGCGCGCTGATAAAGATCTGCCCGTTATATGGGGTCAGGACAAAGCTTGCCTTGACGCCGTCAATATTGAGGAGCTCGTTGGCCGCCTGGGCACCGATCACGGTGGGGCTGCGAAGGCCGTCTCCCCAGCAGGTGGAGATGGCAAAATAGTCCCGATAGATCTCCGCCTGGGAAACCGCATTCGCCCTGGCCTTGTAATCGGCCGCCTCCTCACGGAAGAGCTTGCGGACACGCACGACGTCCGCGCCGCTCCTGCGCAGGAAAGCCGCCGCCTCGAAGGTCTTGACACCCGCCCTGTTGACAAATCCGTCTGTATCGACGACGATGCCACCGTACATGGCATCCGCTTCTTCGGGGCGGAGACGGATACTCTCCCCCGTGTACTGAACGACCTCGGCGACCATCTCACAGGCGGAGGACGCGTAGCCTTCCACATAGGAAAGGGTCGCTCCCTCGATGATATCCTTGCCCGCGCGGTGATGGTCCAGGACGACGATCGACTTGCATCGGGTCAGAAGCTCCGGGCACTCCGTGCGTCCGGGGGTGTTGACGTCAACGACCACAACGCAGGCGTTGTCCGTGACCATTTCCAGTGCCTGCTGGCTGTTGATGATAAAATCTTTCCCGTATTCCGGATTATTATCAAACAGGCGCAGGATCTGTTCCAGGGAAATCGTGCGCTCGTTGATGATGATGTGAGCCTTTTTTCCGAGTGTTTTGGCGATCCGGTAGATACCGACGGCCGCTCCGAAGCTGTCGGGGTCGCCCATCTTGTGTCCCATGATAAAGACCGCATCCCGCACGCGGATGATCTCCTTGAGGGCCTGGGCCTTGACACGGGCCTTGACGCGCGTGTTCTTCTCGACCTGCCGGGTCTTTCCGCCGTAGTAGACCACGTTATCCGGGTACTTGATGACGGCCTGATCACCGCCTCTTCCCAGGGCCAGATCGACTGCATTTCGGGCAAATTCATAGTTCTGCGTGTAGGCGAGACCGTCCAGGCCGAATCCCAGGCTGAGCGTGACGGCCATCTCGTTGCCGACACTGACCTTTTTGACATCGTCCAGAATATCAAAATGGCCGTCCTGCAGCACCTGCAGGGATTTCTTGCGCAGAATGATCAGATATTTGTCCTTTTCGATCTTGCTGCACAGGCCGTCGATCGCGCTGATGTACTGGTTGACTTTCCGGTCGATCAGGGCGATCAGCAGAGCCTTCCGCACCTCTTCCACCGTGTCGATGACTTCGTCATAGTTGTCGATATAGAAAAGACCGACCGCAAGGCTCTGGTCATCCACTTCCCGGATCGCCAGACGCATGGCGGTATTGTCTACCAGATTCAGAGAGATGATGCTGCCGGAGGTTTCCCCCAGGGACTCGTAATCGCCCCCCAAATGAGAGACCTGGATCCTGCGCATCTGGGCACTGTAGCTGTTGCCCACCATTTCAACGGGAACCTTGACCTGCTTGTCATCCGTGGGAAATACATCGCGGGTGAGCGCCGGGATCAGCGTCGAGATCGGCCGGCGGTAGGAGCGGTCCCTGTGAACCACTTTTTCAAAGGCCGGATTCATCCAGATAAAATGGCCGCCCTCGTCCAGCAGGGCATAGGGCATATCCTGTTCCCGCAGAAGCTGGCCCTCCAGGCTCTGGAACTCCTCCGCAAAGGCTGTCATTTCCCGCATGTAGATGGCGCGGCTGCTGATAAAAGCCGCGGCCATGACACAGGTGTAGATCAGACAGTCTATGGTAACAGCCGCAAACGCCCTCGGGTCAAGGAAAAAGATCAGAAAATCTGTCACCCAGAGGATGATTCCCAGTATGATTGAGATCCGGAAAAAACCCGCTACGCGGCTCTTTCTCCTCTTCGGCGCCGCATGGGGAACCGCCTGTTTGTCCGGCTCCGTATCGGGCGCAAAGGGATCCTGTAGATCAGATTCATATTTTTTTTGCATTCATTATTCTCCATTTTCACCCTTGCCGGCCATGCCGGGCCGTCTCCGGGCACAGGCATATTTCTGCCGCCGCCGGAAAAGCCTGCCGGCCGTGCCGGACCGCCTCCGGGCACAGGCATATTCCTGACGCACTGTCTCCGATACGGTCAGAATACGGTCAGAGGGATCTGCGGTCAAAGAGATTCTGCGGCAGCCTGTACCTGTCCGTCCAGCCAGTCGGCCGCCTCCTGCATTCCTTCTTCGGTGAAGGGAAAATCCCTGATGGTTTTCAGGGCCTCTTCCGTCGCCGCGTATCCATAGGGACCGCGCCAGACAACCGCGCGCAGGACAGCCTCTCCCCGCTTTTCCGGGGGCGTATAGTGCACGTTCTGCAGCGGCTCACGGGCAATCCTGTAGCGGAGATCCCCGCAGCTGCCGTAGTAGGCTTCCCCGTATTCGTAGTGGACGAAAGGAAAAAGTTCCTCTCTGCTTATATGACGCTGCACGTTTTCCATTTACTTTCCGCCTTTAGAAGATCAGCCCGCCAGTTCGGGCTTTTTGCCCGTGTACAGTTGATAATAGCGCTGGCCGAGTTCGATCAGTTGGTCGTGAGTGCCCTGCTCGACGATCCTGCCCTGTTCCAGGACAATGATGAGATCACTGTTGCGGATCGTGGAGAGCCGGTGGGCGATGACAAAGGTCGTCCTGCCCTTCATGAGACGGTCCATACCTGCCTGCACGATCTTCTCCGTGCGGGTATCGATCGAACTGGTCGCCTCATCGAGGATAAGGGCGGGCGGATCCGCGATCGCAGCGCGGGCAATTGCCAGAAGCTGGCGCTGGCCCTGTGAGAGGTTGGCGCCGTCTCCGGTCAGCATGGTGTCATAGCCCTGGGGCAGGCGCCTGATAAAGCCGTCCGCATTGGCGAGCTTTGCGGCGCGCTCGACTTCCGCGTCAGAGGCATCCAGCTTGCCGTAGCGGATGTTCTCTCGGACCGTGCCGGAAAACAGGTGTGTCTCCTGCAGGACGATTCCCAGCGAGCGCCTCAGGTCGCCCTTTTTGATCTTATTTACATTGATATTGTCGTATCGGATCTTGCCGTCCTGAATATCGTAGAAACGGTTGATCAGGTTGGTGATCGTGGTCTTTCCCGCGCCGGTGGAACCGACGAGGGCGATCTTCATGCCGGGCCTTGCGTGGATCCAGATATCGTGCAGGACCATCTTGTCGTCCCGGTATCCGAAGTCGACGCCGTTGAAGGTGATATCGCCTTCCAGGGCCTGATAAGTGGTCGTATCCTCCGCCTTGTGATAGTGCTTCCAGGCCCACTGTCCCGTGTGTCTGTCAGTCTCGACGATCCGGCCGTCCGCATCGCGCTCACAGTTGACCAGCATGACATAGCCGTCGTCCGTCTCCGGCTCGGCATCCATGAGCTTGAAGATACGCTCCGCACCCGCCAGGGCCATGATAATGCTGTTGAACTGCATGCTGACCTGGTTGATGGGCATGGAAAAGCCCCGGTTCAGAGTCAGAAAACTGGCAAGGGCGCCGACCGTAAAACCGGCATAGTGATTGATCGCCAGGATACCGCCTACGATCGCGCAGAGAACATAGTTGGTGTTGCCCAGCTGGCCGTTGACCGGCCCGATGATATTGGCGAATCCGTTGGCCTTCGCCGCGCTCTGGTAGAGTTCCTCGTTGAGCAGGTCAAACTCCCGGATGGCCTGCTGCTCGTGGCAGAAGACCTTGACAACCTTCTCGCCGGTCATGGTCTCCTCGATAAAGCCGTTCAGTTTACCCAGATTGCGCTGCTGGGCGATAAAGTTGCGGCCGGACATGGAGGTGACTTTTCCGGAGGCAAGCAGCATGACGGCAACCATGATCAGGGATACCGCCGTCAGCGGAATGCTCAGTACCAGCATCATGGCCAGGATCGACACGACCGTGATCAGGCTGTTGAGCAGCTGGGGCATACTCTGGCTGACCATCTGGCGCAGGGTGTCAATATCATTGGTATAGACACTCATGATGTCGCCGTGGGCATGTGTGTCAAAATATTTGATCGGCAGGCTCTCCATGTGCTCAAAGAGCTCTATGCGGAGCCTCTTCATGGTGCCCTGCGTGACAAAGGCCATGGTGCGGGCCTGGGTATAGGCCGCCGCGATACCGATCACATAAAAACAGGCTACACGCGCCATCGCATGCAGAAGAGGCGAAAAATCAGGATCTGCCTGTCCCGCCTTCACCTGCTCTACCATGGGCATTATATAACTGTCGATCAGGGTCCTTGTAAACATTGTTCCCTGCACATTGGCCAGGACTGAGATCACAATGCAGCATGCCACCGCGACCAGGTGCAGGCCGTAAAACCTGACGACATATGAGATGATCCTGCGGAAGATCTTCCAGGGGTTCTCCACTCTGGGGCGCGGGCGTCCCCGCATGCCTCTGGGTCCTCCGCCGACCTCTTTTACCTTTTCAGCCATATCTTCCCTCTCTCAAAATCATGCTGCCCGCCGGGGCAGCCCGGGTAGATCGTCATATCCATCATGCCGGCTTGTCAAAATCGGCATCCGCTCCCATTCCCGTCTGGGACTCATAGACCTCTCTGTAGATCTGATTGGACCTGAGCAGTTCCTCGTGCGTGCCGAATCCGCTGACCCGGCCGTTATCCATGACAATGATCCTGTCGCAATCCTGCACACTGGAAATACGCTGTGCAATGATCAGCCGCGTGGTGTCCGGAATCTCCTCCCGGAAGGCGCGCCGGATCCTGGCGTCCGTAGCTGTGTCCACGGCGCTGGTGCTGTCATCCAGGATCAGGATCCTGGGTTTCCTCAGCAGGGCGCGGGCAATGCACAGGCGCTGCTTCTGGCCGCCGGAGACATTGGTGCCGCCCTGTTCAATGTGAGTGTCATAGCCCTCCGGCATTTTCTCGATGAATTCAGACGCACAGGCGAGTTCGCAGGCGTGTCTGCACTCCTCGTCGGTCGCGTTTTCATCGCCCCACCGCAGGTTGTCATAAATGGTACCGGAGAAGAGAACATTTTTCTGCAGTACTACAGCCACCTGCCTGCGAAGGACATCCATGTCGTATTCGCGGACATCGTGACCGCCCACCAGAATGCGTCCCTGGGTGACATCATACAGCCGGCTCACAAGGTTGACCAGACTCGATTTGGCGCTGCCCGTGCCGCCGATAATACCGATACTCTCACCCGACCGGATGTCCAGGTCGATATCCTTGAGCACCGGCTCCGCGCTCCCCGGCCTGTAGGAGAAATCAACATCCTCAAAGCGGATGCTGCCGTCCGGGACCTCCATAATGGGGTTTTCCGGATTTGTCAGAGAACTCTTCTCATTGATGACCTCGGAAATACGTCTGGCACTCGCCTCCGACATCGTGACCATGATAAAGATCATGGAGAGCATCATCAGGCTCATCAGGATGTTCATGCAGTAGGTCAGCAGGCTCATGAGATTACCGGTGGTCAGTGTGTCAGACACGATCATATTGGCACCGAACCAGCTGATCAGGAGGATACAGCTGTAGACGACGCCCATCATGACCGGGCTGATACTCACCACACGCATCTCCGCGCGGATGAACATCTCGTAGATATTCTCCGCCGCCCTGCGGAACTTGCTGTTCTCATAGTCCTCGCGCACATAGGCCTTGACCACGCGGATGGCGGAGACATTCTCCTGCACACTCTCGTTGAGGGCATCGTAGCGCTCAAAGACCTGCTTGAAGTACCTGGTCGTCGTGCGCATCATGAAAATCATGAACAGGGCCAGAAAAGCCACCGCGATAAAATAGATGCTGGCCAGGCGCGGGCTGATAATGAAGGACATGATCATTGCCACGATCATGGTCGAGGGAGCGCGCATGGCCATCCTCAGTATCATCATGTAGGCATTCTGGATATTCGTCACATCCGTTGTCAGCCTTGTCACAAGACTGGATGTGGAAAAATGGTCGATATTGGAAAAGGAAAAGGTCTGGATGTTATCGTGCATGGCCTTGCGCAGATTTCTGGCAAGTCCGGCACCCGCGCGCGCAGCAAAAAAACCGCCCATCACGCCGGTCGCAAGCCCCATCAGAGCCACAACGATCATCAGGGCGCCCGTCCGCATGATAAAGCCGACGTCCCCCGCCATAACACCCAGGTCTACAATCCGCCCCATCAGGATGGGGATGATCATCTCGCAGATGACCTCACCGATCATGCAGACCGGTGTGAGAATGGAGACCAGGCGGAATTCCTTAACCTGTGACAATATTGTTCTGATCATAAAAAACCCATTCATTGTGCGGGAGATCGATCTCCCGCACGCAAGCAGTCCTTACTTCCAAAAAAGAAAAGATCATTATATCATAATCAATTTATGCTCTTTTTTCAATGGTTTCCCTGCGTCTACAGGTCGCCCGCCGCCGTCAGAAACAGCTGCTCCGTCCCGGTTTCCTCTGCGGAAGCGGTTTCCCGGCCTCCCGTGAGATCTGAAGGTGTAAAAAAGAGCCTGGACGGATCGATCGGCTGCCTGGCCGCCTCTCTCTCGTCCTCCATATCCAAAGGGAAGAGGTCCTGGTAGAGCTGGTGGATCGTCTGGTAGCGCTCCTCCTGCTGCAGGCTCATTCCGCGGGCGATCACATCCGAGAACTTCTCCGAGATTCCGGGGATCGTCCCGTACAGCCGGCGGATCTTGTCGTCATAGACCCTGTCCATGGCGTCCTGGGGCTGTATGCCGGATGCAAGTTCATACATTGTCGCACAGACGGCATAAACATCCGTCCAAGGTCCCTGCCGGCCATGTGATCTGTACTGCTCCAGAGGCGCATAGCCTCGCTTCAGGACGACCGTATAGCCGGTGTCATCCGCATTGATGGCCCTTGCCGCCCCGAAGTCGATGAGCGTGATGCTGCCGTCCTGCCCCTTGATGATATTTTCCGGGCTTATGTCGCGGTGGACGATCCCCTCTCTGTGGACCCTCTCCAGGGATCTGAGGACAGGCCTCATCATCTGCAGGATCTCCCGCTCGGGCACCGGCCCCGCGCCGTGTTTTTTCCTCGCGGACAGGTACTGCTTGAGATTGACGCCCGCGACATATTCCATAATGATGTAGGCTGTGCGGTTGGTCCGGAAAAAGTCCCTGACCGATACGATCCCGGGGAAATCCCGGAAGCGGGCCAGGGCTCTGCCCTCCCGCTCAAAGCTCCGCAGTCCGAGAGAATAGTGCTGTCCCGCCTCGCCCGTCATGGGAGCCACTGCGGCGGACATGCCTGTCACCGTGTCCCGCGTCGCGATTCCCGGGGGAAAATATTCCTTGACGGCAATGCGGCACTGCATGCGGAGATCCCAGCCTATATAAGTGATCCCGAAGCCGCCCTCGCCCAGGACCGCCCCCACCAGGTAGCGGCCGGCCAGAAGCGTACAGGGCGCCAGTACACGCGGATTTCTCGCCTGCGAATATCTCTCCGGGTCAAACCCGCACATAGTACAGGCCATCCCTTTGCGCGGCAGAGGCCGCATGCATCCCATACAAAGAAACGCAGGATCAATCATCTCATACCTCTTTTATCATGTTCCGTCCACGTCCGTCAGGCAGTTCACCGCATCCGCCCCCGGATCTCCCGGGCGGCTGATCATTAGCCGGCTTCCGTCCCGGCATCTGTTCCGGTTTCCGCTCCGGGCTGTGCGCCGGTCTCTGCTCCGGTTTCTGTCCCGGGCTCTGTCTCGGCTCCCGCCTCCGGCTGCGCAGGAACCTCCTGCGCCGGAATCTCCTGCCCTGCGCCCGCATCCTGTGCCTCTGTTCCGTCCATATACAGAGTCTCGATACCAAGCGCTTCTACGGCGGAATAATCCGCGATCTGATTGCCGCGCACATCGAGATACTCCAGGGCAGTGTGGCCGCCAAGCGGAGACAGGTCGCGGATCTCATTGTTCTGCAGCTCCAGGGCCTTGAGCATAGTCAGTCCGGAGAGCGGGCTGATATCCTGAATCAGGTTGTCCGACAGATACAGGTACTCCATGGCTGTCAGATTGGCCAGCGGCCCCAGATCCTTCACCCGGTTGCCGCCGATCATCAGAAGAGACAGATCCGGCATCTGCGCCAGCACACTGATGTCGCCGATCTCATTGTCCCAGAGATTGAGCTGGTGCATCTTCACAAGCCCGGCCAGGGGAGACAGATCGGAGATCCCGTCGCTGTTGAGGGTGAGGACCTCCAGGTTCTGCAGACCGGACAGAGTCTTGATGTCCTGCAGACGGTTTCCTCCCAGATGGAGGATGCCCAGGTTCTTCATGTCGGCCAGCGGAGTGATGTCCGTGATCTGGTTGTTGTCCAGATACAGCTGGGTCATGCCCGTCAGCGTGGCGAGCGGCTTGAGATTCTGGATCTGATTATTGCTCAGATACAGCCTCTGCAGCGAAGTCATGTTGCGCAGGGGCATGAGGTCGGTGATCTGGTTTTCATCGAGGCACAGGCCTTCCAGCTGCGTCAGCCTGGAGACAGTTGTCAGGTCGCTGATCCCGTTGCCGGTCAGATCCACACTGACAAGCGAAGGGAACTCCTCCAGCACGGACAGATCCTTCATCCCCGCATTGGAGAAATCAATATAGGTGATCGCCTCGATATCCTTGTACGTGAGTTCACCCGTGGGAACGCCTGCCGCTGCGCGGACGGCCTCTTCCACCGCCGCATTTTCCCAGGCGGGAACAGCGGGATCTGTTTTCCCGGGTTTGGGGGATTCCTCCCCGGTCTGCGCCGCGGGAGTCTTCTCTTTCTCTTTTTCCTTCACCGCCTCCTGCTCTTTGGCGGGAGCATTCCCTCCGCTCAGAGACGGATCCGGCAGGATCTTCGCGATTCTCGGGATCAGGAAAATCAGCAGAACAACCGCCACGCCTGCCAGGATCAGTACAGAGAGCATGCCCGATCCTTTTCGGGATCCTTTTTTGCGGGGCCTCTCCTCTTCGTCCTCGTCATCCTCTTCCGCCGGGAAGATCATGACGGCTTCCTCAAGTTCTTCCGGTTCTTCCGGAATTATGGGTTTTTTCAGTCTGTCCGATTTTTCCGGTCTGTCCGGTCTTTCCGCTTTTTTCTTCTTTTTACGTCTGCGTACCGGTTTCTCTTTCTCAAAGCTGTCATCGAGATCCGTCCACTCCTCTTCGACAGCTTCAACCGGATGTTTTCTGTCAGCGCCTCCGTCTTTTTTACGTCCGGAATAATCGCTCTTTCTGACGCCCAGCATGGGAACGCTGTTATCTCTTCCGCAGTTGGGACAGATACTGATCCCGTCTGTCAGCTCCGTTCCGCAATACCCGCAGTACTGAATATCAACCGCCATGTTTTCCTCCTCCTGTACAAAGCACCTTTTTTGTTTTTGCCGGCACTACGCCCAGTATCTTTACATTATAAAGGCTATGAAAACATATGGCAATTCATAACATGAAAAACACCCGGCAGCGGGATAAACTGCCGGGTGTTTCTCAAGGGATGTTACAAGATGCTTAGGGGGGTAATATATTAGCAAGTACTTCCGTACTAAGCTAACCAAAAAATAATCCGGAACCCCTTTTGGGGTCCTGCGCACGGATCCCGAGGCTATTGCCGCGGGCATTGCGCTGTATAAATAAAACGCTTTACTGCAGTGCGTGTATCTGTCATCTGACGATATGATAATATCATGACGCGGCTCTGTAGTATAGATAATTTTTTGACGAAGATTTAGTCTTTTTTGACATTTTTAAAAAAACCGCAAGGGGCCGGTCCCCTTGCACCCCTCTTGGATTTGCTTTTTTCCCCTCACTCGGGTAAGATGAAGGCAGACAGCAGCCCAGGAGAAACAGGAGGGAAAGGTCTATGCCCGGCAGCAATATCTACATTCCAAAATATGACCTGATCAACCAGAACATCACCATCGATTTCCGGACAAATGAGTCCTACGTCCCCGCCCACTGGCACTCCGCCCTGGAGATCACCTATCTGATCGACGGGGAGGCCAATATCACAGTGGAGGGCACCCCCCACACCATGGTGGCAGGGGAATTCATCGCCGTCGATGCGGGCAAAATCCACGAATACCGCTGTTCGGGAGATTACAGACAGGTCGTCATCCATATCAATTCGGAATACATCTCCTCGTTCATGGAAAACCAGCGCAATTTCCAGATCATCTGCGACCGGACGGAGCTGACGGAAGACCGCGTCAGTATCTATCTGTCCCTCTGCGACGCGCTGGCGGAACTGGTCGATCACTACACCAATCATCCCTACGGATACCGCATTCAGTGCGAATCCCTGGTCCTGCATATCCTGTATGAGCTGATCTCCCATTTTTCCATTCAGCTCTACAGGAGCGATCTGCCTGAACCGTCCAAGGATCAGCGCCGCATCCGCGATATCGTCTCCTATATCGATGAAAATTATGACAAGCCGATCTCCCTGGAGGAAATCTCCGACCGCTTCGGCCTGAGCAGTGAATATTTCAGCCGCCTCTTCACCCAGAAGATCGGCATTCCCTTCAAAAAGCACCTCAACCAGGTCCGTCTCTCCCACATTTATCACGACCTGTGCTCCTCCGACGCCCCGATCATGGAGATCGTGGACCGGCACGGCTTCACCAACTACAAGCTCTTCAACCGCATGTTCAAGGAGATCTACGGCGCGACGCCCCGGGAGGTGCGCAGACGTATTTCCATGATGAATTAAGAGAATTAAAAAAGAGTCAGGAAGCAGAATACGCAGGCGGAAAGCAGAGTCAGAGAGCAGAATCGGCAGGAAATGTCCCGGAATGTATCAGCTGACCGGATTCCAGCAGCGGACCAGGTGCTCCCGGCCTTTCTGCCCTCCGCTTTCCCTGGAAAGCACATCGGTCAGGTCGGGCCGTTTTCTGCACTGCTCCGTTGCAAAAGGACATCTGTGATAGAAATCACAGCCGTCTTCCACAGACTCCCTGCGGGTCTCCTCATATCCGTACCGGCTCAGGATGTCCCCCTCTTCGATCTCGGGGATGGCGGACAGAAGGGTCCTGGTGTAGGGATGCATGGGGGAGTTATAGAGGCTCTCCGCGTCTCCCATCTCCACGATGCTGCCGCGGTACATGACCGCTATGCGGTCGCACAGATAGTAGACCACGTTCAGATTGTGGGAGATGAAGAGCATGGCAAAATCCTTGCGGTCATGGATCTCCTGAAAGAGATTGAGGATCTGCGCTCCCACGGAAACATCCAGGGCGCTCGTCGCCTCGTCCGCAATGACCAGCTCCGGATCGATCATGAGCGCTGCGCCGATACAGACACGCTGACGCTGTCCGCCGGAGAGATCCCTCGGAAGGCGGTCGGCGTAGGATCCGTCCAGCCCGACCAGCTCCAGCATCTCGACGGCCTTTTCCCGGCGGGACTGAGGCGTGCCGATCCCGTGCGCCAGAAGCGGCTCTTCCAGGGTCGCAGCGATCGTCCGTCTGGGATTCAGGGAACTGAGCGGGTCCTGAAAAACCGCCTGCACACAGCGGGTGAATTCGTTCCGGTTTTTGCGGGAGTATTCCATTCCGTTGACCCGGATCTGCCCCTCAAAGGGGATCAGTCCCAGCACAGCCTTTCCGAGAGTGGACTTTCCGCAACCGCTCTCTCCCACCAGTCCGAAAATTTCATCGCGATGGATGGTCAGACTCACGTCATTGAGGACGCGGGTCATTTTTGATTTGGAAAAAAAGCCTGCGCCGCTGTCGCGGTAGCGGTTGGTCACATGTGATATTTCCAGGATCTCTTCGCATTTATTGTTCATTGATCTGTTCAACCTCAGGTTTTCGACGGTTTACCCGACTTTTTGCTGGTCTTGTCGATGTGGCACCAGAGAATGTGGTCATCGGAAATGGTCTTCCGGCCAGGATACTCGGTAAAGCAGCGCTTATCCGCCTTGTCGCAGCGCGACGCGAAGGGACAGGGCGGCTTTTCCTCCGTGACCGGAGGTACCCGGCCCGGTATGCTGGCCAGGGGCGCCCCCTTCATACGGCGGGTAGGGATCGAGGCAATCAGTCCCCTGGTATAGGGATGAATGGGGTTGCGCAGGATGTCCTCTGTGCGCCCCTGCTCCACGATCTTGCCGGCATACATCACCAGCACGCGGCTGCAGATCTTGTTGATGACTCCCAGATCGTGGGAGATCAGCAGGACTGCCGTGCCTGTCTGCTGATTGATCCTCTGCAGAAGCTCCAGCACATGGGCCTGGGTCGTGACATCGAGGGCTGTCGTGGGCTCATCCGCAATGAGAAGCTTGGGGGAAGCGATGATCCCCATCGCGATCATGACACGCTGCCGCATGCCGCCCGAAAGCTCGTGGGGATACATGCGCATGGTCTTTGCCGGATCCGGCAGGCCCGCCATCTCCAGCGCCTCCAGGGTCCGCTTCTCGATCTCCGCATGGGAATAACTGCCGTGCAGCTGCAGGACCTCTCCTACCTGCCGTCCGATGCGGTGGAGGGGATTGAGGCTGGTCATGGGCTCCTGGAAGATCATGGTCATATCCTTGCCGTTGATCTGCCTGCGCTCCGCCGGGGTGACCTTTCTCAGGTCCCGGCCGTCAAACATCATACTGCCTTCCGTCACCTTGATATGATTTTTGAGCAGATCCTGGAGCGCCAGAGCCGTCATGCTCTTGCCGCAGCCGGACTCTCCGACGATTCCCACGATCTCTCCTTTTCCGACGGTGAAGCTGATGCGGTTGACCACCTTATATTCTTCGCCGTTTTCATACAGCGTCACGGTCATGTGCTTCACTTCCAGAATATTCTCACCCATCTGCCGATTCCTTTACTCTCTGATACTCTCCGTATAGCCGTGAAAACATTTCCTGCGCACCCCTTACCGGTTCCGGTCCGGATGCAGCCCGCGGACCCCTAATCTGTCCCGTCAGGGATACTGCCTGCGGATCCCTATCTGTCCCGGCAGTGATACTGCCTGCGGATCCCTTACCGCTCTCAGCTCAGATATTTCTTGCGGATGCCTTCGCCGATGCAGTTGAGGCCGACGATTGTTACAACGATCATCAGACCGGGGGCCAGAGCCGCCCAGGGCGTCGAGAAGATAATGTCCTGCGCCTCTTTGAGCATACGTCCCCAGCTGGGGATGGGGGGCTGGATGCCCAGACCCAGATAACTCATGCTGGACTCCGCCAGGATCGCGTTGGAGAGACCGATGACAACGGAGGAGAGCAGAAGGGGGTAAATATTGGGAAGGATGTGCACGAACAGGATGCGCACATCCGAATCGCCGAAGACCTTGTTGCTCAGGACAAAATCAGCGTTTTTGTACTGCAGCGTGCCGGTCCGCACGATTCGCGTGAAGCTCGGTATGAACATGATCACCAGAGCCGGAATGATGGTCAGCTTTCCGTAATTGAGGATACTGACCATGACCAGGGCGATCAGGATACTGGGGAAGGAATTAATAGCATCTATGACGCGCATGACGATCTCATCCAGCATGCCGCCGGCATAGCCGCACACAAGTCCCAGCACGATACTGATCACCGTAGCCAGAAAGACGGTGGAGACGGATACCAGAAGCGTAAAGCGCGCGCCGACCATGGCCCGGCTGAAGACATCGCGTCCGAAATTGTCCGTGCCGAAAAAGTGTGTCAGGGAAGGCGCCTGCGACCGGATCGATGTGTTCATCTCATAAACATCGTAGGGAGTATAGAAAATACTCAAAATGCCGAGCGCCACAATGATCCCCACAACGACAAAGCCGATCCTCAGCTCCGCGTCGCCGGTCACCCAGCTGCTCTCGGCTGCATTTTTTGATTTCTGTCCCTTTTTCTCTCTCCGGGCTTTTTCCGCGGCGTTCTCCACCTTCTTGCGCTTCAGTTCTCCGGATACACCGCTGTTCACTGCATTGACCATAATAACCCTCTGCTCTTGAAAAGAATATGTCACTCACCAAAAAGCCGTTTCAGCTTACCGCGAGATCCTGATGCGGGGATCCAGGATCTGGATCAGGATATCCACGATGAAGTTGACGACCAGGATCAGGATCGCGATATACATGACCAGGGTCTGCACCGTGGGATAATCCCTGGAAGTGACTGACGCGATCAGAAGACGGCCGATCCCGGGAATTCCGAAGACCTGCTCGATCACGATGGATCCGGAGAAGATTCCGCTGACGATCATGCCGATCAGGGGAACGACGGAGATAATGGCATTTTTGAGCACATGCACATACATGATGCGGAATTTTGTGCTGCCCTTGCTGCGCGCGGTGCGCACATAATCGGAACGCACCTCTTCGATGACTGCCGTCCTGATATATTTGGAGAGCACGCAGGTCTGGGGGATGGCGATCGCGATCGCCGGGAAGATCATGAACCGGAAAAATTTGGCCGGGTTTCTGGCCAGGGTCACAAACCGTCCCGGTGTAAACCAGTGGAGAACCAGTCCGAACGCCCAGATCAGCAGGATACTCAGGAAAAATCCCGGTATGGAGATGCCGAGGATATTAATGATATTGAGGAGCTGCTCCGAGATCGCATGCTTGCGCCCTGCCGTAAAGACACCCAGCGGAATACCGATCAGGATGACCAGGGCAAGGGACATTGCACCCAGGATCAGTGTCACTGACAGTTTTCCCTTCAGGAGTATGGCCACGGGTTTTCTGTACATGATGGATTTGCCGAAATCACCGTGCACAGCTCCAGTGACCCAGTCCGCATATTGCTCGACCAGCGGGCGGTTCAGCCCGAGTTCTTCGCGCAGGTCCTCCAGCTGCTCCTGGGACGCACTGGTTCCCAGCATCATAGCCGCAGGATCACCCGGCACAATATGAAAGAGCCAGAATGTCACGATTGAAATGACAAAAAGCGTCAACAGCATGATTGCGAATTTTTTGACGAAATACCGCATGGTTATCTCCTGTAATCAACTCCTCAGGAACAGCTGTAAGCTGTCGGCTCATTCAGGAGTGAACAAGCCAGGCAGCTTACAGTTTTTTCACCGCCGCCCGTCACAAGCCGGACGACAGCCTCTTTTTTTTACTCAACTTTGTACAGAGCGGAATAATCATCCACGTACAGAGGATATGCCGCGAATCCTCCGAAATCGGGGGTGTTAATGACGACGGAGTCGATGTCCTGGATATAGACACTTGCGCACTCGTCGCTGATGATCTTCTGTGCTTCCTTGAAGAGTTCTACCTGTTTGGCATCATCTGTCTCCAGAAGAGCCTTGGCGTAGGTCTCGTCAAAGGCTTCGGAATGGAAATTGACAAAGTTGTCGGAAGCAGTGGAGACATATCTGTTCAGGAAGGAAGTCGGATATGCGATCGGTCCGTCAACGGAGACGACAGTCGCCTCAAATTCACTCTCTTTGTAGACACGGTTCAGCCATGTGTTCCAGTCGACAGACTCGATCTCCACCTTGATGCCTGCCTTGGCAAGCTGGTTGGAGATGACCTGTGCGGTATCCACGTGTACCTGATAGTTGGAGGGAACACGGATCTTGAAGCTGAGATTCTCCTGTCCTGCCTCCTTGAGGAGCTCTTTTGCCTTATCGACGTTGACATCGTAGACATCCGTCAGCTCATCGTTGAAATATTTGGTGAGACCGGGGATGACGGGTGTGCCGGCCTTGGTTCCCAGACCGTAGCTGACCTTTTCGATGATCTCGTCCGCATCCACTGCGTAGGCGATTGCCTGACGCACGCGCACATCCTTGAAGGGCTCAAATTCGTTGTTCAGGGCCAGAAGCTGGACTGCGTTGGCATGGCGTATATTCTGGACATAGTCGGTTCCCTCCAGCTCTTTCCAGCCGCCTGCGGTGGAATTGAAGCCGTCGATGGCGCCGGCCAGATAATTGGTGGCCAGGGAAGCCGTATTTTCATAATACTTGAGGGTGACAGTGTCCAGGTGGGCGGGCTCTCCCCAGTAATCCTCAAAGCGGGTCAGCAGAGTGTAGTCCTGCTCCACAAACTCGGTCAGCTCGAAGGGGCCTGTTCCGATGGGATTGGTGGCCAGATCCTCTGCATCCTTGGGCACGATGGGGCTGGTGACGATTGCAGGGAAACCGCTGTCGGGCTTATTCAGCTTGATGACCAGAGTCTTGTCATCCGAAGGGGCGTCCTTGGAATCGGCAGCAGTGACCACAGGCTTGTCGATCTCGTTACCGTCTTCGTCCTCTCCCTTCTCGGAACCGACGGTGTAGGTCTTGCCCGCAGCGGAATACTCCGCGATCTCGGAAAAGCCGTTGATATTGGATGTGATCGACTTCTCGATGGAGTAGAGCACATCGTCCATGGTCATTTCATTGCCGTTGTGGAACTTCACGCCCGAGCGCAGGGTAAATGTATAGGTCTGCAGATCGTCCGAAGCCTCGCAGGACTCTGCAAGTGCAGGAGAAAAGCTTCCGTCCTGCTCTGTCGCCATCAGGCCTTCATAAATATTAAAGAAAATACTTCTCGCGTCTGCTGTCTGTGTGGTAAAGGGATCGAAACCGGGGGCTTCTGTGGAGACACCCTTGATGAAATCTCCGCCTTCCACCATCTGTCCTTCTGCCGCTGCCGCAGAAGTGCCGCCTGCCGCTGCCGCAGAAGTGCCGCCTGCAGCTGCATTTCCCGAAGAGCTGCTGCCGGATGACTTCGCGCCGCAGCCTGCGATCAGTGAAGCGGTCATCACCGTTCCCAAAACCAATGCCAGAAATCTCTTTTTCATTATTTTTCTCCCTTTCTGTCTGCTTTTCCAGCAAAACAACAGTTGACTCCTCTGTGCAGAAGACCGCGCGAAAAAACACCAGGTTCCCTTCCGGTCCGCCTCATCGAAGCGCAGTACGGCATACAGCACCGAATGCACATGAAAAAAGCTCCTGCACACAGGAAAGTTTCATACTTCACTGTCCGCTCCGTCACAAAAAATGTTTTTGTCCGTCATAAAAACGTCTGATCCGTCACAAAAAAACGTCTGCTTCGTCACAAAAAAATGTTCCGGCATGAACAGTAAGAACGTAAATATAAAATTGTTGTCCTTCAAGCATTTGGGAAAAAGCGGGCGAATGCCCTCATCAGAATTTAAAGAATTTTTGCAATAAGACCGCAAAAAATCCGCCTGCATCTCCAGGTCGTTTTCGCACCGATCCATACCGCGCCGATCATCCCATTACACGCTCCTTCAAAGTCGCATATGGGCACAGCCTTTCTGCCCGGAATCTGCCGATGCCCGTCTCCTCATCACACAGCTGCCGCACATGACAGGAACTTTCTCCCCTGCGGCAGGATGCTCCCGCATCCTCTGTGGTCTGACTGACAGACGCCTTAAACTGCAGTAATAATGATGCATTTTCCGTCGAATAATGCTCAAGTGGAAAGTAACACATTCAATTCTTTTTAGCAATAGCGAATAAACAAAATCCATGAAAGATTCAAAAAAAGTACATTATATTTCTAAAGTTCTTGCCTGAAATCGTTTTTCTGAATTATAATGTACACTGTTTTTTATTTCGGATAATAATAATAATAATTAAATGACTCTTCAGGAAAGGGAGGATACCATGCAGATCGGTTTTGATAATGACAAATATTTGCAGACACAGTCCAGTCACATCAAAGAACGGATCGCACAGTTCGGAGGCAAACTCTACCTGGAATTCGGAGGCAAGCTGTTCGACGATTACCACGCCTCCAGAGTACTGCCGGGCTTTGCTCCCGACTCCAAGATCACAATGCTGAAGGCCCTGCGCGACCAGGTGGAGATCGTGGTCGTCATCAATGCGGCCGATATTGAGAAAAACAAGGTCCGCGGCGACCTCGGCATCACCTACGACATGGATCTGCTGCGCCTTGTGGATGCGTTCACATCGAACGGTCTCTACGTGGGCAGCGTCGTTCTGACCCGCTTCGCGGGCCAGCCTTCCGCCATCGCCTATGAGAAGAAGCTCAAAGCGCTCGGACTGCGCGTCTACCGCCACTATCCGATCGCCGGCTATCCCTCCAACATTCCGATGATCGTCAGCGACGAGGGCTTCGGCCACAACGACTACATCGAGACAAGCCGGCCCCTGGTCGTCATCACGGCTCCCGGCCCCGGCAGCGGCAAAATGGCGACCTGCCTCTCCCAGCTCTATCACGAGAACAAGCGGGGCGTCAAAGCGGGCTATGCCAAGTTCGAGACCTTCCCGGTCTGGAATCTGCCCCTCAACCACCCTGTCAACCTGGCCTACGAGGCTGCGACCGCCGATCTGGATGACATCAACATGATCGACCCCTTCCATTTCGAGGCCTACGAAAAGACTGCCGTCAACTACAACCGCGACGTGGAGGTCTTCCCTGTCCTCAACGCCATCTTCGAGAAGATCCAGGGAGAATCCCCCTACAAATCCCCCACTGACATGGGTGTCAATATGGTCGGCTTCTGCATCAAGGACGACGAAGTCTGCCGCAGAGCCGCAAACCAGGAGATCATCCGCCGCTACTGCCAGGCCCTGTGCGAGCACCGCAAGGGAAACGCCTCCAAGGAGCCCGCTTACAAGATCGAGCTTCTGATGAAGAAAGCAAACATCTCTGTGAGCGACCGCCCCGTCATCATGGCCGCCAACGTGCGCCAGGAGGAGACAGGAGGGCCCGCAGCCGCCATGCAGATGCCTGACGGGACTATTCTCACAGGCCGCACCACAGCGCTTCTGGGTGCGTCCAGTGCGCTGCTCCTCAACGCCCTCAAATACCTGGGCAATATTCCGGAGCAGATCAAACTCCTCTCCCCTGTCATGATCGAGGCCAGCCAGAACCTCATGGTAGACCACCTGGGCGAGCGGAGCCCGCTCCTGCACCTCAATGAGATCCTCATCATCCTGGCAATCGCAGCCGTAGAGGACGAAAATGCCAAAAAGGCTCTCGATGCCCTTCCGCTGCTGGCAGGACTGGATGCCCACTCCTCCGTCATTCTCTCCCAGATCGACGAAGGCGTCTTCAAAAAGCTCGGCGTCAACCAGACCTGCGAAGCCCGCTATGAGAGCAAGAAGCTGTATCACAAATGAACGTTAAAAAGGTCCTGCACATAATGCCGGCAGAAAGACTGCGCATTTAACCTGCAGAAGGACTGCGCATTTAACCTGCAGAAGGACTGCGCATTTAACCTGCAGAAGGTGCTGCGCATTAAACCGGCAGAAGATACTGCGCATTAAGCCGGCACAAGATACTGCACATTAAGCCGGCACAAGATACTGCACATAAATCGGATAAAGGAACTCAAAAAAGCCCAGCCGCATATTCTGCTGCCGGGCTTTTCCTGTCGTTACTTCTTTTATATATTAGACTTTTTATATAATAGACCGTCTGCGTAAAACGATCTCCTGTGACCCTGCTCCGGTGAGCGGCCTGTCAGGAAAGATTGAACGCTTCAATAGTTGTCTTTTCCAGAATGGCACCGATTCTGATAAAATCCTCGGTGGAGTCAGACTCCATGTTGTCTTCCACCCAGTCGGTCCACACACCGACGATTCCCGCCGTGTAAAACCTCGTCATGATCTCCTTATCATGTTTGGAGATTCCGGTTCTTTTTGTAACGTTGTCGATGTATCTCTCAATTGAAAACCGGCCGATCTGCCGCACATAATCCATCAGAATCTGCCTTGCATCAGAATGGAAAACGTGCAGAATTGCCATTTTATGCTCCTTTGAGTAACGAACTAAAGGAAGGATACAGTCGGAAGGAGATTGTACATCTTTGTAGATGATAAACATTTTCGCAACCATCTTGCGGCAAATCTCACTGAGCATTGCCGGGATACTCTGATAATGATAATAAAAAGTATTCCGGTGTACTCCGGCTTCCTTTACAATATCATTCACAGTGATTTTCGCGAACGGCTTCTCCTCGACCAGTTTTAAAAAAGCTCCTTCCAGCCGTGCATTCGCATCGCCTGCTGTCATTATTGTAACCTCCATGCTTCCGGGAACTGAATATAACCCCCCGTATATCCGACCCCATACTTGCCCTTCATTATACACACTGAAAATTATAAAAAACGGTGCACTTTTTGAACATGGATAATCAACGGAAATTGTATAATTTTACATGTATTTTTATGCTATTTTGATGAACAATTTATAAAAAATGTAATAAAACTCCTATTCCCAGGATTATTCGCATAATTATACATCTCTCAGAGCAGGCAAAAAGCAGAAAAGTCATCAAATGCGCCTGTTTAGTCCCGGCTCTCGAATCCGAAATGCCTGGCCTCTTTCAGGCGGTAATAGATGAATTTGGTCCTTGCGACCTCCCTGTCCGTATCGTCTGTGATGATCCCGTCGACCCATGTCAGGGTCTTTCCTGTCTTGACGACCCTGGCGGTACAGACGATCTCTTTGCCGCGTACGGCACGCATATAGTCCATGTCTCCCTGCACCGTCGGCCCCCCGTACCCGGAAGAAGCCGCCGCGATTCCGCAGATGGTATCCGCCAGTGTGAAGAAGACGCCGCCGTGGACAGTATTGAGAGGATTCATGTGGCGCTTCTGCAGGACGATCCGTCCTTTGCAGTAACCTTCCTCAACCTCCATGATCTCCATGCCGATGTCCTTTGAGAAACCGATCTCCTCCCCTATATATTTAGCGGCTTTCATCCGCTCTTCCATCGTATATTCTTTTATGCTGCTTTTTCCCTTTTTTTCTTCCATCTTACTTATGTCTCCGTCTGTGTTGTGTTCCTGTTTCTATCTCCGGTTATGCTCCGGTTTGATCTATGGCCTGCGTTACTCTACTGCCTGCACAATTTTTTAGAGTCTATCACGAATGTCCAACTATCACAACCGTATATTCTTTTATCCCGATTTCTGCTACAATAAATGCATCTCGTAAGCAGACCATCGTCCCCGGCGTCGGATGGTTTTGAACTGACTGCAAGTGAGGAGGAAACCCTATGTTTTTTTATATGCCCGCAAAAGTTTACTGTGAAAACAACTGTGTCCGCGCCCACGCAAAGGAACTTGCGTCCTTCGGAAAAAAGGCCCTGATCGTCACCGGCAAAAGCAGCGCCTTTAAAAACGGCTCCATCGCCGACGTACAGGCTGCCCTGTCCGATCACGGCGTGGAGTGCTCCATCTTCAATGAAGTCGAGGAGAATCCTTCCGTAGAGACTGTCATGAAGGGCCGCGACAGAGGTCTCGCCGAAGGCGCGGATTTCGTCATCGGCATCGGCGGCGGTTCCCCCATGGACGCAGCCAAGGCCATCGCCCTCATGATCCGCCAGAAGGACGCCGGCGTCGAATACCTGTATGACAGCAGCGCCGTCACCGATGCGCTTCCCGTCGTCTGCATCCCGACGACCTGCGGAACCGGCTCCGAGGTCACGGCGGTCTCAGTCCTGTCCCGTCCCAGCCTGCGCGCCAAGGGCTCGATCCCTCACAAGATCTTCCCCGCCCTCTCTCTCCTTGACGGACGCTATCTGCTCTCCGCCCCCAGAAGAGTCATCGTCGACACATCCATCGACGCCCTCTCCCATATGTATGAGAGTTATATCCACTCCAAGGCAAACGACTGCAGCCGCATGTGTGTGGACGCTGGTCTCAAGGTCTGGAGCCGCAGCCGCAAGGCAATCCTTACCGGCGCCCCTCTGACTCTGGACAACTGCAATGACATGCTTCTCGCCTCCATGTTTGCCGGCATGGCCATCGCACACACCGGGACCTCGCTCCCCCACGCAATGAGCTATCCGGTGACCGTCGAGACCGGCATGCCTCACGGCAAGGCCTGCGGCTTCTTCCTGACCGGATACCTCCGCGAAGCTGATCCCGCAGCAGTGTCCTACCTGCTGACCACTGCAGGCTTTACAGATGTCGACTCCCTTGAGAACTATTACCAGGCGACCTGCGGACGCGATGAAGTTCCCGTTCCGATTCTGAGAAAATCCGTAGAGGCCCCCCTCTCCAGTCCCGCCAAGCTGGCCATGGCTCCCTTCGCAGTCACCGAAGCGACCCTGTGCCGCATCGCCGGTCTTCTCTAAATCCAAAACAGGAAAATTGTGTGCTGCCCGGCACCCCTGCGCTCCCGCAGCCTTCTCTAATCCAAAACAGGAAAAACAAGTGTTGCCCGGCGCTCTGGCGCTCCCGCAGCCTTCTCACCAATCCGGACTCTGTCTTCTGACTAAAACAGCGCGCCTCCGGACTGTCCATCCCCATGGATCCAGTCCGGCAGCGCGCCTTTTTCTTTCATCTGCATCTGTCTGTATCTGTCTGCGTCTATCTGCATCGCGCAGGACCGGCAGGCGGTTCCTGCATATGCAATTTCCCTCAGAGTTTTTCCGCTTCTTCAGTGTTTTCTGTATTTTCTGCGTTTTCAGATTCTTCCTGTTTGTCTGCCTCCTGGGGATTGTCCTCCTCCGGGGCTGCCTGGCCCTGCTCCTGTCCGACTGTATAAGCGTACATGGGCCTGTCTTCATCGTCCGCGGCGCCCCCCGACTCGGCAAAGGCGGCAAATTCCTCGGAGTCCCCGAAATCCACCGTCTCCGCTGCCTGCCCGTACTGGTTGTCCACGCCTGTGACATCCGACGCCCTGCTCAGCTCCGCGGCCATCCATACGGCCAGAAGGACCTGGGCGGCAAGTCCGACCGCGAACCAGAGCACCTTCTCCATGGCAACTCCGTAGATGATCAGGGCCGCACATGCTCCGTGGGCCAGAACCGGCAGCAGGCAGCTCATGATCAGCATGAACCCCGCCCGCTTATTGTGCTCCTTCTGCTCCGAATTTTTGGCCAGACCGTAGATGGCTCCCATAAAGCCGGAAAAGCCGAAGTGGGCAAAAATATAGAGCAATGCGAAGAGAAAAGATCCCACCGCGCCCGCTCTGAGCCAGTCCGGCATTGCATCGCGCAGCGTGCCCATATCTGCGGGGACCAGCACATACAATGCCTGCCATGCCCCGTACATAACTGCCGAGAATCCCGCGCCGACCACCGCCGAAGCGGCGATTCCGTCCGCGATCGTCTCCATGGTCATCTGGCTCCAGGTCATCCTGCGCAGCACAAAGTGTTTCCAGCCCTCTTCGATCAGGGCCACTGCGATCAGAGCCCGCAGGATCGCGCCGATCAAGGCAAGATTCCCGTCGGCCGCCTCCCCGCCGATCATGTTGATAAAAAGATCGATCAGCAGCAGGATCCCCGCCTCCATGAGAAAAGCCGGAACAGCCGCCGCCAGGCCAAGGAAAAACAGTTTCAGCAGCGCCCCCAGGGAGCCCCTGCCAAAAGATCCCGACCGCAGGATCATAAAAATGATAAACGGGAGCGGCAGAAATGCAGCGATCAACAATACTGTAGTGTTCATAGATTCAGCCATGCCCTCCTTTTGCTCAGTTGCACAAGACCTCTCCGATAAGCCGGTTCGTCCGCAGCTTACGGCGTCCCGCCGGCTTAACTTGTCTCGCCGGACCGGAATACAGATATTATGCCCAAAAACAAAAAATCCGTCAATCGCGGCGTTTTTGCTCACATTTTTTCTATCCGCGCTACACATTCTCAACACATTTGAAAGATAAGATATCAATATACCGACAGGAGAGCTGCTATCCCCTCCATAACAGCAGCTCGAACGCCGGCGGGAATATCCTGTACGGACAGGGGTTCCTGATTCATACTCCCCTTTTAAAAAAGACTCTTTCGTGACGGCTGCAGGCAGGTGCCGCCACGAAGGAGTCTTATTTTTTTCCATTCCCGTTTATCGGATCCTGTCGACCCGGTTTTGTCGACCCGGTTCTGTAGGTCCGGCTATGTCGATTCGATTTCGTTGATCGGATTCTGATCAGATTTATTGATCAGATCATGGAGAGGGAAATGCGTTTTTTGCGGATATCGACATCGAGGACCGTTACCTCGACAATATCGCCCACGCTGACCGCCTCCAGGGGATGTTTGATGTAGCGCTTGCTGAGCCTGGAGATATGGACCAGGCCGTCCTGGTGGACGCCGATGTCCACAAAGGCGCCGAAATCCACGATGTTGCGGACCGTGCCCTTGAGTTTCATGCCCGGCGTCAGGTCTTCCATGGACAGAACGTCGCTGCGCAGTACCGGGGCAGGCATATCCTGACGGGGATCGCGGCCGGGCTTTTCCAACTCGGCGAGAATATCCCGCAGGGTGATCTCACCCACTTCCAGACGTTTGGCCGCCGCCTTTGTGTCAGGGACCATAGCCTTCACTTTCCGCAGGGAAGCCGCATCCATGGGAACCTGCAGGAGTCCGGCAAGGGTCTTTACGGCGGGATAGCTCTCCGGGTGCACCGCGGTGTTGTCCAGGGGATTTTTGCCGTCCCGGATCCTGAGAAATCCCGCGCACTGCTCGTAGGCCTTGGGCCCCAGGCCCTTGACCTTGAGAAGCTGGGTGCGGAGGGTAAAGCGTCCGTTCTCCTCCCGCCAGGCGACGATGTTTTTGGCGATTGAGGCGCTGATTCCCGAGATATGGGACAAAAGGGGCGCCGATGCCGTGTTGAGGTCCACGCCGACTGCGTTGACGCATTTCTCCACCACGCCCGCCAGGGCAGCGTCCAGCTTTTTCTGGTTCATGTCGTGCTGATACTGGCCGACGCCGATCGCCTTGGGATCGATCTTGACCAGCTCCGCCAGGGGATCCTGCAGCCTTCGGGCTATGGAGGCGGCACTGCGCTGTCCCACGTCAAACTGAGGAAACTCTTCCGTGGCCAGCTTGCTGGCGCTGTAGACAGAAGCGCCCGCCTCGTTGACAATGACGTACTGCAGGGGCTTTCCGGTCTTTTTGAAAAAGTCTGTGATGACCTGCTCCGACTCCCTGGATGCTGTTCCGTTTCCCACGGAAAACAGAGAGATCCCGTACTGATTGATCAGCTTCTGCAGGACTGCCTCCGCCTCGCGCACCTTGTTCTGGGGCGCCGTGGGGTAGATGACGGCGGTATCCAGCACCTTGCCGGTGGGATCGACGACCGCCAGCTTGCAGCCCGTGCGGAAGGCGGGATCCCAGCCCAGAACGACCTTGCCGGCGATGGGCTGCTGCATCAGGAGCTGCTCCAGGTTCTGCTTGAAGACCGCGATCGCTCCGTCCTCCGCCTTCTCCGTCAGCTCGCTGCGGATCTCGCGCTCGATAGCAGGCTCGATCAGGCGGTCATAGCTGTCCTCGCAGACAGCCTCCAGGACCGGAGTCGTGAAGGGATTGAATTCTCCTTTTCTCCTGCGGATCACCTGCCGCTGCAGATAGTGGAGGATCTTCTCGCGCGGGGCATCGATCCTGACGCTCAGATAGCCCTCCTTCTCTCCGCGGTTGAGGGCAAGGATGCGGTGGCCGGGAATTCTGGAAGCCTGTTCCTCGTAGGAAAAATACATCTCATAGACATCACTGCGGTCTTCGGCGGCGCCTTTCTTTTTGCCGGAGGACCTGCGGCTGTCCGCTCTTCCGGCCGCCGCCTCTGCGTCCTCTTTTCCGGCCGCCGCGCCGGCTGTCTCCTTTTTGGAGGAGGCCTCTTTTTTCGCAGAGACAACAAAGCCTTCCTTGGAGGTGCTTTCACGGATCCAGGTGCGGTAATCGGCATTGTCGGAGATCATCTCCGCCAGGATATCCTCTGCGCCCTTGAGCGCATCCTCTGCGGAGGCCACTTCCTTCTCTGCCGAGACATATCTGCCCGCTTCCTCCAGGGCCGGATGATCCGCCGTCTGGGACAGGATCCAGTCCGCAAGTCCCTGCAGACCTTTCTCCCTGGCCACACCGGCCCTGGTCCTGCGTTTGGGGCGGAAAGGCCTGTACAGATCCTCGACCGCCACCTGGGTCTGCGCATCCTCGATCTGGGCGCGCAGGGCAGCCGTCAGTTTCCCCTGTGCCTCAATGCTCTCAATGACCTTTTCCTTTTTGTCCTCAAGATTGCGCAGATAGGTCAGCCTCTCATCCAGCGTGCGAAGCTGCTCGTCATCCAGTGTTCCTGTCGCCTCCTTGCGGTAGCGCGCGATAAAAGGGATGGTATTGCCCTCGTCGATCAGCGAGACCGCCGCCTCCACCTGCCACAGCTTCACCTGCAGCTGGCCGGCGATCATTTCCGCGATCTTTCTGTCCGTGTCCGCGCGCCCGGTCTCCGGTGCGCCTCCCCTTATTTCCTTCTGCTCACTGTCTCTGTGCAATTCCGTCTTATTATTCACTGTCATATATCTATATTTCCTTACTCATCTACCATGTTCTGCGCCTGTCAGAAGGATACTTCCCCCTCCTGTTCCACAAGCGTGACGCTCTCGACCTCCGGAAGAAGGGCCAGTTCATTGGTCAGACGAAGGCGCTGCTTTGTCTGCACACGCATGACCAGGCTCTGTTTTCCGTCGACTTTTCCGGTGGAAATGACCTTTACCTTTCTGCAGGTCCTGCCGAGCACTCCGCTGCAGGCGCTCTGCAGGTTCTTCTTCTCCCCGGGATATCCGTAGACAGACAGGATGAGGGGAGCCCTGCCCAGGGGCAGGTAGTCCAGCAGGATCACGATCGCCGTCACAGCGATGGAGACCACGATCCCGACTCTCCACATGCCGGCCGCAATGAAAATACCGCATGCTACCGACCACAGCACGAAGACCAGATCCATGGGCTCCTTGACCGCGCCGCGCAGACGCACGATAGAGAGCGCGCCGATGATGCCGACGCCCGCGATCGCGTTCTGGTGCATGAGCAGGACCAGAGCCGCTGTCACCGGTCCGACGATCAGAAACGACCTGTTAAAACTCAGCGAGTACATGGTTCTGCGGCTCACGACCCTGTAACAGAAAAAGATATAGACACTGAGGACTGCGGAAGCGAGCATGGCGACTGCAATTCCCTTTCCCCCGTACTCGGAAGGCGAATAACCCTCTGCCAGAATCTTGTAAACCACATCAAAAAAGGACATCGTTCTCTCCTCATTTACAGGCATACCCGGGCACAGCCGTGCCCGGGCGCCGCCGGCTGTTCAACTTTTCCTTACGCAACTGCTGCCTTTAAGCAAAATTCCATCTTTACGCAAATGCTGTCTTCAGGCAAAATGCCGCCTTCAGACAAAATGCTGCTTCTACGCAAAATGCTGTTTTCAGGCAAAATGCTGCTTCTACGCAAAATGATGTTTTCAGGCAAAATGCCGCATGAGCTCCACACCTGCGCTGGTGCCAAGACGCTCCGCACCGGCCTCGATCATGGCAACAGCCGTCTCGAAATCGCGGATTCCGCCGGCCGCCTTGACCTTGACCGCCTCGCCCACGACCGATTTCATCAGGCGCACATCCTCCACCGTGGCGCCGCCTGTGCCGAATCCCGTGGAGGTCTTGATAAAGTCGGGACGCACCTTCAGAGCGATCTCCGCGGCAGTCCGCTTCTCCTCATCTGTCAGATAGCAGTTCTCGAAAATCACCTTGCAGATCACACCGTGCGCATGGCAGGCCTGTGTGATCTCCTGCATCTCACGCTCGATATACTCTTTATTGCCGTCTTTGAGTTCGGCGACATTGAGCACGTAATCGATCTCATGGGCGCCCTTTCTGATCGCATCCTCTGTCTCAAAAACCTTGCTCTCGATCGTCATCTGCCCAAGAGGAAAACCGACAGTAGCGCCGATGTGCACCGGACTGTCTCCAAGATACTTTCTGCAGCGCTCGATCTGCGCGCCGTTGATCGCGATGGCCTTGAAGCCGTAGGTCTTCGCCTCATCGCAGAGTTTCCGGAAGGCCGCGTCCTGTGAGAAGGCCTTCAGATTGGTGTGATCGATCATCTGCGCCAGCTGTTCTTTCGTGATATTCATAATCTTTCTCCTGTGTGATCCCGGCGGGAGTCCCGCCTGCACAATACTTCTCCCGGAAAATGCCGTGTCATAAAAGTATACCCCTAATCGCCCGCTTTGTCGATTGACTGTTTTAGAAACTGATGAGACACCGGGGACGGTTCTCTCTGTCCCATCTTCCTCCATCGGCCATCCGCCTCCCCAATATTTTTCTTGACAACCGCCGCTTTCTCTTGTAAAATAGATATGCTAACAGAGAAATTGTTATATCGAAGCGTGGCTCAGCTTGGTAGAGCGCTGCGTTCGGGACGCAGAGGTCGTGGGTTCGAATCCCGTCGCTTCGACTCTTGGCAGGGGC
>OCVV011343109.1_pt1 | contig 33927 bp, 65 predicted proteins | sample 1539721 | NCBI WGS metagenome assembly OCVV01 (sample SAMN02144230, study PRJEB22623) | gut metagenome | biome: sheep rumen | host: Ovis aries | place: New Zealand | reverse complement strand
GGCTCCTGATTTACAGGTTCTTCCTGTACAGGAGTGGGTTCATTTACTTCGGGATTTACAACATTTTCCATTTGATGTTCCCCTCCTTCTGTTGGTTGTTTTTCAGCCTCTTCAACTTTAGCCTTCAAATCAGCCAATAGAGAAGAGAACTTATCATATTGAGATTTATATGTATCATCATTCTTACTAAAGAATGAAGATACGGAAAAACATGGTTCGTGATCACCTATAATACACAATCCCATGATTTCTGCTTTGGTGTAAACAAAATATTCTGTGTCTCCGATATTTGCCCAATCACCTTCGATTGAGTTTATATCAAGTTCCATAGATTGATGTTGGCCTACTACGAAATTGGCTTCATTAAAGTATTTAGTGAATAATACTACAGAGAAAACTGCATAATCACGTTCTACACCATCAGTATCCTTGAATGGTTGCCAACTATCGAAGTATTCAACATAGCCATAAGCGCTTGCAAGTGTAGGACCAGTATGACTTGCCCAACCTTGAGACTCGGGATCAAAAAATCCAACTACTGGGGTATCACCTTTCGTCGCGCTATTAATTAACATTTCCGCAACATCATCTTTAATATAAGACCCATTGCGATTACCATATTTAGTAAAGACGCCAACTTTTAATCTATTAAGATTAGAAGAACCATTTATAGGTTCAGCTGGCGAAACTATTACAGCATTATCAAAATAAATTGGAATGTTTCTTTTCATCAGTTCCACCATCCTTAACCTGCACTATCAATATTGGCTTGTGTTTTTTCAGATTTATTTTCATCATCTAATTCTGGTCTTCCGCCCTTATTAGTTATGTTTTTTACTGACACTGTTGTACTACTATTTTTTTCTCCAGAATTATTTTTTTTCGCTGAATTTTCATCGCCACTTTGTGTGTAGGAAGAAAGTAACGGAATCATTTTTTCATCTAAATTCAAGAACTCATTTTCAAAATCAATAGTACTAATTAGATTACGTTGTTTTACGCCCATTGCAACGCCCGCGCGCATTTTAGAGTAACCAAATTGTGCACCTTGTAGATATTGTGCTTGGTATTCTTTGATATTAAAAACAGTAGTTGGTAAAATTTCAAAATCAAATACTAGACCGGTACGAGCAAATCTACTGTTGATTAAATAGCGAATCCATGTCTCATATGCGCTTAAATAAATACGCATAATGCTTTCTAAACGTTTGATAACATAAGCAAGAGAAGAACTATTTTCTGCATTGAATAATAATTCACTGGTGCCTAATGCTTCCCAAGCATTCTTAGAATATTTTTCAAGACGGTTATTAGCTTGTGACGCCGCAGAACTGTCCTGTAAATTTTCTAGTGTGGTTTCGCCAAATGTAGTTAGAACATCAACAGTATCTAAATCTTGAAGCATATTTGCGACACCGGCATGAATCTGTTCTACTTCATCTAATTCAAATACTAAATGTCCATCATTGTCAATTGGCATTCTTTGAATTAATAGCTTATATAATTCATTTTCATCGCGCTTTTTTTCACGACCTACACCATCTTTTAAATCTGAAAGATCAGGTATCGCCGCTAAGAATAATGGAGTGGTATCTTCTGTAAAGCAGAAGGTTACGCCGCCAGAACTCGCTGGAACCATAACCCAAGGATCAGTTAATTTCTTATTTTTCCATTTTTTCCATGCAGTCTAAATTATTTCTGGAAAATTTAATACAGCTGCGTCACGTAATTCATCTGTTTTATATGTTGATACAAAATAGGTGATGTCAAATTCAAGTATATTAAGATTATTAAAATCCTTAAAGCGTGTGCGACAGTACCGTATTGGAAGATCCTATATAACTGCTTTCCCGCCATGTTCTTGTAAAATACCATAATATACCCCGGTCTTTAACCATTCACGGGTTATACGAGATAAAGTATTTTTAATATCTAATGCTTCTACAAAAGCGCAAGCATTATAAAACGCTTTAGTGATTTGGGCTTTTGAGCCTTTCCCGCTCTCATAAATTGGAGTTACTAATGTATCGTATAATGGTAATGCCGCGAGAAAATCTACGTTATTACGATAGCGAGCATTCGTTCTATAAAAATAGCGCGAAAGTTCTCGAATCGCCGCGGAATCGCCGGAACGAATGATCTCTTCAATTTGTTCAATTGTATACATTCTACAACTAACTCTATTCGCAGTATCTCCACCCCAGCGAGAGGTGCGTTCTCGTGTATCTAATGGAACATAATTTATACGAAACTGAGGCTTTGCAAACATAGTTTTAAAATCCTAACCCACAAAAATCACCTCCTACTTTTAGGAGTGAAAAAGCCGAACTATCCAATGTTCTTTTTTTTCTTTTTAAAAATTTCTTTATCTTCATAGTATTTTACACGATAAAGCGCATATTCTAACGCACTAAATCTATCCTTTTCTAATGATTTAGAAATTCGTTCTACCTTGAACTTATTTTCTACACCGGTGGGCTTTAAGCGCAAATTATTAAGTTCATCCATTAGACGAGAAGTCATTTCATATGGTAATAAGAATGCTTTCCTGTCATATGGTGTCATCTTTTGTCCTTTCTTGGTTTGCATCATCTTATCTTTAACAATACGTTCATGCGCCAAAAATGAAGTAGAGCCATTATTTATTGAAGAAAGGAAAGCCGAATGGATTTCGTCTTCATTAGAAGATCCCGCCTTAATATCATAAATAATAGCATTATAATGAGCATTTGGAGTATCTTGTTCTTTGCTCATTTCCGGCGGCAAATGGTGTTCATCATTAAAGGTAAAATAGGCTGGAAATACTTCACCCGTTGTATTATCAAAAGAAGGAAGTACCATAGCATCCATTAAACCAATACCAGGACCGTTACCGTCGATAACTATTTCGCGAGGCTCATATAATTGAATTAATTTTTTAAGGCGTGGTGCCTGCTCTGTAATATAGTTCGTACCATTAATAACTTCAGTATAAACCACATTTTTCCTAAAACGCTGGTCCCCGGGCAGTACTTTAATTACCATAATCGCCGTATTCGCATTATAGCGGCCAACGTCGCATCCAATCAAGTACCAAGCGTTTGGATTGCCAGGAGTTGCAGTAGCCTATCTCTCACACTTCAATAATGATCTATGTTTATTTAGACGGCGAGAATCTAGCCACGCATCTTCACTATTACCAGTCCAGATTGATAAATTTTCACGCGCGAATGATTCTTCGCTAACGTTATTAGAATAACGTTGGTCTAACATTGTAGCTTTATCAATAAGACCATAATGTAAAGGCACTTCGTAAGAAAGACCCCAACAGAAGTATTCGGTCGGCCGCAGCACGGCATTAACCGCAACTTCAATCAATCTAGAATACATATAAACTGTTCTATTGCTTGCAGTAGTAATAAAGGTCTGTGGAGAAGATGGCTCATCTGGATTTAAGGTACCATCAACTTCACGGCGTTTAACGTTAAGTTGCGGCCATAGAATTTCGGTGAATGGCTGTTCCTCAATAAGAGCGCACTCTTCCCAGATCGCCGCGCAAGCACGGAGACCACGAGAAGTATCTTTTGCGACTACTGTAATAGAACTACCATTCTTAAAATATAATTCATAGTAATTCGTACTAGATTTAACGCCGGTTTTTCCATCTTCCGCACGGGTGGCTAATTCCTTTTCCAAAAGCGGCCAATGACGGAAGAATTGAGCGAACTTATCTTTCGCAATATTAATAACTGTACCTTTTACTTCGGAAGCAAGCATTATAGTAGAACCGGGTAATAGTACTGCACGCACAAGCGCGCATAAATAAGCTGTGAATGATTTAGAGGTAGCACGCGTTGCAGTCCAGAAGTGGTATCTGTAACGCATGGACGCGCGCAATGCAATTCTCTGATATGGTAGTAAGTGAAAGTTTTTGGCATCTTCTGAATCCTGTATCATATCCAAAAATAAGTCTGGATAAAGAATCCAAAGATTCAAGTATTTTGTAAAAAGTTCTTGATTGGAGTCAAGAAATTCGCGCGTGAGTGTAATACCTTTCTCAATCGGTATTCCATCTCTCATCACTAATTCACTCATCTGTACCCCCTCCATATCCTAATTCAGCAACGAGATCATCGCCACCTTCATATTCAATATTGGCGGTTTCATCCAATTCAATCTTTTCGTTTTCAATTTCTTCGAGGCGTTCAGTCATATTATAACGAGCCTTTTTATCTTCAACTTGTTCGGCAAAATTGCCCTCATTATGTACTAAACGCGCCAAGTAGTTCTAAATATTTTCCATAAGGAAATCTATTGAGTCCTGTGGTTCAGTATGCCAGTTAGGATGCCATCCTTTCTTTCCATAATAAACCATAAGTTCGCCAACAGATTCAAAGTCAGCCGCAGACTTTGCATTAGAAGCTGTAAAGTTGTATGTTTTAACAATATCGTCAGCTTGCTTCATCATCTTAGATACATCTGCACCTGCGCGCAAGCCTTCCTTAATATGCAACTATAATTCACAAAAGTCACGAGCCTTTTCTTGCAGAATCGGTGTAGAAACGTTTTGTGTTGCAATAATCTAATTATAAAAGTTGTCTAACCATAAGAGCTGTTCCGGCTTATAAGCACCAGACCAAATTTTTCTTAATCTCTTTAATCTCGCATCATTTAATTCCTTTATCTCATCATCAATTGTACCTTCGGCACGTGCTTGGCGCCATCTTTCATTTTCGTCTTGCCACTTCAAGGCTTCATAGTGATCATCATATAATAGGTTGAAGTAGGCAGTAAGTGTATGGTCTTTATGCTGCGCATATAACTATGTCCATTTATCAAGATCGAATGGAAGATCGAGCCAGCGCATTAGGCGGTCAACTTCTCCCAAATTATCTTGCTTTACCATAGTTTCAAGACACGGTGTACAAATATAACATTTCCCATTAGGGAAGAATTTGGAGGGCGTAGAACGGAAGAATTCTTCAGGCTACTCGCGCTTACATTTAATGCAGCGTCGGGTCTTTCTTTCTGAGGTCTCCATCGCTATTTATCACTCCTCTTTTAATACGATTAACCTTATCACACTCTTTGCAAGTGTTGGAGAGTTTATCCTTGTGGGCGTTATTGCGGCTGAAAAAGAGGGTATCGGCCGGCAGCAACTTCCCGCAATGAATACATTTTTTGCGATTTTCTGGCGGAGTTTCGATTTCGAGTCGGCGCATTTTTGCGGCTTGCGCGATCTTTTTCGGAATCTCCGTACTAATAATAGAAACAAGATAGTTTGGAGAATATTCGGTGCCATAGCGGGCGCGCATTTCATCGAGAATGTCGTCATAAGCCATTCCATGCTTTCTCATCTCAATAAAGAAAAGGCGCAATTCGCTAAAATTACATAACGATACATAGAAGTCAAAGTCCCATAGGAGGGTGCGCCCGTAGGTATCAATCTTCTCTTTAAGCGCATCAAATAGGACGCAATACTAATTGAGTAGCGCGCGAATATGTTTAGGGTTCTCCCAATCAAATGTATGCTCGCAAACAACCCACTTAACCTCTAACTAGTCCCCCTCCCCTCTAGTCTCATAGTCTGCGAGATTGCGGGAAATGCGGGATGTATAGGAATGCGTTACGCGATATTCCCAATCGGCGTAAGGAATCCAATAGAAGCTGTCGCCGCACCAATCATAAAATTGGGTTTTTGGGTGATCTAGGTTTTGGAAATGGAGTGTAGGTTTCGCGCTATCTTTCAAATAATACTAATGTCTTCTAATATCAATAAGGTTGTGTTTGAGCTGATATATGCGATAGGGATCGGTTACGAGGGTGTCGTTTTCGTTCGGTACGACTTTGCCCTATGCAATATCAAGCATGCGCTGCCACCTATCAATAATTTCCCATTGCTCAATCATGCCGGGGACGTCGGAATCACCGGGGTCAATCATCTCGCCAGTCTTCTTATCATATTTCGGCTTATTGATGCAGGGTTTTGGGGCTGTGTATGCTGAGCGCTTGTAGGCGCTTTGAAGCTATTGCTCATCGAATCCCGGAGTCTCCATAATCTCATCAAGCGACTAAACCTTATCATCTTTCGTCTTATAACTCTTATATCTCTTATTCTTATCAATTGTTTCATTACGTTGAATTGAGTTTTGCCCATTTTCGTCCTTTCCGTATAGAATGTAGGATGCCATCTACTCTAATTCGGTTGGAGACGGGTCTGTGTCAAGCGTGTCTAGGATTTCCTCTATCGCGGCGAGTCGGTCTGTATCACGCTCGATGTTAAAATTTAGTGAGTACTTTTTTCTCATTGGAGTTTCCCACCTCCTTTACTCCATTATATCATGTTTGGTTCTTAGTTGTCAAGTATTGGTTTTATTTATTTTTGGTTTAAAATAAAAAAGTTGGTGGTTTGAAAATAAAAAAGTTGGTGGAATTTGGGGAGCGCCCCTAGTTAGTCGCGACTAACTCCCTTTAAAATCCCAAAAGCTACCCCGGGGCTGCTGGGACCTGGATATGCTGCCCGACAACGCAGTAATTTCAAGGAGTCCAGGGCACCGGATTTCATCCGGAAATCCGGCGCAATTTCCCACCCGCCATCGACCGCCCTTCGAGTTAGTCATGACTAACTATTTCGTTTGAGAACCGTCCGCCGAGTTAGTCATGACTAACTATTATCTTTGATAAAAGATTTCGACCGCCGATACCTTTGATAAAATATAATTGGGTGCGCAATACCTTTGATCAAATATTATCGGTAAAATTTTTGATGCGCCGATGCAATGCAAAAAAATTCTTCCCCGCTTAGGCGGGGAAGTATCTTGCAAGTGTCCGTTCGTTTGTCAGTTCCGCGCCGTTCAGTTTTATCTGAACGTTTTTGCCGTTTATCACTGCATCCGGGCCGATCCAGAAGGGAACCGAATCTTTCACCCACTGTTCACCCGTGAACCGTTCCGTAATCAGCTTTTCGAACATCTCACCTTTGTTCCAATGGGCGTCCATCAGCAGGTCAGCCGAGCCGAGGAGCAAGGCGGTTGTCCGTAGGGCTTTCATCTGTGCCGACTTCATCTTGATGCGGATTTTTGCGAATCCGCCTTTGGCGGTGCTTGCGTGGTCCATCTTGAAGTAGGTGGAGAGTTCTTCGAAGGTCAGACCGGGCATCACGTAGAGCAGTCCGGCAATCACGAACCCGAGCCAATATTCATGTGCGGCGGAGTTCTTGTTGTAGGTGGTGGTCATGGTGGTCATTGTCATGGTTTCGATCCCCTTTCCTTTTCTTCGATTAGATTATACCACAGGCCGGCAGAGATTGCAACCCCTTTTTTCGATTTTTTCCAAACTTTTTCCATTAACGTTAATGTTGTACGGTCGCGCGCGAACAACTTAAAAAAGCGCAGGTTCGCCGTTGGTCCCAGCGTCTTGCGTTCTTCCTCTGATCTGTCTTTATTATACAGGACGCCGGCGCATTTGTCAAGCACTTTTTTACAAGAGAAATAAAAAAAAGACGGGACTTTGTCCCGCCGTTCCATCTTTACAGGATGACTTTTTCTCCCTTGGTGGTCAAGGTGATTGCAATCTGTCCGCCCTTGATCCATTCTTTTGTATTCCTGCTATCATCATCGATGAGGATACCATCCTCACGGATGTAATCAATTTTCCGACCGTATCCAACGATACAGATGAAATGGTCTTTGTCAATCGCAGGAGCATACTTTGCAAGCCAATCAATCTTTCCCTCGCGTGCATCTTCACTCGCCGCCTTGGTGAGGATGTAGCAAGTTTCACCGGAAGTAATCAGCGCGTTCAGTGTTGCAACGTTCTCAGCGAAAACAGGCAGGTTAGCGAGATAATCACGGGAGCAAGCAAGTTCGCGGTCCCCGTTGTAGTTCTTGTGAAAGTCAGCCAGCACGCCATCCATGTCCCAGTAGTAAGTCATCGTTCGTTCCTCCCTTGCTTTTCTGTGATCATTATAGCATGCCTTTGCCGGTTTGTCAAGTACTTTTGAAAAGTTGTTTGACCTTTTTTGACTTTCCCATCTTCATGGGGAAGCGGATTAATCCGCTTCATCCCATGCATCCCACTCGGCCACGGTCAGGCCGAACTTGGCGAGGCCGTAGGTCAGACGGCGGAGTCCGTTGCGGGCGGTCTTGGAATCAAGATTCCAACGATCATATTCGGCGTCTTGCAGGTGGTCAAACTGAGCATCGGTCATAACGTTGCAGATGATGTTGTCGATTTCTTTCATGGTCTTCATTGTGTGGTACCTTCCTTTCTTTTTTCGTTCCTTTCCTTGGAACAATTGTATTATAGCACAGGCCGGCCAGATTGTCAACACCTTTTTGAAAGTTTTTTCTAACTTTCTACATTAACGTTAATGTTAAAAAAGGGCATGTTCACCATGGGTCCGGGTCTTCTTTTGCTTCCTTCCATCTGTCTGTATTATATCATGGCCGGCTAAAAATGTCAACACCTTTTTATAAAAAATTTAGCCGGCCGGAATAGTTAGGTACCTAACTATATAGGTAAAAAGAATGAGTTACGCGAGAGCGTAACCCATCTTTTTCAGTTCCGCAATGTGTGCGGTCATAGCGCCTTTCGTCTTGAAGTAGTCGCGCGCGGTTGCGCGTCCATTGATACGAGTCGATACATAGTAACCCTTGCTCATTTTCACGATTTCGTAAGTCTTCATTGTGGTTTACCTTCCTTTCGTTCTTTCCGTCTTTCGACATTGTTATTGTATCATAGTTTCCGGTTGTTGTCAACACTTTTTTGAAAAAAAGTTAAGGAAATTTTTTAGATTTCCTCAACCTCCAGAATGTCGAAACCGTGGCACAGGATCCGATCCAAACCATTCTTCCAAACGATAGCGGTCTCGATCTCATCCGTGAAGAGGTTCAGCAGGGTGACACGGACTTTCTTGCTTTCGGTCTTAACGTTCTTCTTGAAAATGTTCTTCATCGTTCCTCGTTCCTTTCGTTTAGGGTTCTTGTCCCTTTCCACGGTCTTATTATAGCACACACCGGACAGAATGTCAACACTTTTTTGAAAAAATTTTTTTCATTTTTTTATAAAAAAAGGGTTGACAAAAGTTGGCCGGCCTGTTATAATAAAGATGCACCGAGGGGAGGGACAGGGGAGAGTGCGGGCACTAGTTAGTTATGACTAACTTTGCACAATAAAAAAAAGAAGGCTTTCGCCTTCTCATTCCTCCTCCTCGAGGAGGTCCGCCAGTTCGGCGAAGTCCTCATCGTGGAGTTCCGGGTTCATGTACCATTCAGTCATCTTTCTTCTCTCCTTCCCTCTTTCTGTACTTATTATAGCACAGGTTGGCCGGCTTGTCAACACTTTTTTGAAAGTTTTTTCAAACTTTTTTCAGCCGGCCGAGGCCGACCGCTTAGGCGGTCGGGTCCTCGCCGATCCATGCATTACACAGGAACCGCAGGTCTTCAACCGTGAAGAACTTGCAGTAATCATCCATCGTTTTACCGCCGAAGGGGTAGTCATTCTCAGCCATGTAAGCGAGGATTTCGAGCTTTTCGTTGTAATCGTTCATTTTCGTATCTCCTTTCATTTCCCTTTCCACGGTCTTATTATAGCATAGTTTCAACCGGTTGTCAACAGTTTTTTTGATATTTTTTAAAAATTATTTGTCAACCAAAATGCACAGGCAGACGGGGTTAAAAATCCCTCATAGACAATATCTATTATTTCATCATGCGTAAAATCATCATCATAGGCAAACATCAGCAGATTGCAAAAATCGCAAATCTTCCAATATCTTTCATCATCGAAAAACCGCCACAGATTGCCGTCTTTATCTTGACAGGTAATCATATAAACATTGTCCATCTGTTCATAACCCACCACAACTGCAAGACGGGAATATGTTTTCCCTTCTTCACGTTCAGCAATTGCACAGGATACAGAGAACAGAACCGCCAGAATCAGAATCACAGAAATCAGCTTTTTCATGGTTTTTTCTCCCTTCTTACAGTTCTTCAATCAATTCGCCATCTTTGTAAATATTGTAGTGAAAACCATACTGATCATATTTTTCAATTGCTTTTTCGCAACCTTCGTAGGAATCACCTTCATAGATTTTGACTTCATTTGTATTCGCTTCCATGATCCACACATATACTTCGTACATTTCCATTTCCTTTCCGGTTTAGGGTTTTCCTTCCCTTCTGACAATGTTATTATAACATACTCACCGGCGTATGTCAACACTTTTTTAAAAAATTTTTTTCGCCGGCCAAAATAGTTAGGTACCGAAAAAGAAGTGAGTTACCTCACTTCTTCATGATATTCAAGTACCGTTTTCCTTTCTATTGTGATTGTATACCGCCCGCGGGCGTACTCATAATAGACACGGCAATTCTCACATTTCCGCTCCTGTGCGTATTTAATGAAAGCAAGTAAAGCGGATTCATAGTTGAAATATGTGAATATCTCACACCGCCCGCCCTTGTAATTAATTTCCATTGTATACATTGTTCTCGCTCCCTTCCATTAAATGATACCCTTTTCCTTTGCCTGTTTCGTTACATCCGCACGCTGACGCTCGATTTCGGCACGCTCACGCTTTTCCATTCCATAATCATCGGACATCATGGCGACAAACTCGTTACCGTCAAGGATTTCCATCGCCTTGTTATATTCTTCAATCGTGGTGATCTCCCACTTCTTTCCCATCTGTACCATGCTCATCTTTCTTATCTCCTTTCCCTTTCTTCACTTGTATTATAGCATAGGGTTTCCGGCTTGTCAACCCCTTTTTTTAATTATTTTTAGAATAAAAGCACCATTTTTCGGCAAACACATATTCGAGAGAGAAACCGAGCTTTTCAAGGGTATGGCGCATTGCACCATTATCAATCCACGGCGTGCAACCAACTTTTCCGCTTGCCTGTCCGCTTACAGCTTTCAGCATCATTTGAGCATACCCCTTGCCGTTATTCTTGCGGTTAGTAACACACAGGCGTTTCATGGCAAAATAACCATATTCTGCATCATATACAAGGGACAGGATAGCAATAACCTTGTTATTGTCCATCATGACAAACTGCCGACCGAGGGAAATATCCTCTTTCACGTGGGCGGGCGTGATGTACTCGATACCCTTATTCTGAATCGCACGAACGATCTTGATGTAATCGGCGTTTACTGCTCTACGAATTTCCATTGCTTTCGCTCCCCTCTCTTGATGGTATAAGTATAGCATATGCCGGCTAAAATGTCAAGCGTTTTTTGAAAATTTTTTTTAAAAAGTTTTTTGAAAAAGGGGTTGACATATGGGGCCAAGTATGTTAATATATAGTCACGGAAGGGATGAAGGTAAGCGCCCTCAAATGCCACGCTACTACGGTAGCCACGGGGAGTGGGAACCAAAAAAAATGCTACCAGAGGGGACAGGTAAGACCGCCCTCTTTTTTTATATTTTTTTTGCAAAAGGGGTTGACAGATTCAGCCGGCTATGCTATAATACAGGTACAGTCGAGGACACCCCGGAGAGGGGAGAGAGGTTGGACAGGCTCACGAGGAGTCCAGGCCTCAGTTAGTTATAACTAACTCGATATAATAAATGTGCCCGAGCCACTCGGCTCGGGTCTTACACTGTCGGCGGGCGCCCTTTCCCGTCCGCTCCTGCGGGTGCGGTACCTGTGAATTTCACACGGTTCTTCGAGGGTCTTATCAGGGCTTACATCGCTCTCGTGGGCTTCGGGTCTCTGTCCGTTGCCTTGCCCTTCCGACATTGTTAGTATAACATATCCGGCGGATAATGTCAAGCGTTTTTTAAAAAAATTTCAGCCGGCTAAAATAGTTCGGTACCTAACTATATGCACAAAAGGAAAACTCCCTTGCGGGAGTTTAGATTTCAGTCCGTAGGACTTCAATCTCCTCTTTCATTTTAGCGATCTCTTTCCAAAGAGTAAGCATCCGCATCCACTTGTCATAGTTGCCTTCTCCCTTGCGGAACATATAGAAGTATCCACCATTGCGTTCACGATTCCACTCAATCCACTTTTCCATTTCGGCTTCGGTATCAAACCATTCGTATTCACCAGTTTTACCATGCCGACCATAATCATCCGTGAATGTCCACTCTACAAAATACCGCTTCATTGCTCTTACCTTCCTTTCATTTCGTCGTTTCCCTTTCGACATTGTTAGTATATCATAGTCCGGTCAGTTTGTCAACACTTTTTTCAAAAAAACTTTTTTTTATTTTTTTACAAAAAGGGGTTGACATTCGCCGGCAGATCTGCTATAATATAATCAGAGCAGGGGAGGAACCGAAAGGACACTGGGACCCACGGCGGACCTGCCTATCTTTAAGTTGTACATACAACCTTTGACTTTGACTATCTTTGACCTTCTCGTAGCTGGGCTGCACTTTAACACGCTAAATCACTAAACCTCGGCAGACGAGGTATGTTACAAAACTATTTTAGCCGGCTAGAAAATTGTTAACAGAATTGTAACACTTTTATCCTTGACAAACCGGTTTATAGGGTGTATAATGACGGTGAAATCAAGGAAAGGGGTTGCACAAGATGTCCATGAATGAAATGAAGGTTGCTTACTTCAACCGCTCAGCCGCTCACAAGTACGCCCTCGGCTTCGTTCTCAACGGTTGCCTGTTCGTGGTGACCATGAGCTTCGCTGAGCTGAGCCGTTTCTTCAAGCTCGACCGTGCGAGTTCCAAGCGTGGCGGTTTCGCCAAGATTCGGATTAAGCTGAGTTCGGCTGAGAAAAAGGCTCTGGCTCTGGTAGCTGAGTGTCTGGGAGCTGAGGACCTGCTGACAGCTGACCCTGCTCACAACAAAGGCGAGAACTTCGAAAGGGTTCTCACTGAGCGGTGGACAGCTGAGACCTGGGTCAAGGATTCCGTCCCCTTCTGGGTCGCTGGTGACATCAGAGTCAACGGCGAAGAGATTCAGGTCAAACTTGACGGAGCTGAGCTGACCAATGAGCGGACACTGGCACGGCTCGCCTAAGAGCCGGGCCAACCGCTTGACAAGCTACAAAAATTATGGTATAATAAAGATAGAAAAGATGGAGGTAAGCTACAATGAACACATATGCAGTATTTTTTGTAAGTAGGAATAAAGATAACACGGACGTAGAAGGATTCAAGCCTCGCAAGCGTTCTTTCTTGGCACATGACCCCGAAGCCTGCTATGATTCTTTTCGTAAGTTCGTAGATGAGGGCGTAAAGGGCGAAACATCCCGCTTTTATGTAAGCGTGAGTGAACGTGATATGGACAAGACCCGCAAGGCGCTCGCTTGCCATCTGGTCATGCATGATGAAGTAGACTTGACCAAAATGGAAGCACTTGTAGTTTCTTTCGCTATGCGCCCCGAGCATGAAATGACTAAAAAGTGGCTGTTCGATTTTGACTGCACGGATTACGATCTGAAAGAACAGTTTGTAGACGAGTTGGAACAACTCACAGAGTGCCCCGTATATGATTATCATACTCCGCATGGTTTCGCAGTGGTAGCAATGCATGGATTCAATAACCGTGATTTTCTTCCTCTGTGGAATAAGAAACTGCAAGAAAAAAATCCTAATTGGAGTGTTGAACTGAAACGCAACGCCATGCTTCTGCTAGATTGGGCGACTAAATAAGTCGCTCAATTTTTGGCCGGCCGAAAATTTTCAACTTTTCTGAAAAAGTGAGTTGACTTCTAATCCCGAATGTGATATTATAATCTTGTCAAGAGGGAGTAAAACCTCTAAGATAAATATGAATGAATGAGGTAACAAAATGTTGGACACTACATTTGCAATTATTATGGTAACAATTTTCGGCGCATGTGCTTTTCTTTCTTTCGTGACCATCATGAAAGATGAGGGAAATGGATTGGGATTGGGATCAATTATTATGGAAACTATTATCGGCGAAGGTACATCTCTCTCTTTCATGGCTATTATGAAAGGCAAGAAAAATGGGTGGGGATTAATTCTCTTTAATTTGGCCTGTTTTGTTTTGGCGTTTCTTTATTGGCGATGTCTCATTGTAAATGTATGAAGGCGTGGACGCTTGCCAATTTTGGCCGGCCAAACAATTTTGGTACCGAAATATACTTGACATATTATCTGTTATGGTATATAATATGAGTGCAAGGAAAGGAAGGTTGATTATGAATCTTGATATTTATACCGAAGAAATGAAAAAATCTCTGTGGGACAAGGCTTTCTTTATGGATAAAATCATCGGTGCAAAATGTGTTATTGACTTCGGATGTGCCGATGCTTCTCTGATTTGCATGCTTCGTGAAATTTTCCCGAGCATGGATTTCTATGGGTTTGATATTAACGAGGAGCTACTTGCCCGCGCCCGTGAGAATATGCATGAAAATGTAGCTAATAGAAAGTTTATCTATGGCGGTGATGAGCTTAACCTTCTACTTGCTGATGTTCTCACTCGTTATAAGGGCGAAGAAATTTGTATCAACTTTTCCTGCGTATTGCATGAAGTATTTTCTTCTTCTCCTTGCGGTCAGAGAAGCATTGAAAAACTTGTAAAGGTTCTTAACCCTAAATATATTACAGTGCGTGATATGTACGCACCTATTGAATTTTATCTCTCCGATTATCATATGAAGGTATATCCGAAAATTGAAAGAAAATATGTAGAGGAATTTGAAAACAAGTACGGTCCAATTACATGCAGCAATCACTTCCTTCATTTCATGATGAAATATCAGTGGAAGAATAACGGTTGGAAAGAAGAACTTGAAGAAGATTATTTTGCTTGGAAAGTTGATGATCTTCTTGAACTGATTAACCCCAAAGAATACAGAATTATATTTCAATGTCAGTATTTACTTCCTTTCTATGCCGATAAATGGGCTTACCTGAAACTCAACCCCTATAAAGACACAACTCACATTCAGTTAGTCATTAGGCGTGACTAACTGAGCCGGCCGAAAAGTTAGTGTTGACTAATTATGAATTTTGATATATAATATAGGAGAAAGGAAGGGAAGAACATGGAAAAGAAAGTAGCATGTTTCGGATTCGGACTCTTTATGTTCTGTATGTTTATGGCTTTTTTCACCACTAATGCGTGGCTATGGGGTTGTGGTGTTGGTTTGCTGATCTATGCTTTTGGTTGGTGCTTTTGGGAGGATTAAGTATGATTAATATTGTTCGTGATTGGGGTAGTCAGTGCGATGGTTGCGGTAAAATTAAAGATAATAATGTTTTGGTAATGATTTCGCCATATGAATATGCTTCAGTTTCAAGTTCCTTAAAACTTTGTCCTAGGTGTCGCCGTGAGTTGATTAAAAGGCTCATTACATTGAAGGAAGATTGATCTAGAACTCACGGAAATTGATGCTGAAAAAATGTAGCATCCCTTCTGCTATAATAAGGTTGTAAGAAAGAAAGGAAGGTAAGAGAAATGAATGATATCATGATTACTTGCAAGTGCCCCATGTGCGGAGCGATCACCTACGTGCCCTGTACTTTTGAACAGTATTCTCGGTACATGGACACGAATGCCCTGATTCAGGATGTATTTCCCGATATGGACATTCACACCCGCGAGACCATTATCTCTGGCATGTGCAAACCGTGTCAAGATAAGTTCTTTGTTCCCGAAGATGAAGAGGAAGAAGACGATGGCGTCCCTTGCGATGGTGTTTGTGATTTGTGTAACGAAGGCGATACTTGCCCTTGGTCCGATCTTCTGTCCTAACGGGCAGATTTCGGCCGGTCAACTTCATACTTTCGTAACAAAAATATATGTTGACTTGTAACAATTACTGTGCTATAATAAAAGCGTAGAAAGGAAGGAAGAACATGAATCGCACTTATAAGAAATCCGCAAGCTATCCGCACCCCACCAATTATCCCCTTCACAACCGCCACACCAACCACCGCGGTCTTCGTAAGCGGATGGATCGCCGTGACCGCCGTAGACTCAACAACTTCAACGAGGAGGATTAAAATGGAATTTACAGGATGGTTAACTCCGAGTGGTGAACTTATCAAGTGCGAAGGATATGCTCACGTAGATAAAGCAAGAAAGATTGCAAAAGAACTTGGTATCTATAAAGAGGATGAAAAACCCGATGAAACCTTACTTGAAAATGGTTGGGTTCGCATCTCTCGCCTAACCTATTTAGACCACGGTCTGAACTTTTGGGCATATGGTCGCATGACTACAATTCAGCGTCAGTTTCTGCGGACTATGTTTAACTATGATCCTACCGATCTTGCACATCGGTGCATTGAAAACCTTTATGCCTATGGCATTATTGAAGAGTATGAAAAACCAGACTATCATGGATAAGCAGACTTCGGTCTGCTTTTCTTAGCCGGCCGCAAATCAGCCGGCCAACTTTATTTAACAAAATTGTAACAAATTTATACTTGATTTCGTAACAATTATATGTTATTATATACTTGTCCGAAGGGGACAGGAAAGGAAGGAAAGAAAATGACACGGAAGTTCAAGGATCACCCCAATGCACAGGCTTATGTGATTGAAAGCGAAGACGGCTACAAGGCTCTTCAAAGCTATCAGACCATAGTAGCTGAAGTAGATACGGAAGGCTGGCTCCATATCAATGGACTGTACTCCATGACCACTCGTAAACATATCGGCTGGTTCATGCGAGAGCTGGGAATTAAGTATCAGCCCTATCAGCTGGCAAAACAGCTGTATAACGATCATGCTCAAATGAATATTTATACAGGGGAGGTAATCTTCAATGTCGTATAAAGATACAGAACTCACACAGGTTTGCCCTTACAACTGCTTTAATGAATGCTTCTATGAAGTGTGCCCATTTTTCACCTATGAAAAAGGTCAGGATGTGATTACTGACTTTTCCCCTATGAAATACCATCGGCTCCCCACTCAGACATATAAGACTTATATTAAGTCTATTGGATGTCGCAAAGTGGAAGCAGAAATCAAGGCAAGTCACCATGAACCCGATAATATTGAGGTTAATGTTAATAACCATACGGCGGTTCGTTCCTCTATCTTCTAATAACTTGAGGGTTCGCCCTCAAGTTTCAGCCGGCCAAATTTAGTCTTGACTAACCAACTTTTGTGTGCTATAATTACAGTGTCGAAAGGAGGAAGGGCAGATGAGTCCACCGCACCACTAAGCCAAAACACGTATAAACGGTACTATACGTGCAGGCAGTTATGCTACCGCTCCCTTGTTAACTCTGCTCACGGTTAACATTGCGTTATGAGAGCACGCGATGGTCTGATCAGCCATCGCCTTTTTTCGTGCCGGCCACCGTAACAAAAATTTAACAATTTAATAGTTGACTTTTATATGAGGTTATGCTATAATATGAATGTAAAAAGGAAAGGGGAAATGAAAGATGAGCAAGAAGAACAAGAACAAGCAAAAGACTTGGGTTGAAGTCTTTCAATCCGAACGCAAAGCGTTCCCACAGGGGTACTGCGTGACCCGTGTCATCCCAGACAAGCGGAATAAACCGCCGAAGCATAAGGGAAAAGAGTTTGATGAATGATGCGCTATTATGTATGCTTACATAGGCAAGAAAAACGATATTGGAAGAATCGTAAAACTTACAAGAAATCACGACATCAGCGCCCTCTGAAACGAGCAATTGAGAAATAACCGAAGCATAAAGAAAAGGAGTGGGAGTAATGAACATGAACTTCTGTCCCATTTGCGGAAGCGTTAATCTTGATGAAGGAGATTATGAAAACAACGGTGATGGAATGGATATTATTTATCTTTCCAAAATCTATCACTGCGAGAACTGCAAGAACGTTTTCAGACAAGTCCAGGAGTATAGACTTAAGGAAACCAAATTGATTTTAGAAAAATAGAGGTGATACCGATGAAGAAGATTGTAACCAAGCGCGTTGTATACCATGATGGCAATGGTAAAGAAATCATCAGCAATACCGAGTTTGATGGCAATCTGTCTGATGAAAACATTCTCGGCGCACTCCATGAAATTGGACGCACTAAATGGATCGGCAATAGCCTTTGGGTTATGAAGAACAATGTCCCTATCTACCGCATCACTGTTGAGCGGTATGAACAGTACCAGAAACGTTGGTATGAAAATCTGTTTGATTGGATTCGGCGCCGTTAATTCGGTGCCGAACCTTTTCAGCCGGCCGCCGAAATGGATTAAATGGTAAGAACTTTTCCCATTATAACTATTCCATTTATAGATTAATAATGTTATTATAATACTGCGCCAAGAGATAAAGAGAAAGAAGGAAAGAAAATGATCGTACGCCTGTTGATTACCGCGGTTGAGAATGAAAAAGTCCAGCAGGAAATCATTTCTGCCATTGAGAGTCAGTTCTCCGTGAAGGTAGAATTGGAAGATGTTTATTCCGATGATGATTACCCCGAAGATGACTACTGTGAGAACTGGGACAACCTCGAAATGGGATTTGATCCCTACATGGGTTGCTACTCTGATGATTGTTAAGGAGGACAACATGATGCGTAATCCATATCGTATTCAAGAAATTTGCCAGCGACTTGCGACCGCGTGGGAAAGAGTTCCAGACCTCAGACTCGCGCAGTTGCTTGAAGATGCAGAGGTCGGCTTTTATACCGAAGATGATAGAATGATTCAAATGGTTGAATCATTCGTAGATAGATACGCGCCAAAGGAAGGATGACCTTCCTTTTTTCAGCCGGCCAACATTAACGTTAATGTTTTAAAAATAATACTTGACTTTTTATAAAACTTATGCTATACTATAATTGTTCCAAGGGAGAAGAAGTCACCCGTACAAGAGCAGTAGGCGAAACTAGGGCCCTAGAGGTAACCGAAGATCTGGAGTGGTCACTGAGAACGACAACTCTCAAGGAATACAATAAAGTCACTTACGAATATCAATGGTTGCAGTAATATCGACAACGAGTGGACTGCGAGTAGTAAGTGACTTAGGCAACGTATGGCCTATCCTTTCATGGTGAGCAACCACCGCAGTTTCCAGAAGGCAAACTGAAAAGCAAACCTAGGGAAGAGTGTACAATCTTCCCTAGCTTTCTTATTTTGGCCGGCGCGATTTAACAGAATTGTAACAATTTCGTTCTTTTTCTGTAACATAATTATGGTATAATAATCATGTCGAAAGGGGAAAGCAAGCGAGCGGATGTACCCAATTCCACTTGCGAGTTTGAAACTAAAAAATAAAAAAAGTTTCAAAAACCCCTTGACAAAACCACAAAAGTGTGGTACAATAACAATGTCGGAAGGGAAGCCACTTCCGAAAGGACAGAGGGTTAAAGGCGGATTGGCAACCCCAAAGGTCAGTATCTGATGCCCCCTCTGAACGAAAAAGTTTGAAAAAACTTTTCAAAAACACTTGACATTACATCACAAATGTGATATAATGAATATGAAAAGAGGGGAAGGAAAACCCCACAAACCGAAAGGAGATTACCACCATGAAGAAATCCACTATGCAGACCATCGTCAACTACATCAACGACAACGCCATCGAGGAACTGTATGAAGTCCGTGATGAGCTGACCGCTGAGCTGGACAAGAACGCTGAGAAGGCTCAGGCGAACCGCGACCTGTACGATCAGGCGAAGGATGTTGTTCTGGCGAACATCGACCAGACCCCTGCAACCATCGCTGAGATTTTCGAAGCTGTCGGAGATAAGCTCCCCGAAGGCTTCACCAAGGGCAAGCTTCAGCACGGTATCACCAAGCTGTGGACTGCCGAGATCGTGAAGATCGAAGGTAATCCCAACACCTATCGGAAGGCGTAAGCCTTCCGATACCTAACAGAGTAATTAATGGGGTGCGTGAGGAAGTGGCAAGCGCAAGTGTTGCAGATCAGGTGGGAACAAGCAACACAAACCACGAGGGTTCGACCGAGGGTCTTATCCCTAAAAGACTCCCACGGCGTTGAAGGTCACGTAAACCTTGGCAGAAGTCCTTTGGTAGTATGCCCAGTTCTGCCTTAACAAAAACGAGAAACTGCCCACCGTTAACATGGATTCGCGCTTAAACTACCACCGACTTCATCTTGAAGGTATGTGGCTTAGTGGCAAACGGTATATAAGAAGGCAAAGTAAAGCGCACTTTGGGCGAGTAGCCTAGAGGTTAGGCAACTGCCTGTTAAGCAGTCTAACGTAGGTTCGATCCCTACCCCGCCCGCTCCCTTTCCTTTCCTTCCGTTTAGCACGCTGGCCCTAGCGTGCTATTTTTTTGGCCGGCCGAAAAAAGATGTTGACATTTTAGTTTTTATATGCTATAATGTGTATGAACAAAAGAAAGGAAGGTATTTAGGATGAACGCTATTTCCGTAAAGATGAAAGCAGATTATGCAGAAACTTTTTTCAACACAATCAAAATGGGCAAGTATATGCATAAGAAAGTCCAGACCCTTGTTAACTGTATTCTGACCTCTGAATATCAGAGCAAAAAGGAAATCTTCGAGCGGTATGCTTCTATGTTTGATGGACATACTCCCAATTATATCTTGGAAGAACTTGTCAATCATGGCATTGTGGAAAAAGAAATCCGTGAAGAGGGTATTACTCATATACCTTATTCAGGCTTTATATTTCCTCGTAGTCTTCAGCAATTCCGTTGTGAGAATGGAGTCATGGAATATTATGTAGTTGGTCAAGAACATATTCGTCTTAATCTTGCAACTGTAAAAATGGTTCCCAAAGATGGATATTATGATATTGAAGGCGTGCGTCTGCTCCCTCTCCGTAGAGCCTATTATCGCTTAAAGGAGTGCTAACAAGCACCCCTTTTTGGGCCGGCCATTTTAACATAATTGTAACATATTATTAACACTTTTGTTATTGTATTTCAGTGCAGATGTGCTATAATATAATTGTTCCAAGGGGGAACACGGATTGCAACCGAGTTCCGAACCACCCCAAAGTTCAGCGTTAAGGGCTTGCTCTCGTCATCTGCTTCGAGAATACGCTATATAAAAGTGAGGAAGATGGCAGTTAGAATGTGATTCCGCTACAGGATTGCTTAGAATCGTAACACGCGGACAAAAGTGAAAGAATATTTGAGTGGTATTGATATTCAGACGCTTTTGAAACAGTGAAAGTTTGAGGTATAACTATCCTACTGTGAAGGGAAAAAACCTTAATGCAGACCCCACAACTGTCTGCTCCGTTTCCTCCAGAGCTAACGGTAAAAGCATTGGATGGCTTTTAAGGACACCTACCAACAGGATACGTTGTTTCGACAATGACAACAATGGAGAAAAGGTTTGTTGGAGAAAAAGAGGAACTTGTGGGAAGTTCCTCTTTTTTCTTGACTTTTATCTTATTTTGTGTTATAATAAAAATGAAAGGAGAGATAGTATGTGGATTGAAGATTTGACCAAAGCATTCTGGATGCTTAACGGATTAAGTTTGATTTGTTGCGTTCAGCGGATTGAGAACAATGTCATTTACATGACCAATGGTGACAAGTATTCGGTAAAAGAACTTGTCGAAGAATATGATAAGGAGTATTGTAGCTAATATGAATGCAAAGATGCGGAAAGAACATGCTGAACTGCATAAGGATCTTGTTGATCTCTTAACAGATTGTGAAACTGATGAACAATATTATCAGCGTTTGGAATGGGCACGAGATATTATCGCCAAATGCTTTGATGATTTCATCGACAGAAATGGGGATGCCTAACCCCATTTTTGGCCGGCCAAATTAGTGTTGACAAACTACTTCATATATGTTATATTATAGTTGAACAAAGGAAAGGAGTTATCACGATGTATAGCAATATCCCATTAACCAAAGAAACCATTGATATCTATAAGGCACATCTTGAGAATGGTTCGTATGAAGAAGATACATATGCGACTAATGAAGATCGTATGGTAACACTTATTGACCCAAGTCGGCGCGGTTATTACCGCTACTATCTCCGCACAGTTGATGGGCGCTATCTTTCCAGAGCCAAAACCACTGATGAAGCAATACATTTCCTTATGACGGGTGAATACGGTGATTGCTATGATGGAGTCATGTGCCGATGGTAAGCGCAATTGGCCGGCCGAAAATTAACACAATTGTAATAATTTACCTCTTGACTTTTCTTTATAGTATGATATAATAAGATTACCCCAAGAGCGACGAAAGCGAGGAATAAATAATGCAGACAATTAAGAATTGGTTCGGTATTGAAGTCCCTTACCGCTTTGAATGGAATGACCTTCGATGCGGAATTACTATTCTTAACGTAATTCTGATTATGCTTTTTGGTTTGCAGGTATCATGGTTCGGGCTTGCGGTCGCACTCTTCGGTGTATGCAAAGATCTTTCTCAGCATCGGCACATCAATGATGTCCTGATGCATCTTTCAAGCGTAGTTCTTAACCTTTACTTTCTTTCCCTCCTCTATAAGTAGACTTCGGTCTACTTTTTCAGCCGGCGCATTTTTAGCCGGCGCGCAGATTTAATACTTTTGTAACAATTTACCCCTTGACATTTTCTCGTGTGTCGTGTATAATTTAGGTACAGAAAGGGAAAGGAAGGTACGAAAGAATGAGAACGATTTGGTGGGATATGGATGGTACGATTGCCAACTTGTATGAAGTTGAAAATTGGCTTCCGATGCTCCGAGCGGAAGACCCTACGCCCTACGCCGAAGCTGAGGTCATGTGGAATATGAGTCAGCTGGCTCGGTTGATGAACAGAGTTCAGCGGTTGGGCTACAAGCTGGGCATTATCAGTTGGGGCTCAAAGTTCAGCACTCCCGAATATCTGAAAGCTGTAACCGAAGCAAAGGAAAGCTGGCTTGAAAAGCATCTTGCAAGCGTCAACTTCGATAAAATCGTGGTGGTAAGCTACGGAACGCCGAAAAGCCTTGTGATGCAGACCGAAGATGACATTCTGTTTGATGACGAGCAGAACAACCGTGATGCTTGGCTTGGCGAAGCCTACGAACCTGAAATGATGTTCACGGTACTGAAAAATCTGTTAGGAGTGCGGTAATATGTTTAATAACATTATCAACGCTATGATTCGCGCTCTCGCAAGTATCTGCCCTAAAATTACTTGCGAGACTCTCGAAGTAGTAACAGAAAAGACCCCTGCAAAAGTTCTTTATCTCTTTGCTCAAAGAAAGAAATAGGAAGTTAGCTCACGCTAACTTTTGCCGGCCGCGAATTGTATACAGTATTCATACTTGACAAATTTTAAAATTTATGATATAATTATATCAGAGTTAAGGGATAGGAAAATTTCCTACTTGACAACTCGCCCAAGATGTGATATAATGTGACCGTAGAAAGGGGATATGAAATATGGCTATGACTAATGCTCAGCTCGAAAACAAACTCCGTAATGAATGTCTGGAACTGCTCCGCAAGACCTTTGATGGTGCTTATGGTTGCGATGTTCTCTCCGTAAGTGCCAGTGAACTCGCCCTTCCCGTAACCGATGCCGAAGGTGGTGAACGCTTTATCGTGGTAAAGGTCACTATCCCTCGTGGTACTCGGAATGGTAATGGCGGTTATGACCCCTACGATGGCTATGCAGTCGCAGAGGATTATGAACTGGCTTGCCAGGAAAAAGAGGACAAGAAGAAAGCGTCCGAAGAGAAGAAGAAAGCAAAGATTGCACAGGACGAGAAAAAGCGTGCAGAAAAGAAAGCGGTTGCAGAAGCACGCAAGGGGATTCTTGAACTCCGCAACATTCCGCTCGACAAGAAGGAGGATAAATAAGCATGGAGTACGTACAGGTTACATTTACTCAGCCTACGAATGATTGTGTAGACCCTGACAAGCCTTTTGGCGGTATCGCAAGATACGAGCATAATAAACTCATTCATGTAATTTGCGGATGTTGCGGGAATGTATTTTCTCCCGATGATGTGCGAATTATTCGCAAATTTGATGATTGGCTTCCCATCTCCGAAGAAATTATAGGCGAGTAATCGCCTATTTTTTTATTTCAAAGTTAGTTATTACTAACCACGGGCCGGCCGCGAAATTTAACACTTTTGTAACAATTATGCTTGTGTAGGGGGTTGACTTTTCATCTAAATATGGTATAATAAGTTTGTAAGTAAGGGAACAACCCACAGACAGAAAGGAAATTAGTTACATGAAAGACCTCTACATGGTATTCGACACCGAAGTATGTAACTGCCCTAAAATTGATGGACAGTTGGACACAAAAAATGGACAGGTTTACGACTTTGGTTTGCAGATTGTAGACAAGCAAGGTTTTGTATACGATCAACGTTCTATTGTCAATGAGGATGTATTTTTTGGTATGCCGAAAGCGATGGAAGAAGCATACTTTGCAAACAAGATTCCGCAGTACCTTGAAGATATGCGGATGGGTCGCCACGAAATTATGAATACATGGCAGATGTACAAAATGGTAAGAGAAATGTGCGGTGACTATGATGTAAAGGCTTGTATTGCACACAACGCACGATTTGACCTTGCGGTACTTAATGCTACCGTTCGGTATCAGACAAAGAGCAAACGCCGTTGGTTTTTCCCTTATGAAATGCCGATTTGGGACACTATGAAAATGGCTAATGATACCATTTGTAAGCAGAAGAGTTACATTGAATTTTGCAAAGAAAATGGTTACATGACTAATCACGCTGTTCCGCAAGTGCGTAAAACTGCCGAAATTTTGTGGCGGTACATCACAGGAAATCAGACATTTGAAGAAGAGCATACAGGACTTGCAGATGTAACCATTGAAGCACAGATTTTTGCAGAGTGCGTCCGTCAGCATAAGAAAATGGAGCGTCTCGCAGACCTCGAGGAAGGGGATATGTAACCCCTTCCTTTTTCCTTATTTCCGCCATGTAACCGCGCGCCGGCCAAAAAATTAGTGTTGACTAACTACCCATAGTGTGATATAATAATCACGAAAGGAAGGGATAATATGCGTAGTTATGAAGAACGTGCAAAGGATTTTCTGAAAAGGGTTTATCCTACTATTTCTCAGTATCTGACTGACCCTTATATGGTCGAGGAATGTATGGATAAATTTAATGAGAAAAATAACCGCGATGTTGTAGTATGTTGGGGTTCTGCTCGTGTCGCTCTTATTACTTCTGATTATGTCATTAAGTGGGAATATGACATGGACGAGGTAGGCTATATTGGCGGTTTTGAAGATGAATTAGGTCTGTATGAAAAAGCAAAAAAAGATGGCTTTGCTTATCTCTTTGCAGAAATTACGCCTTTTGAATATAGAGATTTTCCCTTCTATATTATGCCACGTATCCAAGGTGCAGAATATTCTACTGCATGGAATTATATGACAGAAAAAGAGAAAAAATGGTGCCGAAGCCATTATCTTGACGATCTTCACAGCGGAAATTTTGGTTTCCGTGACGGACATGTTTGCATTTTTGACTATGGATATGTTGGGAAATGCTAATATGAAATATAATATTTATAGAAAAGGCGAAAAGGGTTAGGTCAGCCTAACTCGCGCCGGCCGCCGATTGTATACAGTATACTTTGAATTTAGGGATTGACTTTTAGCAGAAATTCGTATATAATATAAATGTACCAAGGGACGAGAGGAACCCAAGAGAGGCGAACAAAAAAACTTGAAAAAAAGTTTGAAAAACCTCTTGACAAACTCCAAACCCTATGGTATAATAAATACGAACAAAGGGAAGGACACCCTACAAACCAGAAAGGAATTATCACCATGAAGAAGAACACTATGCTGACCCTCGTTGCTTTCCTGAATGGACAGGATGTGGATGTGTCCGAAGCCAAGGCGGAACTGGAAGCCGAACTGGCGAAGGATGCAGAGCGTGCCCAGGTGAAGGGTGCCCTGTACGATTCCGCTAAGGATATCGTGATGGGTGAACTGCGGGTTGCCGAGAAACCCGTGACCATCGGTGAACTGTACGATGCGGTTGCCGATGCTCTGCCCGAAGGTTTCACCAAGGGCATGGTGCAGTACGCCATCACCAAGCGGTGGGCGGACGAAGTGGGCAAGGTTGAGGGCAACCCCAACACCTACTTCGCCAAGTAAGGAGAGGAATAGGGCGCACGGTGGTGCGCCCTATTTCTTTTAACCGCATATTGTATACAGTATCCAGCGCGCCGGCCGAATTTAACAGAATCGTAACAATTTTCTTGTTGACTTTCTACTATATATGTGATATTATATATATGAAAGAGAGGTAATGGGTATGAAGATTTACAAGGCAACCACTGATTATGGTTATGAAGAAAAGTATTTTGTGAATAAACAAAAGGCAGTTGAATATTGCTTACAGTGCTTAGATAAAGCATTTAGTGCCAAATGGGAGCGCAGGGATGCTTGCGAGGTCTATGAGGTTGATTCTTGGGATGAAGCCAAAATGCTTATTCTCGATGATGGCGAAATGGCTTGTGTTAAGGAAGTTGAGGTAATTGAATAATGAAGGTATACATTAAAAATATTTATTACCAACAGACAGTCCGAGATATGCCATTTTTTAAAGCACTTTACCTTCGCTTCTATACATGGTTCTTATATAGAACTAAAAAGACAGAAGAAAGACCTGTTGTTCGTTTTATGATTTAAGGAGGATACCATGACAGACTTTGAAAAGGTTATGCAATTTCTAAATGCTCGCTTTCCCGATGAAATGACTCAGCCCTTTTATATTTTTGAGCATCAAGGTCCTAATATTATATTAGTTTTCCCGCAGAATGATGAATGGTATGATACCATGCTCACTTTCAGTGATGATGGAAAACTGATTGATATTAACGGAGTTAGCGCAGTCTAACTCTGGCCGGCCGAAAATTAGGTGTTGACTTTTTCTATCTCATGTGTTATAATAACACTGTAAAAAGGAAGGGTACCTTACAAACCAGAAAGGTTATGCAATGAAAAATTTGATCTCTTTTAACCCCTATCGTATGAATAAAATTCCTCCTTATGCAATGTTAGAATCTATGGAGGAACGCCTTAGTACTGCAAGCAGAGTGCTTGACAAACTTCGCGAAAAAGAATGTATGAGTAGCAAGCAGTTAGACAATGCTGTTACTGAAATTCTCGGTGAGTCTGGCTTTACTATTCGTCCGTATTTGGATGCTCTTGAAAGTATGGGTTTCATCCGTACTGAAATCCGTTCCGAAGAATATCTTGAAGTCCAAATGGCTTGCGAAGACGAAGGAAAAACGTATCCTACTCATGATCCCAATTGCGTTATCTTCGTTCCTCGGACTTGTTATAACAAGTTACCGAAGCCTTATCTCATTTATAATCCAGTTATCTCCCGTATAGGTGGAGGTATGGAATGGGTAAAAGGTAAGCGTATGATACAGGTTCGCCGTAAATACTACCATTGGGTGGGTTAATCCCACCCTTTGGGCCGGCCGCCTGGACGAAATGGTGGAAAATTTTACCAAATAATCAATTGTTTTTAGGCATGGATGTGATATAATATAATTGTTCCAAGGGGAGCGGGCAAGCGAGTAAGACACATGATCGGCTTCAAATACCTTCCCATGCGGTCACGACCAACGCCCCTCCCAAGTGAACACCCCAAAAAAAGTTTTAAAAAGGGGTTGACAAAAAGCAAATCCTGTGCTATAATAAGGATGTTCCAAGAGGAGAGGATACCACAAAGTGACCATGAGTCACTACCAATGCGGTGGGTGTGGGAACTAAAAACGAACCTCGTCAAGCGCACCTCATAAAAAGTCGTTAGCGAACCTCTTGGAAAACACTTGACATCTTCCACAAAATGTGGTAAGATAAATATGAAAAGAGGAAGGAAAACCTCACAAACCAGAAAGGCAACCCATATGAAGAAAGACACTCTGACCCGTATCTACAACACTCTGAAGGACATCACCTTCATCAACAAGGACGAAGTCCTGGCTGAGCTGACCAAGGAGATCAACAAGGGCGCGGAAGCCAAGGCGAAGAACGCCGAAGCCTACGAGGGTATCCACGATCTGGTGATCGGTGCCCTGAGCGATGCCCCTGCGACCTGTGGCGAAATCTTCGAAGCCATCGAAGCCGAACTGCCCGAGGGCATGACCAAGGGTAAGGTTCAGTACGCCCTGACCCACCTGTGGGACAACGAGATCGTTGTCATCGCGGGCAAGCCGAACACCTATCGGCGCGCCTAAGGCGTAAGGTTTCTAAGGGGTTTTCCCTAAAAGCCCCTTTCCAACATTCCCTAACCCTTTCCTTCCTTTGCCCACCGCAAGGTGGGCCTTTCCTTTATCTACGAGTTAGTTCACACTAACTCGGCCGGCTGATTTAACACTTCTGTAACAATTTTCTTGTTGACTTTTACCCTCCCATCTGTTATAATATACATGAAAGGAAGGTAAGAAACATGAAATACTTCGTAAGAAACAGCTTCGACATTATCGCCACCGCTCTGATTAAAGCGGGTATCAACTGTACAGAATTGTACATGGTCTTCTCTCCCACCGCCATGTGGGTATATATCGCAGGATGCATTGCTAATGGCTTCCTGTCAACTCGAAAAAAATCTAAAATTTATGCTTGACAAATTTCAAAAAATAGTGTATAATTTTTATAGAAACAAGAAAGGAAAGTGATTAGCATGGCTAAGGTAAGCAAGACCGCAGTAGACAAGGACTTGAGAGAAAAAGTTTTTAATGATTTGGGTATGGATGGTACTCCTGTCATTGAACAGGAATTTCAGTATCATAAAATCAATGATCGTCAGTACGGTGTTCTGATCACTGACCTTAATGGTCATCAGCGGTATGTACGCATCGGTGCGATTGTTGCCGAAGAGCGTGAGGACATAACTGCCGAAGAACTGATGCAGTCCGAGATTGATGCCTTTGAGCAGAAACAGGCAGACAAGGCAGAAAAAGCCAAGGCGAAGGAAAAGAAGATCGCCAAGGATAAAGCAAAGCGCGAAGCCGAAAAGGCAAAGGAGGATAAGGAAAATGAGTAAATTGAAAATGTATCGAGAAGCCCTTGTAGAAGTTAATGACAACGGTGAAAAGTATATTAGTCATATCCCGTGGTCAGTCTTTATCTCTGAACGTATTTTGAACTTATTTAAGCAAACTGACTACCAGCGACCTTTCTCTGTCCGCCTTTTAATGCCATGGGAGTGGGAAGTTAGCGCAAGCTAACTTTCGCCGGCCGATTTAATACTTTCGTAACAATTATTATATTGACATTTTAATAGAATGTGATATAATGATAGTGAAAGGAAGGATTCAAAATGACCCAACTTCAAGCAATTCGTAAGTTCGCAGATTATGTGGCACAGACCCATGTAACTCTCTATCGTTCACCCGATGATGATTGGGAAGCCAATCTGTCAGGCACTAAACCTCGCATGGGTATCCCTACTCATTTAATGAAAATTGATAAGGGCGATAGAGAATATCGTGCTTACTTTATTGAGCGTTGTCCTATGGGTCGTGGTTTTGCCCATGTAACCATTTCTATCCTTCACGAAATTGGACACCATTTCAATCGTGAAATCTTTCTATTTGATACCGATATGAAAGAGTATGAAGAATTGAGCGGGTTTGACCACTTTAACTGCCCTTGCGAACGAGTCGCAACTGAATGGGCCTTTGAATGGCTTAAAGATGCAGAGCATCGCAAAGTCGCAAAGCAGTTTGAGCGTGAGTTTTTTAGTCACGCCTAACTGCGCCGGCGCAAATTTCCTATTGACTTTTCCTACATAATATGATATACTATGTATGAACAAAGAAAGGAGTACGTTATGGAAATTGAAATTAATTGGACAGTCCCGTGTTATGTTCTGTTAACTTCCGCAGATGTTGAAAAAATTAGGTCAAAACTCATTGCTCACATGAACGTATATCCAAATTTTAATCATGATGACCTTCGTGAAATTGTTTGGGATTATATTGAAGATCATTATGATTACTCAATTTCCTCTGTCTTTGGGGTAGAGCAGTGTGATGAAGTCTTAAACAAAATTCTCCAAGGATATGGGGTCCAGCTTTCTATGTTCGATAGATTAGGACGAATTATTGATGGGGTCTAACGCGAGTTAGACCCTTTTAACTTTGGCCGGCCAATTCCCTACCAAAATGGTAGGGAATTTTTCTTAGCAAATCTCATCATGAGTTGGCACATTCAGCCATCGTTCGATAATGACTTTCTTTCCTTTATACTTAGGATTAATGAGATAAATATCAAGATTGCTATTATACCAGCCATTCTGCTCATTATAACAAGGCACAAAGAAACTTCTTCCAATTCCACACAGACGAATTCCTTCGCGTCTATAACCAATAGACAGTTCGGAAAAATCGGTATCATATATACCACCTTCATCTTTCAAATGATCCCAGTCCGCATATACAGACTCACAACAGTCCTGAAAATGCACATCCACAAGACAGGTTCCATCACTAAAACGGATGTACCCCTGTTCTCCATCAACGCGCCCAGGATTATTGCCAGGAATATTAATCTCAACAATCTTTCTCATACTAATGCTCCTTTCTCTTTACACTTATATTATACACCTTTTTTCTTAAATGTCAAGAGGAAATTTTTGGCCGGCCAATTTTAGCCGGCCGCGCCCATAGATTCTACCTCCCCAGTATATTATATCACAGCCCTTCACGCAAGTCAACCCCGAAATTGTTACGAAAGTATTACATCGTCGTCGCCTTTAACCGTAGGCGTCGCGCCCGCTTGCAATCACAAGCGCCCTCCATTTTAAGCCGGCCGCAGCCGCTATAAGCTGCGTTCGAGAAGCTGGGTAAGCTGGGCCAAATAAGCTGGGCCGGCGAGCTGGGTGAGCTGGGCGGACGCTCTGAGATTGTGCGCGAATTTTTTCAGAGTATCAATGTTCGGAAGCTGGGTCCACTCGTGAAGCGTAACCGAAATTCGGCCCTAGAAGCTGCGTCTGTATCTCGATGATATCGAGAAGCTGGGTAAGCTGGGAAAGCCGACTTTTCTAGGAAGCTATTTTTTGGAGCAAAATCTGGAATGACCCGGTTTTTTTAAAAAATATGCGATTGTATACAGTATACTGTATACAAATCCAACATTTGACTTTTTACAAAATTTGGTGTATAATTTTTATGTAAGAAAGGAGTATGAGTAGTATGAGAGGTCGTATCGTATACGTAGTTGTTGCAAAAAGTCCTGTTCTAGATCAGATTATAGCAATTGACGCCGTATGTGCTACACAGGAACGCGCCGAGCAGATCGTCCGAGAAATGCAAGCGGAAACCCTGCTATATTCCGACCGCATGTATTGGACTTATGTTCCGACGCTTGAAGAGGAGGAATAACTATGATTACTACCACGTATTACTTCCCGCGCAATTCCATTGGCCGCTATGTGCTCGATAATATCGCGCGCAACGTAGGCTGCTCTGTCGGTAATATCCGTAGGGTGGCTGACACAATTGCTGTGCCGATAACTGCGCCAAAGCGCGAAATTCCAAAGATTAAATCTATACTTCAAATGTACAATTTAATCTAACTAATACTTGACTTTTTCCGAATTTTGGTGTATAATATTTATAGAAAGAGAGAGAAAAAAAGATCTCTTTTCGAATAAATAATTTGTGCGGTTTGCGATCCGCCGTAAATCAAAATCGTGTGTAAAGGAGGATTTATGAAGGTTTCCGAACTCAAGTCCCTAATTGCTGGCATCGAAGGTGCCGTGAATGGTCGTCAGAATAAGACCAATTTTGTTATCGTCCCATGTGAGGATGGTATTGTAAAGATTTCCACCGCTGTGGCAATCGACAAGGATACTAAGACCCATAAGGCTTTTAACATGGAAGCCGCAGTTGCGGAGTATCGTGCCTGGGAAAATGAAACTGCTCTCAAGGCCGTTGAACGTGCTAACAAGCCCGTAAAGGTAAAGGGTCCTAACCCCGAAGCAGAAGCTCGCCGTCAGGCGCTAGATGCTCAGATCGCTGGCCTACCGGCATTTGAGGGCTTCACCGCAACGGATATTATGAACGCTCTAAAGGGTCAGCTTGCTGACAATGTAACCGTAATGGCTATCGGTTCTAGTGCCGGTCGTCTAGTTGAAGCGGGCGTTCTAACCGTTGAAACTCGTAAGGACGAGAAGAATCCTAAGGGTAAGAAGTATTACACTAAGGGTTAACATTTTTCGAAGAGGGCTGACAGTCCCACCGAGGCTCCCTCTTCAACTGTCTAGGTTATCGCAGAAATTTGGCCGCAAATCTAAGGTTTGACTCATTACATCTAATATTTGACAATTTTCCAAATTTCTGTTATAATATATATGTAAGAGGGAGAAAGTTCACCGTTTCACCCACTCCCTCTTATACTTGGGGGTCCCACTAGCTCTGGCTAGTGGGATTTTTTTATGTGCAGATTGTATACAGTATCCAATTTTATATTTATATATATACTACCCCATTATATCATAGCATGATTTCGCGCAAAAGTCAAATATCGGGATTGTATACAGTATCCAGTATTCTGTATACAAGGTGCAATTTCATTTCATTCCAATTGTATACTGTATACAGGCGCAATTTCATTTCAAAATCCCATAACCCCAGCCCGCGAAAAATTTTTTGATTACGCTTCCCAAAATTATCCCCCTTTTTAGACGCATTTGATAAAAATATCAAAAGTACCATAACTAGGGTATTAGCTGTATTAGACGCAACCGCCCTAGTTCTACTTCTTGTTGGATTAGTTAAATTTTCGTATAGTTAAGTATTATTTTGACACGCACAAAATAACCTGTAAATAAGCTGGGCGCATCGAGAATTTATTAGGTAGCTCCCTTAGCAGACGCGATTGCTATATATATATCAAACGCGTCCGAAATGGGGGCGAACGGTTACTTGTTGCTACTTTTTAGTAGCGAGTCAAATATTTGACAAAATAGAATTTTGCGTGCTATAATATAAAAAAGAAAAGAAAATTAAATTTTAATTAATTTTATTTTAATTTAAAAAAATACTTGACAGCTTGTGAAATTTGGCGCAGACCCCCAAATCCTACCCCTCCTTTCCGTGGATGTCTCGATTCCCATCGGGTATATGGGTAGGAGGTTTCGCGTCGGAAGCACATCATTCTTACTTTAATTTCTTACCTTCTTTTTTACTATATTGTATGTGTATTTATTTGAGATTTGGATATTGGGAAAATTTTGGGAGTTGATATATTTTGTTTATTGTGGATACATTTGATAAATTTAGTAAATGGGATAAGGAACATTGCGTTCATAGATTTGAAGCGAATGGTATATAGTACGGTATATACTAGGTAGAATTGGAATGGGGACTGCCAGTTGTGGGTGGTGGAGTTGATGAGGATAGAAGGCCAGAATGGTATAGAACATATGAGACATTAGAGGAAGCTATGGGATATGCGGCGTAGGTGCGGATGTTGAATTAAGCCCGCGCACCTACCAAATATGGACGTGACGCTATAAAATTTTAGCACTCATATACTATATTTTGTATATCCCAGTCTGGTGGACGGGCTCGCGCAGCGAGACCGGACGCCAAAAAGAACGGAGCGAACGGCTAGGACGCCGAAGGCGGCCTAGACGGTGAGTGAAGTGGCACTTATAGTTATAGGTGGAGTACGGCGGTTGCGTCTGATAACGCAATTTCATTTCATTTTCCTTTCTCTTCATATACATATAGAGTACTCGCGCAAAATCCCGAAACTAAACTTAATATTTGACTTTCGCATAAAATTATGGTATATTTTTAGTATAGAGAAATATACCTTATTTTTGTATGGAGGAAATTGCATGAAAGCAGAATATGATTTTAGTCGAATGTTAAGACAGGAAGTTGCCTCGTACCTAGTAGAAAAAGGAATAGCAATAGATCGTGCCGACGATATCGCAATTGCTATTCTTAACAGAGTAAATAGGGGTATTGATAATGTTCTTCGTCAAGCAGAAAGTATGATTAATAGTGATGATGGCTATGTTAGGTGGTAAATATGAAAGACCCATTAGTTGAAGTATTAAGTACTAGATTTAA
>OCVV011336287.1_pt1 | contig 33943 bp, 23 predicted proteins | sample 1539721 | NCBI WGS metagenome assembly OCVV01 (sample SAMN02144230, study PRJEB22623) | gut metagenome | biome: sheep rumen | host: Ovis aries | place: New Zealand | reverse complement strand
AAGAAGATGGTTGTCAACATCGCCAAGGCCGGCTACTTCTCCTCTGACAGAACGATCGCACAGTATAATAAAGATATCTGGCATCTGTAATCCGATGCGCAGGTCCAAACAGGAACTGAAAAGCAAAAGCAGTCCGGCGTGAAATGCCGGGCTGCTTTTTTTCTTCAATATTCAAAACGCTGCTTCAATATTCAAAATTCGAAGTGGACAGCCGGGAAACGCGGCTTAGCGGACGATCGCGTTGATCACCCCGTCGAAGGACTCGACTTTGCGTACGAATTCGGCGTGGTCGATTTCTGCGTTGGGCTGAAGGGTAACAAATGCCGAGTATACTTTGACGCCGGATTCATCCGTCTCTCCCTCGATCTGCAGCGCTTTGATGGCAATGTTGCGGTCCTTGCAATAGCGCAGGATGTGGTCGAGGGTCTCTTTGTGCTGATAATTGATAATGCAGCGGAAAGCCTTAACCCGCCTGATTTTGATCTTGCCGAGGACGATCTCCGAGAAGAGAATGCAGACCGTACCGAGAATTGCGCCTTCATAGAAGCCGGCTCCGATGGCTAAGCCAATGATACCGGTTGCCCAGAGGCCGGCCGCTGTGGTAAGGCCCTTGACCGTCCTGTGACCGGTGACAATGATGGTGCCGGCGCCGATAAAGCCCAGTCCGGTGATGACCTGGGCGGGAAGTCTGGACATGTCCGTCGGAAGGTTCATCACCAGGTAAATATAGTGGCCGGTGAGCGAAGCGGTCGTCGCGCCGATGATGATCAGGATGTGGGTGCGGAAACCGGCAGGCCTGTTCTTGGCGGAGCGCTCGATGCCGATCAGGCCTCCGCAGAGGATCGCCAGGATCATGCGGAAAAGAATAGTAACTGTATTGATGTCACGAAGACCGTTAAATGCTGAGATCACGGAAAACCTCCTATGTGATGGATGGAATGGATGCAGATTGATGACGACGATGACGTAATGCCGTTAATCCCTACGCAATCAGCTCATGGATCGTGTGTACGTAAGGGAGCTCCGCGACGGTGGAGAGCATACCCGAGTGAGAAGCGTTGCCGCGTCCCATCTGAAGAACAATGACGGCAGCCGGATACTTGCTGCCTTCCCGCTTGGTCCGCTCCACATCAATATCATAGACTGTCGCATTTTCACCCCTTATGGCATCTGTAATCTCATCCAGATACTCAATGGAAGTGAACTCCACGTAGATCGTCATATTGCGGAGTCTTCTCTTAAAGGCGCCTTCCAGAGGATAGATGACATCCAGCACAACGACGAGGATGACAAGCACGATGATCACGCAGTCGTACATGCCGGCGCCGGCGGCAATGCCCATGCAGACGGAGGAGAACAGGCCTGCGGCGGTCGTCAGTCCGCTGACCTGCTGATGGCCGGAGGAAAGGATCGTGCCCGCAGCCAAAAAACCGATGCCGCTGATAACCTGCGCGGAATAGCGGGAGGCGTCAAATTTCATGCCGACTTCCGCAACGATGGGCGCCCACTGCCCGGTCATCATTTCATATTCATAACAGGCAAGAAGGACCGACAAGGCGGCGCCGACCGCAGTCAGCATATAGGTGCGGATGCCCGCGTTCTGTTTCTTCTTGGCTCTTCCATAGCCGAGAACGCCGCCGCAGGCCATGGCGAGCAAAAGCCGCACGACGACGGAGGCAAAAGTGAATGCATGTAAATTGGAAAATGCAGTGCCCATGGTATTCCTCTCTTTGATCAAGTGAACGTGTCACAGATTCCTTTGTCCGGTCGGTACAGCTGACCTGGTAAAGAAAAATGCATAGCTTTGTAAAATAAGTAAAGAAACACTAAAATAATTATAAAGGACACATCAAATCCATGCAATGGACCTGATTCGTATTTCTCAAGCTTGCTCTGAACAGACGGCTCTGTTATAAAGAAAGTATGGGATAATCGCGCTCTGAATGGTGGTAAAGATGGACGACAGACAGCGTAAGACGAACGACAGACGGCTTAAGAAGATCAGGGAAAAGAGAAACCGGGAACGGCAGGCCAAGCTTGAATATGGGCTTGCAATTGGGGCGGGAATCTGTTTCCTGCTGATTTGCGTGGCCGTACTATCCAAGTGGACCAAAGCTGCGCATGAAAAGAAGCTGATGGAGGAAGAGAGGGAGAAAGAAGCGCGGGAAGAAGAACTCCTATCGGACAGCGTCCTGCAGTACAAGGACCTGATGCACTACTATGCGGCAGAGGAAGGAATTGAGTCGCATGTGCCGGTTTTACTAGCGATCATGGAGGCGGAGACCAAGGGCGAGCGGGACGACGTCATGCAGTCCAGCGAATCGCTGGGACTCGAGCCCAATTCACTGGGACCGGAGGCGTCGATCGAGCAGGCCTGCAGCTATTACAGCCAGCTCCTTGACATCGCGGAGGACCAGGGGTGTGACGAGAAAAGCGTGATCCAGGCCTATAACTATGGCCCGGGCTACTTATATTATGTCGCAGATCACGGCGGCAAGCACTCTTTTGACCTCGCGGTCAGCTATGCGGAGGAGATGTCGGGCGGACGGACCTCCGCCTACACCCATGAGATTGCGGACTTCAACGGGAACTGGATGTATCTGTACGGAAATATGTATTATGTAAAGCTTGTGGAACAGTATCTGCCGGACTAAACGGCAGGCGTATCGCACAAAAATGCAAAAAAAATCCGGGCTCTGCTGCGATGGCAGCGAGGGCCCGGATTTCTTATGTTGCAGAAGGGCTTTAAGCTTCGTTAAACTCGACGACTTTGCCGGGGTTTAAGACCAGATTGGGGTCAAAAGCCAGCTTGATCGCCTTGTGAAGCTCGATGATGCGGGGGCCGACGAAGTCCTTGAAATAGGAAAGACGTCCGTTTCCGATGCCATGTTCGCCGGAAAGCTGCCCGCCAAGACGTTTGGAGAGGTCGTACAGTTCCTTGAGGCTGGCTGTCGTCGCGGCTTCCCACTCCGCATCCGTCATCTCGGGACCGCGGAGCATCTCGGTGTGAATATTGCCGTCGCCGCAGTGGCCGCAGGGCTCAACACGGATGCCGTGGGAGAGCGCGATGCGCTTGGCGGCCTTGACATATTCCGCGATGGCGCTTCTGGGAACGACCACGTCGCACTCTTCCTGCATGACGGAATCGGCCTTCATGCCCTCGAGAATGCCGCCGCGCACGGACCAGACCTGCGCGATGCGATCGGGCGTATCCGCCACAAAGACGTCGATGGCGCCCTGGCGGAACGCGGCGTGGGCACAAACCTCAATCGCGCCGTCCAGCTCCTGGGGCGTTGTGGAGTCGTACATGACCAGCAGCACGGCGTCGCCGTCCTTGACGGGAAGACTCCGCTCCAGCGTGCGCTCGACGATGTCAAGCAGCTCTCTTTCCAGGAACTCGATCGCAGTCGGGATATAGGGGAGCGCCAGCACATGGGGCACCATGTCCGCGCAGGCCTCCAGACTCTCGAAAGGAATGACCAGCGTGGCGGTATATTTGGGCGTGGGGAGGAGCTTGAGCGTGACCTGGGTCACGATGCAGAGCGTCCCCTCGGAGCCAATGACCAGATCCTTGATGGAATATCCGGTCGTATTCTTGACGACGTTGGAGGAGAACTGCTCGATGGAGCCGTCGGGGAGGACGGCGCGCATGCAGCGCACGAAGTCCCTGGTCAGTCCGTAGCGGACGGCCTTCATGCCGCCGGCGTTGGTGATGACATTTCCGCCGATCGACGCGTTCTTCTCGCCCGGATCCGGCGGATAGAAGAGTCCCTCGGCGAGCGCCGCCTTCTGCACGTCGATGAGGAGCGCGCCGGGCTCGCAGGTGACAGTCTGGTTCTTGTGGTCGATGGGGAAGATCCTGTTCATGCGCATGACGGACAGCATGACGCCGCCGTACTTGCAGCTGGAGCCGCCGGCAAGGCCCGTTCCCGCGCCGCGCACGACGACAGGAATATTGTGCTCGTTGCAGTACTTCATGATCTTGGAAATTTCTTCCTCATTCTCTACTTCGACATAGAGCTCCGGCGGGTAGGTGCCGTAGTTGGGCATCTCGTCGTGATAGTAATCTTCGGAGATCTCAGCGCCGACCTTGACGCGGTGCTCGTCTGTGACACTTCGGATGTAGTCGCAATCCGCTGCATCCATTTTCTTGTAAGGATAAGCCATGATTCAAGTTCCTTTCTGACTTTCTATATAGGGGGCAAAATACGGCTGATCTGTATTTTGACATGCGTCCGAACAAAGGAATACCGTCCGCGCGGTGATCGCACGGACGATTTCCAATACAACATATTGATTATTATTGAGCAAAAAAGCAATCATTCTTCGTCGCTCAGCGCCTCGGTCTGCTGTACGAGGACCTTCTTGCTGTAGCTGGAGAAGGCATCCTCTACGAGCGCCTCGTCCGGCTTGGGGGTGATCAGAGAGACCACGGGGACGATCACAAGGCCGGCCAGCATGCAGAACGCGCCTGCGTTGATGGGGGACTGCAGCGGCGCCGGAAGTACCGGGCGGGCGAACAGGTCCACAAGCATGAAGATGACGGAGAAGAAGAAGCTTGTCCAACAGGCCAGGCTTGTTGTCTTCTTCCAGTACAGGCCAAAGAGGAAGGGGGCGAGGAATGCGCCTGCCATAGCGCCCCAGGAAATACCCATCAGCTGTGCGATGAAGGTGACGTTGGACTTGTACTGTACCAGCGCGATGATGACGGAGATCAGAATGAAGACAACGATCAGCCAGCGCATGATCAGAAGCTGCTTCTTTTCTTCCATTTTCTTAAACACATGGCCGCGGATCAGGTCCAGGGTGATCGTGGAACTGGAGGTCAGAACCAGCGAAGACAGCGTGGACATGGAGGCGGAGAGCACCAGGATGACAACGACGCCGATCAGAAGGTCCGGAAGGCCGGAGAGCATGGTCGGGACAACGGAGTCAAAGCCGTTGGCCGCGATGTCGATCTGATCAGAGAACAGTCGGCCGAAGCCGCCCAGGAAGTAGCAGCCGCCTGCTACGACGAAGGCAAACAGTGTGGAGATGATCGTACCGGTTTCAATGGAACGCTCATTCTTGATGGCGTAGAATTTCTGGACCATCTGGGGAAGTCCCCATGTTCCCAGGGATGTCAGGATCACGACGCCGAGAAGGTTGAAGGGGTCGGGACCCAGGAAGGAAGCGAAGATGCCGGGCGTTGTAGAAACGGTCTCATCGCTGACTCTTGCAAGGCCGTCCATGGCTGCCATGAGACCGCCCTTGCTGTTCAGAACAGCGACGATGACGGCAGTGATACCGACCAGCATGATCAAACCCTGGATGAAGTCGTTGATCGCGGTAGCCATGTAGCCGCCGACGATGACGTAAATACCTGTGAGAACTGCCATTGCAATAACGCAGATGGAGTAGTCAATGTTGAAGGCCATACCAAACAGTCTGGAAAGACCGTTGTAGAGGGATGCGGTGTAAGGGATCATGAAGATGAAGGTGATAATGGAAGCGGCGATCTTGAGATTCTCACTTCCAAAGCGCTTGCCAAAAAATTCAGGCATCGTGGCGGTGTCCAGATGCTGGGTCATGATCCTTGTGCGTCTGCCGAGGATCCTCCATGCAAGGAGAGAACCGATGAGCGCGTTGCCGATGCCGGCCCATGTGGCGGCAATACCGTATTTCCAACCGAACTGACCTGCGTACCCGACGAAGACGACTGCGGAGAAATAGGAGGTACCGTAGGCAAATGCTGTGAGCCAGGGACCGACGGAGCGGCCGCCCAGGACGAATCCATTGACGTCAGTGGCAGTTTGTCTGCAGTAGAATCCGATGCCCACCATTACGGCAAAGAACAGCAGAAGCATCAATACTTTGATAATCATTTGAGTATCCTCCTTAAAAATAGTTTGGTATTCTCCCTGCGCTCCCGGGTCCAGAGCGGCAGATGTCCGATTTAGTACTTTAAAGTTTAACACTTTAAAGTGCAGTGCTTCGACGCTTTGAAGTGTAACACTATTCATTTTGCGAGTCAATGACTTTTTTTAATATTTTTTTAAGAATTTTGACCAAGGCTTGTCAAAAAACAGTATAGTTAGGGGTAGATAGGAGGTTTTACAGATGAAAATCTTAATCACAGTACCGTTTACACAGAAGCAGAAGGAGAGGCTGCAGGCACAGATGCCCGGCGCCGACTATACATACACAACCAGGATCAAAGCGACGGATGACCAGATCCGGGAGGCGGATATCATTCTCGGCAATCTGCCGGTGGGAAGACTTTCACAGGCGGCACATCTCAAGTGGCTGCAGCTCAATTCCTCGGGGGCGGACGCCTATGTGGCCGATGGCGTGCTGGCGCCGGAGACAGCACTCACAAACGCGACAGGCGCCTATGGACTGGCGATCAGCGAGCATCTTCTCGCGACGACCTTTTTCCTTAAAAAGAAGCTGGGAAAGTATTACCGCAATCAAAAGGAAAGGGAGTGGAAGGACGAAGGCCAGGTGACGGCCATTGCCGGCAGCAGGACCCTGGTGCTCGGTCTTGGAAGCATCGGCGGCGACTACGCGCGCAAGATGGCGCTTCTGGGAAGCCGCGTCATTGGAATCCGGCGCACCAAAGCGGCGTGTCCGGACTATCTGGAAGAGATCGGCACCTTCGAGGACATAGACCGTTTCCTGCCGGAGGCGGATATTGTGGCCATGGCGCTTCCCAACACGCCCCAGACCTATCACATTATGAATGAAGAGAGACTTTCGGGGATGAAGCGCGGCAGTATTCTGCTCAATGTCGGCCGTGGAACTGCGATCGATCAGGACGCCCTTGTCAAAGTACTGAGAAACGGACCGCTGGCCGGCGCTTCCATCGACGTGACGGATCCCGAGCCTCTGCCGGCGGATCATCCGCTCTGGCGCTGCGAGAATCTTCTTCTGACGCCGCATATCGCAGGCGACTATCACCTGCAGGAGACGCTGGACCAGATCGTAGAACTTTTTATCGACAACCTGGGCCGCTATGCCAGGGGGAAGGAGCTTCGAAATCCGGTGGACAAAAAGACCGGGTACAGAAAGACGCAGTGAAGTACACATAAGATCGAGTTCAAAAGACCGGCTGGTCGGGTTTTCTAAAATGGAAAGAACGGAAACAGGATTTCCATTATATTGCAAAATAATGGAAAATATGGTAATATCCTTCTGACAAAAGGAGGAGCCATATGACGATCGAGGAGATGAGAAAAAAGAAAAGGGAACTCGGATATACAAATCAGATGATCGCGGAGCGGACGGGAATCCCGCTCAGCACTGTGCAGAAGATCTTTGCCGGCGCAACCGCGTCTCCCAGAAGGGATACTATAGCCGCGCTGGAGAAGCTGCTTGCACCGGGCACGGGCGAGTACGGGGAATTCAGGCCTGATACGCCGTCTGTCAGAGAATCAGTACCAGCTTATAGTGGAAAGCCGTCCCGGCCGGGCATAGACGGCACACAGGCCCTGCGGTCCGGAACCGGCCCCCATACGCTCAAGGATTATCTGGAACTGCCGGAGGATCAGCGGGTGGAGCTCATCGACGGAGTATTCTATGACATGGCGGCTCCGACAACGATCCACCAAAGCATAGCCGGCTTTTTGCATAAGAAACTTCTGGACCATGTTTTAGAACACAAAGGTCCCTGTTATCCTTTTATATCACCGGTTGACGTGCAGCTGGACTGCGACGACAAGACTGTGATCCAGCCTGATGTGCTGGTTGTCTGCGACAGAAGCAAATACAGAAACGGCAGGGTATTTGGCGCGCCAGATCTGGTCGTGGAAGTGCTGTCTCCTTCATCGAGGAAGAAGGATATGCAGATCAAATTGGCCAAGTATTACAATGCCGGCGTAAGGGAATATTGGATCATCGATCCCGAGAAGAAACTCCTTGTGCAATATGACATGGAACATTTGGAACTGCCGGTGGTCTATAATGCAGATATGGAGATCCCGGTCCTGATCTGGGATGGGACCTGCAGGATCGATCTGAAGGAGATGTATGAGGCAATCAGCTTTCTCTGGGAGACGGATTGAGGGATGGAAAGCAGTGAAAGTCCGGAAGGGTAGTTCGGACCCGGATACAAGAAAGCAGCTTCGGAAAACGAGACAGGCAGACCAAGGGAAGCAGGCGCTTCGGGCGGATCTCATTGTCGGACCTTGACGAATGTGATAGGATGAATAAGGTAACAAACCGTGCCGGTGCAATACCGGCGCGGTGATAACTGAATCATGCGGAAGGTGTCGGGCGCATGCGGGTAAGGCCGCATGTGTCCGGTGAAAAGGGAAGCAGGTGAGAGTCCTGCACGATCTCGTCACCGTGATTCGAGAGCGCATACCTATGATCCACTGGGAGACCGGGAAGGAAGGTACAGCGCGTCTGATCGATCAGCCGGGAGACCTGCCTGCCGCAGTACGAGGGAGCCGCAGTGCGCGGATTCCGGGCCACGAGGCATTGGCTGTACGAAACATGGAGATTGGTGGAACCTGCACCGGTCTGTTTGTGCTATGTACTTCGCCCCTCGGCGAAGTTTTTTGATGCTTTTTAATCCTGGCGCCTGCAGTAGAGTCCCGCCCGGTATCGTTGAGCGGAGCAAGCAGGAGCTCACAGGATTAGAATGGTGCAAACATAAGGAGGAGAGACAGATGAAGAGATTAGCAGCAATGATAGCGCTTATGCTGACAACGCTTACGATCGCCTCTTGCGGTGGTAAGCAGACAGCAGCTGAACCCGCAACTGAAGCGGCAACAAGCACTGCAGGAGAGGCAGCTGCAGAGACAGCGAATGAAGCAGAGGCAGCGGATGAAGCGGCGACCGATGACGAGGTACAGGCACCGGCGCTGGCGCTTCCGGACGGTTACTACACAGCGGATTTCAAGACGGACGGCAGTATGTTCCACGTCAATGAGGCGAAGGACGGAAAAGGTATCCTTACCGTAAAGGACGGTGAGATGACGATCCATATCGTGATGCCCTCGAAGAATGTCGTAAATCTTTTCCGGGGATCAGCGGAAGACGCACAGAAGGATGGCGCAGAGCTCATTCAGCCGAAGGTTGAGGAAGTCACATACAGCGACGGCACGACGGAAGAGGTGAACAGCTTTGACGTTTCTGTGCCCTATCTGAATCAGACATTTGACCTTGCGCTGGTAGGAACAAAAGGAAAATGGTACGACCATAAGGTATCGGTTTCCAATGCGGTGCCGATGGATGCAGCACAGGCTTCCGCGGCGGCGACCGGAGCGGAAGCTGCAGCAGAAGAAGAAACAGCGGATGATGCAGCAGGATCCGAGGTCAGTGAAGAGGACCAGAAGGCAGCGGATGAAGTGGCAGCCCTGATCGACGCGATCTATGTACAGGAATGGACCGAAGAGACCGATCAGATGTGTGCGGACGCCAAGGCGGCCTGGGACGCGCTGACGGATGCGCAGAAGGCGCTGGTGGAAGGCGAATCGGCGGATCCTGACTATTTTGGCAGAGATACAGGCGATGCGTCGAAAGATGATCCCCGTAACGGCGATGAAATTGGCGAGAAGGAGCTTCTCGTCGTGAGTTTTGGAACTTCCTTCAACGACAGCCGCGCGGAAGACATCGGCGGTATTGAGAGTGCGCTGCAGGAAGCATATCCTGACTGGGCGGTGAGAAGAGCCTTTACCGCGCAGATCATCATCAATCATGTGCTGGCAAGAGACGGAGAGAAGATCGACAACGTGGAGCAGGCGCTGGAGCGCGCGGCAGCCAATGGCGTGAAAGAACTGGTCATTCAGCCCACGCATCTGATGCACGGCGCGGAATATGATGAGCTCACGCAGGCTGTGGACAATTTCCGGGATATGTTTGAATCTGTCGAGATCGCTGAACCCCTTCTGGGCGAAGTCGGCGCGGATGCTTCCGTGGTCAACGCGGACAAGGAGACGGTCGCAAAGGCGGTCGTACAGACAGCTGTCGAGGCTGCAGGATATGACAGCATTGAGGCGGCCGCAGAGGACGGAACCGCGTTCGTGTTTATGGGACATGGAACTTCCCACGCAGCAAAGGTCACTTACAGCCAGATGCAGACCCAGATGGAAGAGCTCGGTTTTAACAATGTCTTTATCGGAACCGTGGAAGGCGAGCCCGAGGAAACTTCCTGCGAGGCGGTCATCGAGAAGGTCCGGGAAGCGGGATACACCAAAGTTGTCTTAAGACCTCTCATGGTCGTCGCGGGCGATCACGCCAACAACGATATGGCGGGCGAAGACGAGGACTCCTGGGTGAGTCAGTTTGTGGCAAGCGGCGCATTTGAGAAGGTCGACACGCAGATCGCCGGTCTCGGAAGCATTCCCGCCGTGCAGGAGATCTATGTACAGCACACCGGAGAAGTTATGAAGTAAGACGCGAACATCAAACACACAAGTAAAAAAGCGCGGATGCCGGAATCGTTTTCTGTGTACGGTATCCGCGCTTTGTGATAGGGGAACAAAAGAGGCAAAAAAGGGCACAATGAAGGCGATTGGAAGAGCAGCAATCTGGTTTATACTGTCTATATGGATCATTATGGCGGCTGGATGCGCCGGCAGTGATACGGCGCAGCGGGAAGAAGGGCCTGTATGCTGGGCGTCCGCGCAGCTGCAAGGCGGCAGCGGCAAAGCATTCGTGGAGACACCCTGCCCGGTCTATAAAAAAGAGGGAACGCTGTGCGCGCTGATCACCTGGAGCAGCGACCACTACGACTATATGATCGTAAATGAGAAAAAGATTCTGCAGGTCAACACGGAAGGCAATGCGCAGTTTATGGTCCCTCTGGGCAGTCTTGAGGAGATCGCCGGTGAAGCGGCGGGTGCGGAGTCCGGCGGTGCTGAAATGCTGCCGGATGCTTTAGGCGGAACTTCGCTTGAGATTGATGTGCAGGCGGACACGACTGCGATGAGTACGCCCCACTTGATCGACTACACGCTTTCATTTGTTTTTTATAAAACGCAGGAAGAAGCGGAGGGAGCCGGGACAGGTGTTGACGAAGCCGGCGAAGCGGAGAAAGCATCCCAAACACTTTCTGGAGAAAAGGCGCCTGACATTGACGGCCTGACATTCTTATCTAAAGATGAAAATGTGTATGCGGAGTGTTTTGCCATCTATCGGTATGAAGGCGGATATGCGGTGCTCTCTGTCGACGACGGACGCCGCTATTTGATCGTGCCGGAAGGGGGCGCGATTCCGGAAGGTACAGACGGACAGGGCGGCGGTGCAGTCCTGAAAGATGAAGACGGACAAGAGCTGATTGTTCTGCAGCAGCCGCTGGACCGGATCTATCTGGCGGCCTCAGCGGCCATGTGCCAGTTCGATGAGATCGGCGCAGTTCGAAATGTGATCCTGTCGGGGCTGGAGCGGGATGACTGGTATATAGAGTCGGCCCGGGAAGCGATGGACCAGGGCACCCTTTCCTATGGCGGCAAATACAGCGAACCGGATTATGAGAGGATCGTTGAAGCCGGCGTCAATCTGGCCATCGAGTCCACTATGATCCTGCACGCACCCAAAGTGCAGGAGAAGCTGGAGCTTCTGGGCATCCCTGTTTTCATCGACCGCTCGAGCTATGAGAGTGAGCCGCTCGGAAGAGCGGAGTGGGTCAGGGTCTACGGCCTTCTGACCGGACGCGAAAAAGAGGCGGCGCAGGCATTTGACGAGCAGAAGGGGTACGCGGAGGCGTTAGCACCTATCCCGGAAGGAGATACCCGTTCACTTGCTGTCTTTTCGATCAATGCGGCAAGACAGGTCGTGACAAGGAGCCGCGAGGGATATCTGGGCAAAATGGTTGAGATCGCAGGCGGTACACTGTGCACGCCGGTTTTGGACAGCAGTCTTGCGACGGAAACGGTCAGCATAGAGTCCTTCTATGCGGCAGCCGAAGACGCAGACATTCTGATCTACAACGCCTCTATCGAGGACGCCCCGGAGGACCTTGCTGAACTTTGTGCGAAGGACAGTATTTTGACACAGTTCCGCGCAGTCAGCGAGGGAAATGTGTGGTGCATGCGCAGTTCTCTATACCAGAACGCGAACCGGACCGGTGCGATCCTGCGGGATCTGCATGCCATCGTGACGGGAGAAGCGGGCGATGAGACGGAGTTTTTCTACAGGTTAAAGTGAGGAGATCGTGGCAGGAAATCTGATGATCCAGGGCACCATGTCCGGTGCCGGAAAGAGCATACTGACAGCGGGAATCCTGCGTGTTCTGCGGCAGGATGGCTACCGCGTGGCGCCGTTTAAGTCCCAGAACATGGCGCTCAATTCGTATGTGACGCGGGAAGGGCTGGAGATGGGCCGCGCCCAGGTCGTACAGGCGGCCGCGGCGGGGATGGAACCCTCTGCGGACATGAATCCCATCCTTCTAAAACCCATGGGCGACACGACGTCGCAGGTCATCGTAAACGGCAGACCGATTGGGAAAATGCGCGCCGCCGACTACTATAAGGTCAAAAAATCGCTCGTCTCCGATATCCTTGCCGCATACGAGAGGCTTCGTGAGCGGGCGGATATCATCGTGATCGAGGGAGCAGGCAGCCCTGTTGAGATCAACCTGCGGGAAGGGGATTTTGTCAACATGGGGCTCGCTGAAATGGTGGACGCGCCGGTGCTGCTTGCGGGCAATATCGACCCCGGCGGTGTCTTCGCGCAGCTTCTCGGAACGATACAGCTTCTGCGGCCGGAAGAGAGGGCCCGCGTCAAAGGACTGATCATCAACAAATTCCGCGGAGATGTAAGTCTGCTGCAGCCGGGGCTCGACATGTTTGCCGAATACTGCGACATCCCCTTCGCGGGCGTTGTTCCGTGGATCAGGCTGGACCTTGACGAAGAGGACAGCATGTCGGAGAAGCTCGCGGGGCGGAGCGGCGCCGGAAAAGCGGGGATCGGAATAGCGGACGTCGGAGGAGAATCGACGATGGACCTGACTGGCGGTTCGGTTTCCCCGGTGGACATCGCTGTGATCCGACTGCCCTATATCAGCAATTATACGGATTTCGCGCCGCTCGAAAGGCTTCCGGGAGCCACATTGCGCTATGTCTCAGAAGCTTCTTCACTGGGCCATCCTGACCTGATCATACTGCCCGGGACCAAAAACACGATCGGCGATCTTCGCTGGCTCCGTGAATCGGGCATGGAAGCCCGCATCCGGGACGAGGCCGGCAGATCCCTTTTGATCGGAATCTGCGGCGGCTTCCAGATGATGGGAAGAAGAATTCTGGATCCATTGGGAAGTGAGACCGGCGGCACGGAAGATGGACTGGGACTGCTTCCCGTTGAAACGCTCTTCAGCGCGGACAAGTATACCAGGCAGGTTCATGGAGCTGTCCGGCAGCTGCCCGGCGTGTGGGCACCGCTCTCAGGACTGCTTGTTTCAGGCTATGAGATCCATATGGGAAGAACGGAATATCTTGCAGATGGGGATAAAGGAACATTTGTATTCGCGGAACTAGCCGGTATGGAAAATGCTATGCCTGCAGAAGAAATGCCTGATGGGGCTGTTACACTTGTAGAAGAAGCTCCTGACGGAGCCGTCTGCGGGAATGTGCTTGGCACATATCTCCACGGAATTTTTGATGAAACGCCGTTCCGGAGCGCCTTAATTGACCTCTTGCGGAAGAGAAAAGAGGGAACCTGCCCAGAGGCAGAAGCTTTTCACACACTTACGGGGCGTGAAAGTGCCCTTTCTGGGCTCGAAAGCGCCCGGCAGATACAGGACAGACAGCTGGATATGCTTGCAGATGTGCTGCGAGAGAGCCTGGACTGGGGGCTGATCTATCGGGCGATCGGAATCTAAGGGAAGAATTGTAATCCTGAGGGGAAACTGGAATTATGCTGGAGAATTGGGGAAGAGAAGTAGAAACAACGCTGTTCGCCCAAAGATTCAGGCAGCCTTTCTGGGCAAGGGCACAAACATCTCGGGCAAGTGCCGCATGCTTCTCGGGCAATTGGCACAAGCTTTTGAAAAGGGGGCGTTTTTGCCCAATTCAGAATGATTGAGATGTGTGTTGGGCAATTTAGCTTGTTTTTGAAGAAGTACGCCAGAATGAGATTCGACTCATCATAATTTCGACCATATTTGTCAGCTATCTAATGAATTGTTGGCGCAAGCGCTTCAGAAGTGTGAGTTATCGCCCAACGCGGTGGAAAATCCACCGGGGCGAATGGCGCAAGCAAGAGCAAACCAAGCGAAATCGCCCAACGCGGTGGAAAACCCACCGGGGCGATTGGCACAAACAATAACACACCTGTCCTGTTTGCCCAACGCAGCGGAAGGGATCAAAAACAAGCAATAAACAGGAAAACCGGCCAAGCATCGGAACTATTAAGCAAGATCTAAAGGGAGAGAATCCATTGAAAGTCGACCACATCAGACCGCAGGACATAGAGAATACAAGCATGCAGATCATCCGTGAGGAGCTGGCGCAGATGGGAAAAGAAATTCCTGCAGAACTCGCGCCGGTCGTTATGAGGGTGATCCATACGACGGCAGACTTTGAATATGCGGATACAATGGCCTTCTCGCCCTGCGCGATTGAAAAGGCGAGGGAAGCGATCCGCAGCGGCGCCAGGATTGTGACGGATACGAACATGGCGCTTGCCGGCGTGAATAAGAAGGCGCTTGCAAAGTGGGGCGGTGAAACGATCTGTTTCATGGCGGATCCGGAAGTCGCGGAAGAAGCTTCTGCGCGCGGGATCACCCGCGCGGCCGTCAGTATGGAGAGAGCGGCAGCTCTCGATGGACCGACGATCTTCGCGATCGGGAACGCGCCGACAGCTCTGCTAACGCTCAGGGAACTGATCGATACAAAAGGATACAAGCCTGCGCTGATCATTGGAGTGCCGGTTGGATTTGTCAATGTAGTCAATGCCAAAGAACAGATCATGGAAACACAGATCCCTTGGATCGTGAACCGCGGCCGCAAGGGCGGAAGTGGTGTCGCGGCAGCAATCTGCAACGCGATCCTGTACGGGATGTAAGGAATGTGAGGAATCCTGTGCGGAATGCAGAAAATGAGGGGAATCCCGTACGTGATGTAAGAAAAGCAGGGGAAATGACAGAACAAACAGCTTTTACAGATACAGCTGAATATGTGGAAAAGGACGGCAAACGCCTGCGCCGCGGCTTCACAACAGGAAGCTGCGCAGCGGCGGCAGCGACAGCAGCGGCCCAAATGCTGATGACGGGTGAAATTGTTGAGATGGTTCAGATTCAGACGCCGGGCGGGCCGGTGTACAACGCGCAGATCCTGGATGCAGAGATCCTGGAAAAAGCATGGCCTTCCGGGCGGAAGAGGACTTCCTGTCGCTGTGCGGTCTTAAAGGATGGCGGCGACGATCCCGATATTACGACCGGCACGCGGATTGTGGCAGAAGTCTCTCTGAGCGATGAGCCGGGGATCACCATTGATGGCGGAGCAGGCATCGGCCGCGTGACCAAACCGGGATTGGACCAGCCGGTGGGACAGGCGGCGATCAACCGCATTCCCAGACAGATGATTGCAGAAAACGTGGGCAAAATATTGCGCGAATGGCAGAATATGCGGAATGCTCCCAAAGGGCTTCATGTTGTAATCAGCGCTCCGGACGGAGAAGCGATTGCGGAGAAGACCTTTAATCCCAAGCTGGGGATTGTCGGCGGCATTTCTATTTTGGGGACAACCGGCATTGTAGAGCCCATGAGTGACCGGGCGATCGTGGAGACGATCCGTGCGCAGATGCGTGTTCAGAAGGCGCAGGGGCGGCGATATGTGATCGCGGCACCGGGAAACTACGGACTGGCCTTTCTGCAGGAGCAGTACGGATTGGAGCGAAACGGGCAGGAGAATGCCCGGGAAGCCGCGGAAACGACTGTGGTGCAGATCTCAAACTTTGTCGGCGAAGCCGTAGAAATGGCTGCGGACTTAGGCTTTGAAGGGTTTCTTCTGGCCGGCCATATAGGGAAACTGGTAAAAGTGGCAGGCGGTGCTCCCAATACCCATTCCAAGTATGGGGATCGGAGGATGGAAACTCTGTGGGAGATGGCAGCAGTGTTTTGCCCTGAAGAGGACAGAGAGAGTCTTAGAAAGGAAATCCTGGAGTGTGTCATGACGGATGCGGCGCTGGAGGTCCTGGACAGCCATGGACTAAAGGAAAAGACGGCGCAGGAGATGGCGCGAAGGATCTGCGCAAATCTGGTGCAGTGGTCCGGGGGACGGCTCAGAGCAGAGACAATTGTATTCTCTCATCAGAATCGTGAACTTGTGCGCTCACAAGGCGCAGAGGAGATGATCCGGGCCTGCATCGAGAGATGAAAAACGGCAAGTAGAACAGCCACGGAGCAGAAGAGCCAGGGAAATCGGCGCGTTCCTGAGCAGCAAGGAAGCGATGGATCAGTATGGAAAGGTGAAGATATGGTGGATTTTGTCGGAGCGGGGCCGGGAGCGCCGGACCTGATCACGTTGAGAGGACAAAAAAAGATCGAAGAGGCGGATGTGATCATCTATGCGGGATCGCTTGTCAATCCGGCGCTGCTGGAAGCGGCCAAGCCCGGCTGCGAGATCTATGACAGCGCAAAAATGACTCTGGAAGAAGTCATCGCCGTTATGGAGAGAGCGGAAAAAGAGGGCCGCAGGATTGTGCGTCTTCACACAGGAGATCCGTCTGTGTACGGCGCCATTCGGGAGCAGATGGCAGAACTGGAGAAAAGAAATATCCTTTATGCGGTGACGCCGGGCGTCAGCTCATTCTGCGGCGCGGCAGCGGCGCTGGAAATGGAGTATACCCTGCCGGGTGTCTCGCAGAGCGTGATCCTGACACGCATGGCGGGGAGGACCAAAGTACCGGAAAAGGAATCCATCGAGTCCTTCGCGGCGCATCAGTCGACTATGGTGCTCTTTCTGAGCAGCGGCCGGATCCCGGGACTCGTTGAGCGGCTGATCGCGGGCGGTTATACGGCTGATACGCCGGCGGCGCTGGTCTACAAGGCGACATGGCCCGAAGAGCGCAAATGGGTCTGTACGCTGGGAACATTGGCGCAGACCGCAGAGGAGAACGGCATCGACAGGACGGCACTGGTCATTGTCGGGGATGTGGTCCGCCAGAGCGGATTTGAGAGATCGAAGCTGTACGACGGATCTTTTACAACCGGTTTCAGGGAAGGAAAGTGAAGTCGGAATTGAAGGAAGCGAAGCCAAAAACATGAAGCAGGAACTTACAGATGCCCGAAAAAAACAGAATAGGGGTTTTGCGATAGTATTTGCAGTGCTCATCCTGGCAGTTCTGGCCGGTGCAGTGCTCAGCACAGCACTGGGCAGCGTTTCGATTGCGCCGGGGAATATACCGGAGATCCTTGCCGGGGGCGGAAGCGTGCAGGAGAGGAATATTTTGACACAGATCCGGCTGCCGAGGATGTGTATGACGATCCTTCTGGGCGGCGCGCTGGCAGTGTCCGGATATCTGCTGCAGACCTTCTTCGGAAATCCCATTGCGGGGCCGTATGTGCTGGGAATCTCCTCAGGCGCGAAGCTTTTTGTCTGCGCAGTGATGCTCACGGTCGTGGGAAAGAGCGGCAGGTCTTCAAGTGCCATTCTGGTGCTCGCAGCGTTTGCGGGCTCTTTGGCAGCAACGGGCCTGATCGTGGGGCTGTCGCGGTATGTCCGCCACATGGCGTCTCTCCTTGCGGCCGGTATTATGATCGGCTATATCTGTAACGCATTGACGGACTTTCTGGTTACGTTTGCTGAGGACGCGCAGATCGCGAACCTTCGCGGCTGGTCTCAGGGCAGCTTTTCGGGAATGGACTGGAAGAGTGTGGCGGCCGCAGCAGTGATCGTGGCTGCCGCGATGACGCTCACGATAATGTGCAGCAAGCCGATCGGCGCCTTTGAACTTGGCGAGGCTTACGCGGCCAGCATGGGCGTCAATGTGCGCATGTACAGAGTGGTCCTGATCATGCTCTCCAGCCTTCTGTCCGCCTGTGTGACGGCCTTTGCGGGACCTGTGTCCTTTGTGGGCATTGCAGTGCCCTTTCTGATGCGGAAGAGCCTGCGCAGTTCCAGACCGCTTGTTATGGTGCCGGCGTGCTTTCTGGGCGGGGCGGTCTTCTGCCTCTATTCGGACCTGATCGCACGCATGGCCTTTGCGCCGACGGAACTCAATATCAGCACAGTGACGTCTTTGATCGGAGCGCCTGTAGTCATATATATGCTGGCGGTAAGGAAAAGGTGATCCCAAATGGAGAGATTTCTGCATCTGCACGGCCTTTCGGTGGGATATCCCACGCGGAAGGTCCTTGAGAATATCGAACTGGAAATTGAAAAGGGGGAGATCCTGACTCTGATCGGTCCCAACGGAGCAGGCAAATCCACGCTCCTGAAAAGCATCAGCGGGCAGCTGCCGCTGCTTGCCGGCTCGGTCCTGATGCAGGGCCAGGATCTGGCAAAATGCGATGCGAAAGAGAGAGCAAGGAAAATGGCGGTCGTCCTGACGGAAGCGGTCAGGCCGGAATACATGACCTGCCGCGAAGTATGCGCGGCGGGCCGTTACCCCTATACGGGACGCATGGGAATCCTGCGCAGGGAAGACGAGGAGGCCGTGGACCGCGCGATGGCCCGCATGAAGGTGGAGGACCTTGCGGAGCGGGATTTTGGCGCGATCAGCGACGGGCAGAAGCAGCGGGTGCTTGTGGCAAGGGCGCTTGCGCAGGAGACGCCGGTCCTTCTCATGGATGAGCCCACCTCTTACCTGGACATTCGCTACAGGACGGAGCTGATGGAAACCCTGCGCGGACTTGCCGCAGAAGGGAAGACGATCCTGATGTCCCTGCACGAGATCGATCTGGCTCTGGAAGTCAGCGACAGACTCCTGTGCGTAAAGGAAGGCGGCGAAGTATTCTGCGGAACGCCGCAGGAGGTGCTGACCGGTGAGAGGATCCGGGATTTGTTTGACATGCCTGCCGGAATGTACGAGAAACTCTTTAAAGAAAAGGCAGGTCAGGCAGCCCTTACACAGCAGGACCACACATTCTTCGCGAACCGGAGCTGCAAGTATTTTCCCTGCCACAAGACGGAGGACACAGACAACTTCAACTGCCTGTTTTGTTACTGTCCCCTCTATGCGATGGGGCCGGACTGCGGCGGCAGTTTCCGCTACACGAAGAAAGGCGTCAAGGACTGCACGGGATGTCTTGTACCCCATAGAAGGGAGAACTATCCGGTCATTATGGAAAAGCTGCGGGCCTTTTACCGCCGTGGACAGGGGGACATGGAACCAGATATCCCGGCCATTCTGGAAACCGTCAACAGCGCGGAATCTCTGGCGGACTGCATGCACGGGATTACAAAGCCGGATGCAGAAATGGCGCGCCTTGTGCGGGCCGACCTGGACAGCCTTGCCATGCCGCCCGGAAGCCTTGGTCAGATAGAGACGGCGGCCATTCGCATGGCCTCGATCACAGGGAAGCGCAGGCCCTGCGCGGAGCGCAGAAGGATCATCGTCCTCTGCGCGGACAACGGCCTTGTGGAAGAGGGAATCGGGAGTGCGCCGCAGGAAGTGACCGCCGCGCAGGCCGTCAATATGACCTTTGGTCTTACCGGTATGTCTGCGATCGCAAGCGCAAGGGGCGACCAGGTGCAAGTCGCGGATATCGGGATCGCGACGCCCTACCACAGTGACAAGGTGCTCCCTCTCAAAGTCCGGGAGGGGACAGGAAATATCGTGAAAGGATCTGCTATGACCAGAGCGGAGGCCGAGCGGGCCATCCGGATCGGAATCGGGCTGGCCAGACAGGCCTCTATGGATGCGGTCGACATAGTCGGCGTCGGCGAGATGGGAATCGGGAACACGACGACTTCGGCGGCGGTGATCAGTGTTTTGACAGGCAGGTCGGCGGAAGAGGTGACCGGCTTTGGAGGCGGGATCACAGAGGAGGCCTTCCGGCACAAGGTGAAATGCGTGCGGACGGCCATCACGGTGAATCGGCCGGATCCGGACGACCCGGTAGATATTCTCGCCAAAGTGGGCGGGCTGGACCTTGCCGCCATGTGCGGTGTATTCCTGGGTTGCGCCCGCTATCAGATCCCGGTCGTGATCGACGGGCTGATCTCCGCGGCGGCTGCATTGTGCGCCGTGCGGCTCTGCCCGGACAGCAAGCGCTATATGTTTCCGTCCCACCAGTCGGCGGATAGGGGATATGCGATCGCGATGGATGCGATCGGAATGGAAGCCTGGTTCAAACTGGATATGTGGCTTGGCGAGGGCAGCGGCTGTCCGATGGCGTTTGCGGTCATGGAGGCGGCGTGCGCGGTCCTGAGCCGCATGGCGACCTTTGAAAAGGCCGGTATTGACGACAGTTACCTGGACAAGATCCGGGAAGACAGGAAACAGCAGGGATGTGATACAATATGCCGGCGCGAAGCGAAAGAGGAAAACGAGGAACGAGGATGACTTTACATAACTGGATCCTGTGCAGAATGGGCATCATATTGATCGGCGCGGGGCTGGATCTTCTGATCGGGGATCCGCAGTGGATGCCGCATCCGGTGCGCTGGATGGGAAGCCTCATCGCGGCGCTTGAAAAGCTCCTGCGCCTGGACGGGGATTCTCCGGTAGTCGAGAGGATCAAGGGCGGCGTGCTCGCGGTATTCGTCCTCTCCATCGTGACGCAGATCTCGTGGGGCCTGCTCGCGAGAGTCTACGCGGTGCATATGCTGGCGGGCATCGCACTGGAATCCATCCTGTGCTGCTACGCGCTGGCGGCAAGGAGCCTTAAGGACGCCTCTATGGACGTCTACAGGCCTCTCGTGGCGGACAGGCCCGCGCCTGCATCGGGTCAAAACATAGAAAAGGCCCGCCACGCTGTCTCCATGATCGTGGGCCGCGATACAACGGTTCTTGACCAGAAAGGCATCATTCGCGCAGCAGTAGAAACAGTGGCCGAGAACACGGCAGACGGCGTGATCGCCCCCCTGTTTTATATGATGCTGGGCGGCGCAGCCGGTGCTATGGCCTACAAGGCGGTCAACACCATGGATTCCATGATCGGATATAAGAATGAGAAATATCAGTATTTTGGCACAGTGGCAGCCAGACTGGACGATGCAGCAGGCTTTATACCGGCGAGACTGAGCGGCCTTTTGCTGGTGGCGGCGGCCGGACTGACCGGCATGGATGCGGCTGGCGCGTGGCGGATCTTCAAGCGGGACCGCTACGCCCACAAGAGCCCCAATTCGGCCCAGTCGGAGAGCGCCTGCGCGGGTGCGTTGGGCGTGCAGCTGGCGGGAGACGCGGTGTATTTTGGCCAGGTTGTGAAGAAGCCTTTTATAGGAGATCCGACCAGAGAGATCGAAGCCGAAGACATCCCGCGAGCTAATCGCCTCATGTTCGCGGCCTCGGGCCTGTGTCTTGTGCTTGTGACCGTATGTCTTGTGGCCGCAGCGCTGGTGATGCGATAAGTGAAACTTACGGAAAGTACGGAAAGCGTGTGTTTATGGAACGAGAAGTACATATCATCTATTTCACAAAGACAGGCGGCGAACTGGCCGGCAGGATCGCGGCCGACGTAGCGGCGAACTGCCCTGGTATGGAGTCTGTCTCTAAAGTATGCGGGAAAGGAATCCTGCAGGACTGGACCGCGGAGCATTTCCGCCAGGGGAACGTCCTTCTGTTCATCGGCGCCTGTGGGATCGCCGTGCGCGCCATCGCGCCGCATATCGGCGGGAAGGATACGGATCCGGCGGTGCTGGTCATGGATGAGAAGGGGAGGCATGTGATTTCCGTCCTGTCCGGCCATTTGGGCGGCGCCAATGCGTGGGCCCGCAGGATCGCGCGTATGACCGGTGCGGAGTCCGTCCTGACGACGGCGACCGACGCGGAAAGTCTGTTCGCCGTGGACCTTTTTGCAAAGCGCAATGGCCTGCAGATCGACGATTTGAAGAAGGCCAAGCGTTTCAGCGCCCGCCTGCTTGCAGAGGGGAAGGGCACACTGTTGCTTCCCCATGCGTATGCACAGGATCTGTCCTTTGAAGGGCAGACGCCGACGGAGATAGAAGTATGCGGCTTCGGAGAAGTGCTGCGGGAAGAAAGCGCACCGGAATCCGGGAATCCGGCACAGAAACCCTTTGAGCAGGAGAACGTTGTGATTGTCTCGCCTTTCGCAGCTGCGGACGACGTTCTGCACCTCATTCCCCGCTGCATTGTGCTGGGAATGGGCTGCCGCAAGGGAAAGTCTGCCCAGGCACTCACACAGTTCGCCCTCGATACACTGGCGCAGCTCGGCCTTGACCGCCGCGCAGTCTGTGCCATTGCCTCGATCGATGTCAAAAAAGAGGAGCCGGGCCTTCTCTCCCTGGCCGAATCACTCGGCGTGCCCTTCGAGACCTTCGACGCACAGACGCTGGAAAGCGAAAGCGTAGAGAACTGGACCTTTGCAGAATCGGCGCGCGTACAGGAAGCGGTCGGCGTTGACAATGTCTGCGAGAGAGCGGCCGCCGCGGCAGGTGCGCACCGAATTCTTCTGGGGAAAACGGCGCGGGATGGCATGACCATATGTGTGGGAATGCGCCAGGTGGCGCTGTCCTGGGACGCAGAGGAAGAAAAGAGCCAAACCGGAAAGACGCTGTACGTGGTCGGAATCGGCCCCGGAAGCAGAGAGGGTATGACGGGGGAAGCCGAAAGCGCACTGGCGCAGAGCGACACAATTGTCGGCTATACAGTCTACAATGACCTTGTGAAGCCGTTCTTCCCCCATAAGAGGTATATGACAACGCCCATGACCGGCGAAGAGAAGAGATGCCGGATGGCGCTGGAGGAGGCGGCGGACGGACACACCGTGGCGCTGATCTGCAGCGGCGATCCGGGCGTGTACGGCATGGCCGGACTGGTGTTTACGATGGCAGAGGAATTCCCGGAGGTGAACGTGGAGGTCATCAGCGGCGTTACGGCCGCAACGAGCGGCGCCGCGCTTCTGGGCGCGCCGCTGATCCACGACTTTGCGGTGATCAGTCTCAGCGACCGGCTGACGCCCTGGGATAAGATCGAAAGGAGGCTGCGCGCGGCTGCAGAGGCTGATCTTTGCATCGTCCTCTACAATCCTTCGAGCAGGGGCCGCAAGGATCACCTGCACAGGGCGGCACAGATCCTCATAGAACAGCTGCCCGAGAGCCGGGTCTGCGGCATTGCGGACCGCATCGGCAGAGAGGGCGAGAAGACCAGAGTGCTGACACTGGGGGAACTGGCAGAGGCGGAAACAGATATGTTCTCCACCGTCTTTGTTGGAAACAGCAGAACACGGCAGTTGGGAAACAAAATGGTGACGCCGCGCGGCTACCGTTCGGAGAAAGGCTGAGACGACGGCTCGCACTGTGAGTTTTCACGGAGAAAGGCTGAGACGACGGCTCGCACGGCGAGTCTTTACGGAGAAAGGAACAGGATATGAGTGATTTTGGCACAGAAATTCTCCTCTTTGCGGGGACAACAGAAGGACGGGAGCTGGCGGACATTCTCGCGGGCGCAGGCGTGCGCTGCACGGTGAGCGTGGCGACGGAGTATGGGGCCCAGATCCTGGGACCCGGCGACGGGCGGACCGTCCTCAAGGGGCGACTCACAGAGGAGCAGATGGAATTTTTGATCCGCGAGGAGGCGTTTACCTGCGTCGTGGATGCGACCCATCCCTTCGCAACACAAGTGTCCAGGCAGATCAAGGAGGCGTGCACAGCGACCGGCACGGCGTATCTGCGTCTCGCGAGGGAGACAGCGGATACTCTGCCGGTCAGCGGATTCGGCATATATGAGGCGGCGACCATACAGGAGGCGGCGCAGATCCTTCGCGGCATTTCCGGAAATCTGTTCCTGACGACCGGAAGCAAGGACCTGCCGGCTCTGACGGAAGGGATCGGGGACCCGGAAAGGATCTATGTGCGCGTACTGCCCTCTGTGGAGAGCCTGAAAACCTGCATGGAGTGCGGAATACCGGTCAACCATCTCGTCGCGATGCAGGGCCCCTTCACACAGGAAATGAATGTGGCGACGCTCAGACAGATCGATGCAGGCGCGATTGTGACCAAGGAGAGCGGCAAAGTGGGTGGATTTGACGACAAGATCGCGGCGGCGAAGGAAGTGGGAATTCCCGCGGTCGTGATCAAGAATCCGGAGCGTGATCTTCCAAGGGAAGAAAAGCTGTCTTTTGACCAGACCCTGCAGTGCCTTGCGAAGATCACCGGCGTGAGTGCGGTTGCCAAAGAAGTGCAGACCCCCGGCGCCAAGCACAGTGGCGAAGAGAGCCAGGACGATGGGGAGGCAGGCCCACGGGCGCGGGACTATGTGATGGTTGCAGTAGGCCCCGGTGACGAGAGGCACCTGACAGACGCGGCAAGACATGCGGTGGATAAGGCGGATATCGTCTTCGGCGCGCCGTCGGTCCTGGAGCGGGCGAAAAGGAGCGGTCTTCTGGGCAGCGGCAAGCGATGCGAGCCGTATTATAAAGCGGCGCAGGTGATTCCCTGCATGAAGGCGCATCCGGCGTATCGCCACGCGGCAGTCCTGTTGTCAGGAGATACGGGCCTTTACAGTGGCGCGGCACAGCTGCGCAAGGCACTGGAGGCAGAAGAAGAGCCCTGCCGCGTCAGCTATCTGCCCGGCATTTCGTCTGTAAATGCGCTCGCGGCCGCCTTGCAGGTGACCTGGGAAGATGCAGTGATACTCAGCACCCATGGGCGGGAGCGGGACGTGATCGGACATCTACGCAGAGAACCCAAGGTCTTTTTGTTAGTGGGAGGCCTGCAGGGCCTTCAGGATACGGCAAAGCGCCTGCGGGAGGCCATCGATCGAGGCGTGCTTCCGCCGTCCATCCGCATCGGCTGCGGATACAACCTTGCAGCGAAGGAAGAAGAAGCAGGATTTGTCCTTTTGGAGCATTTGGAACAAATGGACAGGCAGGGACTCTACATTCTGTATCTGGAGAACCCGGCGGCGGTGCGCAGCGCTGTGACGCCGGGCATGGAAGATGAGGCTTTCCAAAGGGCCTCCCAAGCGGTTGTCCCCATGACCAAAGAGGAGGTGCGCGTGCTGGCATTGAGCCGCCTGCGCCTTCATCGCCATGCGGTGCTCTATGATATCGGCGCCGGAACGGGATCTGTGAGCGTGGAGGCGGCAAGGCTTTGCCCGGATGCGCAGATCTATGCGGTGGAGAAGAAGCCGGAGGCGGTGGAGATCCTGCGCGAGAACCTGAACCGCTATTGTCTTCACAGCGTGCATGTCGTGGAAGCGGCAGCGCCGGAGGGACTGGGGGATCTTCCTGCGCCGACCCACGTCTTCATCGGCGGAAGCGGCGCTGCACTGCCGGACATTTTACGGGTTGTGCTGGGCAAGAATCCGCGCGTGCGCATTGTCCTTACCTGTGTGACGCTGGAGACCCTGGCCCAGGCCATGCAGGCCGCCCGGGAGCTCCCGGTCACGGAGCCGCAAGTGCGCCAGATTGCAGTGAGCCGCGCGGAGACGGTGGGCCCCTATCACATGATGAAAGCGCAGAACCCGGTGTATATCATCGACTTTGAGGGACGCGCCGCTTCGATCATCCAGAGGTGAACATGAGGGAAGTAATAAACGAAGTATCGATCGAAGTATCAACCGAAACACCCAAGACAATGCTGAAAATCCCCAGAATTTTAATTGCGGCGCCTTCGAGCGGCAGCGGCAAAACACTGTTCACCTGTGCGCTCCTGCGTCTTCTGCAAAGAAAGGGGATCCGGGCGGCCGCCTTTAAGTGCGGACCGGATTACATCGATCCCATGTTTCACAGAGATGTGCTCGGTACGCCCTCCCGCAACCTGGATCTGTATCTGGCAGGGGAAGAAGGCGTACGCCGGTCCCTGGCGGCCGGCTTTCGGGAAGCTAATGCGGAAATCGCCGTGATCGAAGGCGTTATGGGCTACCTGGACGGAACCGGGGAGAGCGGCCTCACAGGCTCTTCCTACCACCTGGCGGTCTCGACGCATACGCCGGTGATCCTGACGGTCAATGTACGGGGGATGAGCCGGTCGGCGGCAGCGCTGGTCAAAGGATTTGCGGAATATGGCACAGACAGGCAGATCAAGGGGCTCTTCCTGAACCGCGTGTCGCAGCCTTCAGCGGGGATGATCGCGAACTGGATCCGGGAGGACACAGACCTGCCCGTTCTGGCAAGCCTTCCACAGGAGAAAGCGATCACGTTCACAAGCCGGCATCTGGGCCTTATCGAGCCCGGTGAAATCCCGGATCTGCAGAACAGGATCGAACGAGCGGCGGACCTCTTGGAGGAGACGATGGACCTGGACCAGCTCCTTGCCATCGCCCGCAGTGCGCCGGACGTGAGCGCTCCCGTGGACACAGGACACACAAAAGCAGTGCCTTCCGATCGAACTGGCGCCAAAGCAGGCGGAACAGAGTTACAGACGCAGGACCCGCATTCTCCAGTAACGATCGCGGTCGCTATGGACGAGGCCTTTTCTTTTTACTATGAGGACAACCTGGAACTGCTGGCGTCGTATGGCGCGCAGATCATTCGCTTTTCGCCCATCCATGACAGCCGGATTCCGGACGCGGACGGGCTCCTTCTGGGTGGCGGCTATCCGGAGCTGTGGGCAGAGAAATTGTCTTCTAACAAATCCATGCGCACCTCGATCCGGAGCGCAGCGGAGGCTGGCATGCCGATCCTCGCGGAATGCGGCGGATTCCAGTATCTGCAGCAGGAATTGGAGACGAAGGACGGAGCCGTATACGAGATGACCGGCGTGCTGGATGGCTGCAGTGCGATGACCGGCAAACTGGTCCGCTTCGGGTATGTGGCGCTCAGTGCCAAAGAAGGAACAGCAGGCGAGATTCATGGCCCTGCAGCAAGGCGCAAAACCATCTATCTGGATCCCGGACAGACGATCCGCGGCCATGAATTCCACTTCAGTGACAGCACTTGCAACGGGGATGCGTTCACTGCGGTCAAGCCAAACGGCCGTCACTGGGACTGCATGGTGGCGAAGGGGCGTATTTTGGCCGGTTATCCGCACTTATATTATCCCTCCTGCCCGCCTCTGGCAGAGCGATTTGTCAGCGCCTGCAGGGATTACAGACAGGAGCGCAGCGGGACGAAGGCCAAAAGCAGTGCAAGCGGCGTATGAGCAGGAGATAGCAAAAATACTCGCACAACGAGACTCGCATTTTTGAAGTCGCACAAAGCACTACGACACGGAGGTAACTATGAAGATCTGGATCACAGGCGGCGCCGGCAGCGGGAAATCGTCTCTCGCGCAGGACCTGGCCGCGGCCCTTTCCCAAGGCGGGGCAAAATACTATATCGCCACCATGGTCCCCAGGGACGAGGAGGACCGCAGACGGATCCGGCGGCATATCGAGGACCGGAGCGGGATGAGTTTTGAGACCATCGAGTGCCCCTTGGGACTGACAGACCATTCGAGGGGCATCGTGCCGGATCCGGGCGGGACCTATCTTCTGGACAGCGCCACAGCGATGCTGTCCAATGCTATGTTTGGCGAGCGGGATTTTGCCTATGATCCCGACGCGGCCACGGCGGTGGCTGCGGACCTGGAGACCTTTGCAGGCCGAGTCCGGAATTTCGTGGTTGTCTCCGACGGCATCTACAGCGATGCGGTGCAGTATGGTGACATGACGGAACGGTATCGAGCGGGATTGGCGCAGATCGAGCGCATAATGGCGAAGACCTGCGACACCGTGATCGAGTGCGCGGCCGGCGGCTTGATCGTGCACAAAGGCGCCCTGCCTGCGGCGTATGGAGCGCTCTCATCGGCATTGGAAAGAGAGCCGGAGAGCGATACAGAAACACGGCGTAAAGCCGTGGAGAATACGACCTTGAAACCCACTTTGAAGCTGATCATCGGCGGTGCCTGCCAGGGCAAAACAGAATATGCGCGCACGCAGCTTGGCATTCCTGTGGAGGAAATCTTCACCTGCAGCGAAGAGCAGGTACCGAATTTTCAGGTGCGCTGCCTGGACCACTTCGAGCGCTACCTGCGCGGATGCGCAAAGCGAGGGGATGAGCCTGTTTCACCGCAAGACCTCCGTAAAGACGCCGTGATTATCTGTGAGGATATCACCTGCGGCATTGTGCCGATCGACCCGATCGACAGGCGGTGGAGAGAGATGACCGGCCGTTACCTGCAGAAGATCGCCGGAACAGGCGCAGACGTCATTCGCATGGTCTGCGGCATTGCACAGATTCTCGCAAACCCGGTAAAGAAGGAGCAAGGGCCGCACAAGGAGATCCTCCTTCTGCGCCACGGGATGACGGAGGCCAATGAGAAACATCTCTACTGCGGAAGTCTGAACTGGCCGCTCAGCCCTGCAGGGAAAGAGGCACTGCGAAGAAAAGCAGCCGCCGCAGATCACCTTGACGGGGAGTGGGACGCCTATTATACAAGCGGCATGAAAAGAACCGATGAGACGCTGCAGATCCTGTTTGGCGAAGAAGCAGCCAAGGCGCGCAAGATGTGTGCGGGCCTTAAGGAGATGGATTTTGGCATCTTTGAAGGAAAGTCCTATGAGATGCTCCGTGAGGATCCGGTCTATCAGGCGTGGATATCGGGGGACAATGAGAAGAACCGGTGCCCGGGCGGCGAGAGTGGAGAGCAGATGCGGCGCAGGGTCTTAGAGGCACTGGACCGGATCCTGCAGAACGAGACGGCGGACCGCATTGTGATCGTGACGCACGGCGGTCCGATCGCAGCTATTATGCAGACTCTTTTCCAGGAGCAGAAACGAAACCGCTATGAGTGGCAGCCCTCGTATGGAGAGGGGTATCTGCTGCAGATCTCGTTAAAGGACATGAAAACCTCTTATCACGCTTTCCCGGCGGAAAACCGGAGATAGATAAGAGCAGAAGAAGGAAATGGAGAGCAGTATGACCTGGATTCGCTCCTTATGCACCGCATTCGCAATGTATTCCCGTCTGCCGGTGCCATGCGGAAACTGGAAAAAAGAAGATATGCAGTATTCCATAGGGCTGTTCCCGCTTGTGGGGGTTGTGGTCGGTGCGTTGGAATACATTTGGATGTATGGCGCGCAGCGTGTCAGCGCAGGCGGCCTGCAGGGCATATCGCCAACAGCGCTCTTTCTGGCGCAGGTTCTGATCGCGTGCATCATACCGGTCCTTGTGACCGGCGGGATTCACGTGGACGGATTTATGGACACCAGCGACGCCCTGAGCTCTTGGGGCGACAGAGCCAAAAAACTGGAAATTCTCTCAGACCCTCATATCGGCGCTTTTTCCGTGATTTCACTCATGACGCTGGCGGCTTACTGGATCGCAGCAGTGGCGGTGATCGCGGGAAGCGGCGATGCGCGGTGCTGGGGCATATTTGGATTGGAGTTTGTTTTGGCGAGAGCGCTGAGCGGTCTTGCGGCCGTGCGCTTTCAGAATGCGCGGGGAGAGGGCACTTTGTGGGCCTTCACAGATCTGCCTGCGTCGGCCCGCCGCATCAATACGATCCTGCTGACAGTAGTTGCGGTCCTTTCGTCCGCAGGAATACTGGCGTTGCATCCGATTTGCGGCTGTGCGGCAGCAGGTATGTCAGTGGTGATTTGGGGACTCTACAGGCGCAGGGCCTATCGGGATCTAGGCGGCATCACCGGAGATCTGGAAGGGTGGTTCCTCTGCCGGTGCGAAGTGGCTGCGGCGTGCGCACTGGCTGTGGTGTACCTGTTTGCAGTGAGATAGCAACACAAGATTACTTATGGAGGTAATACGTGGAGCACGGCGGAGATATTTATACAAATAGAGGGATAGAGCTGGACTTCTCGGTGAATCTGAATCCGCTGGGACCACCGGAAGAGGTGAGGAGCGCGCTGCAGTCTATGTTGGATGCCAGCGCATGTTATCCGGACCCGCACTGCAGAGAACTGCGGCATGCATTGGCACGTAAACTGGAAGTGCCGGAGGAGTGGGTTTTGTGTGGCAACGGTGCCTCAGAACTGTTGCTGGCGGCTGCGCAGGCAATCCGGCCGGCCAAAGTCCTGATCCCGGTGCCGACCTATCAGGGCTATGAGAGAGCTGCAGCGGCGGCCGGCGCGGAGACGATTTTTCACCAGCTTATGGAGGAGAACGGATTCGAGATCACGGACGATATTTGGCAGGATATAGAGGCGCTCCCTGCGGGATCACTTCTGTTTGTTTGTAATCCCAATAACCCGGTCGGAAACGGCATCCGTGAAGATCTTCTGCAAAAGATTGCGGAGAAATGCCGAAGCGCCGGCGTTTATCTGCTCGTCGACGAATGTTATCTGGAACTGCTGCCCGATGAGGCGGCGCGGTCCATGCGGCATTACCTGCCCCGGAATCCCTATCTGCTCATCGTGCGCGCGTTTACCAAGACCTACGCCATGCCCGGCGTGCGGCTCGGCTATCTGATGGCGTCTGATCAGGCGCTGATCGAGAAGATTCATCTGCAGCAGCCGGAGTGGAGTGTATCTATGTTTGCGCAGAAAGCGGGACTGGCGGCCCTTTCTCTGGACGGGACGACAAACGCCTATCTTGCGTCTGCCCGTGACCTGATCCGCGAAGAGAGAGCCTGTGTCTGCCAAAGGCTGAGAGACCTTGGCGCGGAGGTATATGACGGAGAAGCCGGGTTTGTGCTCTTCTCCTGCAGCAGGGAATTGTACGAGCCGCTCAGGGAGAGCGGTATTTTGATCCGGCGCTGTGACAGCATGCGCGGACTGGAACACGCAGACGGCAGTCCGCAAGGCGCAGACGGCAGACCGCAGGACGTAGACGACAGGCCGCATTTCTATCGGATCGGTCTGCGCGGACACGGGGATAATACACGGCTTATGGACCGAATACAGGAACTTTTACTGCGATGAAGTGTTAAATTGGCAAAGAATCTTTTGCATATTTGCAAAATTCATCTATAATGGGGGCAGTACGATTTAAGACGGAGAAGGAGGTCAATACATGATCAAGTTGTATGACGGCGGCGTGTACCTTGTGGACGGAACCACGATCGTTCCGGAAAAAGAAGCGACAGCAGAAGCACTCAAAGGGAAAGAGGTCTGTCCCAAAGAGGCTGCGAAGGGTACCATCGCTTACTCTATTTTGAAAGATCACAATCAGAATGACAGCATGGACAAGCTGCGGATCAAGTTTGATTCCATGGCGTCCCATGATATTACATTTGTCGGCATTGTGCAGACCGCGAGGGCGTCGGGCATGGAGAAGTTCCCGCTTCCCTATGTGCTGACCAACTGCCACAACTCCCTGTGCGCAGTGGGCGGAACCATCAACGAGGATGACCACATGTTTGGCCTGACCGCTGCGAAGAAGTACGGCGGCATCTATGTTCCCCCGCACATCGCAGTCATCCACCAGTATATGCGTGAGATGATGGCCGGATGCGGCAAGATGATCCTGGGATCCGACTCCCACACCCGTTACGGCGCGCTCGGCACCATGGCCATCGGCGAGGGTGGCGGCGAGCTCGTCAAGCAGCTCCTTGAAGATACCTATGACATCGCCTATCCCGGCGTCGTTGCCGTCTATCTGGACGGAAAGCCGGCTCCCTATGTGGGACCGCACGACATCGCACTGGCCATCGTCAGCGCAGTCTTTAAGAACGGCTATGTGAAGAATAAGGTTATGGAATTTGTTGGCCCCGGCGTTGCATCCATGGGCACGGATTACCGAAACGGCGTCGACGTCATGACGACGGAGACCACCTGCCTGTCCTCCGTCTGGAGAACCGACGAGGATACCAAGGCCTATCTGACCATGCACGGCAGAGGAGCGGATTACAAGGAGCTCAATCCCGCGGACGTGGCTTACTACGACGGCTGTGTCTATGTTGATCTGAGCAGCATTAAACCCATGATCGCGCTTCCTTTCCACCCCAGCAACGCGTTTACGATCGATGAGGTGAACGCCAATCTCCCGGATCTGCTTCGCGAGACTGAGAAGGCCGCAGAGAAGATCGCGGGCGGCAGGGCCAAGTATACACTGACTGACAAGATCACCTCTGACGGAAAGCTGCAGGTCCAGCAGGGCATCATCGCAGGCTGTGCGGGCGGCTGCTACAGCAGTGTGATCGAGGCGGCAAATCTCCTTCGAGGTAAGAGCTGCGGCTCCGGCGAGTTCTCTCTCGACGTATATCCTTCTTCTCAGCCGGTCTTCATCGACCTTGCAAGGAAAGGTGCCGTGGCAGACCTCATGGCAGCAGGCGCAATTGTCAAAACAGCGTTCTGCGGGCCGTGTTTTGGCGCAGGCGATACGCCCATGCACAACGGACTCTCGGTCCGTCACACGACCAGAAACTTCCCCAACCGCGAAGGTTCCAAGCCCGGCAACGGCCAGATGGCAGCGGTGGCGCTTATGGACGCGCGTTCCATCGCGGCAACGGCGGCCAACGGCGGTATTTTGACCTCTGCAGAGCAGTATGACTGCTGGGGCAATGTGCCGGAGTACAGCTTCGACGATTCCGCCTACAAGGCGAGAGTGTATAACGGTTATGAAAAGGCAGAGCCTTCACAGGATCTGTTCGACGGTCCCAACATCAAGCCCTGGCCGAGCATGGAAGCCCTGGGCGAGAATATTCTCCTCAAGGTCTGCTCCAAGATCCTGGACGAGGTTACGACGACAGACGAACTGATTCCTTCGGGTGAGACGTCTTCCTTCCGCTCCAATCCTCTGGGACTTGCGGAGTTCACGCTCTCCAGAAGAGATCCTGAGTACGTCGGCAGATCCAAGGCGGTCGACAGGACCGAGAGAGCCCGCGTGGCAGGCATGGAAGCAGGTAAGAATGGCGCCGAGGCAGCGGCAGAGCTGGATCCTTTGTTGAACGCAGTCTACGCTGCCATTGCGCAGATTCCCGGCAGCGAGAACGTGGATCCCGCATCCATCGAGATCGGCTCCATGATCTATGCCAATAAGCCCGGCGACGGCTCCGCGCGTGAGCAGGCGGCGTCCTGCCAGCGTGTCATCGGCGGACTGGCCAACATCACACAGGACTATGCGACCAAGAGATACCGCTCCAATGTCATGAACTGGGGCATGCTTCCCTTCCACTTAAAGGGCGCACCGGACATGATCGAAGTCGATGATTACATCTATGTGCCCGGAATCAGAAGCATTCTGGACGGCGATCTGTCCGATATCAAGGCGTATGTGATCAAGGGCGGAAAGGCACAGGAAATCAGCCTGTATATTCAGGATATGACGCAGAATGAGCGCGAGATCGTGAAGGCGGGCTGCCTGATCAATTTCAACAGAAACAGAAAAGCCAAGTAATAAGCTTCAGGTTCCCGTTATAAGGAGTCTGATGATAGAAACAAAAAACTGCCGGCAGGGTATGAAACCCGCCGGCAGTTTGCGTTTACACTCAGTCTGAGGAGGAAGAAGAACTCGAAGAAGAAGCCTCGGCAGCCTCCCTGTCCGCGATCATGTGCTGCAGTGTGACCAGGATGGCAACGATGATCGCCTCGTACCTGGGCTGATAAATATCTACACAGTACTTATCGTGCAGGGAAAGGAACTTCTGCGAGATGTTCGCGAGGAGCTGGTCATTTTCATCGTACAGTCTAAAGTCGAGTGCGAGGATATCGCCCCGCAGCTGCCAACCCAGTCCCTCAATGTTGGTAATGTCGTTGATGATATGGAAAAGCTCATTGGAGAGCTCAAACGAGGTTCCGTCCGCCATATCCACAAAGTGCCTCTCATGAAGAGAGAACAGCTTACTCTCAATATGAGCGACCTGCCGTCCGTCCGCGTCTGTGATATCAGTCTTGTCATGCAGGGAGGGAAATTGTGTCTGCGCGCGGTAAACAACATTTCCTGACTCGTCCGTAATTTCAATCCTGTGATGAAGTGTGAAGATTTCTGTGCTGGTAAAAAGAGAGCGTGCGGGCGCGCCGAACTCTTCAACATTATTTCTGTTGGCCGGCTCACCTGCTTCTCTGAAACGGAAAA
>OCVV011112060.1_pt1 | contig 33963 bp, 28 predicted proteins | sample 1539721 | NCBI WGS metagenome assembly OCVV01 (sample SAMN02144230, study PRJEB22623) | gut metagenome | biome: sheep rumen | host: Ovis aries | place: New Zealand | reverse complement strand
GGCGGGAGCAGCCGGCGGCATCAGGGATAAAGCGGTCGGTGCAGCAACCGACATCAAAGGAAAAGCAGTCGGTGCAGCAACCGATATCAAAGGAAAAGCAGCAGGAGCGGCAGCGGATATCGGAGAAAAGGTGACAGGCAAAAAGTCATCCCCTAAAGATAAGACCAGGACCGGATCCCGGAAAAAATAAAGAAACACGACAATAACGGTGAGATTTCTCCTTTCTGCGCATGAGAGAGAAATCTTACCCGGAACGGAGAACAGAGTTTTTTACAATGATAAATATAAGTACAGATAAAGTGCAGGAATGGATCGATTCCATCGGTTTATCGGCGGCGAATTTTATCTTAAGGGTGATTATTGCTGTCATTATATTCATGATCGTTCGGAAACTGATCGCTAAGCTGTGTTTTTTGTTAAACATACATATGGAAAAAAGGGGTACGGATGTCTCCGTGCGATCCTTTACCATTTCGATCCTTAGTTTTGGATCTATGGCTTTTACGGTGCTTACCATCATCGTACAGCTGAACATAGTAAAGGAGTCCTCCATAGCAGCGCTGATCGCGTCTGCGGGCGTAGGCGTCACGCTGGCGCTGCAGGGCGGACTCGCCAACCTGACAGGAGGTCTGATCCTTCTTGTACTGAAGCCTTTCCGGACCGGCGATTACGTCATCATCAAATCCGAAGATGTCGAGGGCGTCGTCGGCAAGATAGAAATGTATTACACCACGATCCTTACGATTGACAATATGACAGTGGTACTGCCGAACTCAAAGCTTATGAACAGTGCCGTGATAAACGTAACTGCGCAGAAACAGAGAAGGCTGGAGATCAAGACCGGGATCTCCTATGATTCCGATATACGTGAAGCCAAGAAGATCATAGACAGGATAATCCTGGAGGATCCACGCCTGGATTCCGCGAAGGCGGATATATTTGTGGACAGTCTGGGAGAAAGCGCTGTGATCATAGGTTTCCGGGCATGGGTAAACACAGAGAACTATCTGCAGGCAAAATGGGATATGAATGAGAGGATAAAACTTGCGTTTGATGAGGCAGGAATTTCAATTCCCTACAATCAGATGGATGTACATCTGGTGTCATAACCAAAAAACCCCTTGCAAATGCTTTTTGAGAGTGCTATACTCTTTGTGTCAATTAAATATGATAACTATACAAAAGAGTGGGCTGCGCAGTCCACTCTTTTGTATTGGCAGAGGAAGAAACAAACAGACATGCGAAAAGGATTGATGTATGAGCAGAAGAGAAGAATATGAAAAAAAATCGGAAGAACTTCTGATCCCCATCGTGGAAAAGATGGGTTTTGAGCTGGTAGATGTTGAATATGTCAATGAAGGCGGCAATTATTATCTCCGCGCGTATGTAGATAAGGAAGGCGGGATCACGATAAATGACTGTGAGGCTGTCAGCCGCGCGTTTAATGAAAAACTTGATGAAGAGGATTTCATCGAGGGAGCATACACAATGGAGATCAGCTCTCCCGGACTTGGCAGGCCTCTGAAAAAGGAAAAAGATTATGTCAGAAGCATGGGCAAAGAGCTGGAGATCCATACGTATAAACCGATCAATAAGCAGAAGGAATTTTTCGGAATTCTCAAAGCATATGATAAAAACACTGTAACCATTGAAACGGAAGATGAAGAAGAAATAACATTTCAGAAAAAGGATCTTTCTCTGATCCGTCTGGCGTTTGATTTTTAAATACGGGAGGAAAACAGGAAAAAATGAACACAGAATTACTAGATGCGTTAAATGTGCTGGAAAAAGAGAAAAACATAAGTAAGGATTCTCTTTTGGACGCCATTGAGCAGTCATTGCTGCAGGCATGCAAGAACCATTTTGGTACATCAAACAATGTGGAGGTCAATATTGACAGGGAAACATGCAATTACAGCATCTTTATAAAGAAAGAGGTAGTGGAAGAGGTCTTTGATCCTGCCATTGAGATCACGCTGGAGGATGCGCATAAATACGATGCTTCTTATGTGCTTGGTGATTTTGTCAACGTTCCCGTAGAGTCAAAGGCTTTCGGACGTATAGCCACACAGAATGCGAAAAATATCATTCTGCAGAAGATCCGGGAGGAAGAAAGACGTGTACTTTACGATGAGTACATTCAGAAAGAGCATGATATGGTGACAGGCGTTGTCCAGAGATACATGGGACAGAACGTCAGCATCAACCTCGGAAAAATGGATGCGCTCCTGACAAAGGATGAAATGATCGAGGGCGAGAAGCTTCACCCGAATGACAGGATAAAGGTCTATGTGGTCGAGGTAAGAAACAATCCGAGAGGACCGAGGATCACAGTATCCAGAACCCATCCGGAGCTGGTAAAGAGACTGTTTGAGGAGGTTGTCACAGAGGTTCATGACGGAATCATTGATATCAAGGGAATCGCCCGCGAGGCAGGATCCAGAACAAAGATGTCCGTATACAGCAAAGACCCTGATGTAGATGCAGTCGGCGCATGCGTCGGTCTTAACGGAGTCCGTGTAAACAGTATTGTAAATGAACTTCACGGAGAAAAGATCGACATCATCAACTGGAATGAGAATCCGGCGATCCTTATCGAGAACGCGCTTTCTCCCGCAAAGGTCATTTCCGTACTGGCGGATCCGGATGAGGAAGAGGCGACTGTTATCGTTCCTGATTATCAGCTTTCCCTGGCTATCGGAAAAGAAGGTCAGAATGCAAGACTGGCAGCCAGACTGACAGGATACAAGATCGATATCAAGAGTGAGACCCAGGCAAGAGAAGACGGCGATTTCGACTTCGATGAATACGATGAAGACGAATACGATGATGAGTATGAGTACGAAGAAGAGTATGAAGATGCCGCAAAGGATGAGCATGACGAGCCGGAAGCAGACGAAACAGCTGAAGCTGATCATGACGATTCCGGGGCAGACGCCGGAGAAGAGGAAGAACTCTCAGAGGAAGAGCCCGGGGAGGAAAGCGCCGCAGAGCAGATCGAAGGATAAGATCTGAAAAGGGAGGTATATTTGAGTACTGTTCGAAAGATCCCGATGCGCAAATGTGTCGGATGCAATGAGAAAAAAAGCAAAAAAGAACTGATCCGGGTGCTCCGCACTCCGGAGGGACAGATCACCATTGATGCGACCGGGCGTAAAAACGGCAGAGGCGCATATATCTGTCCGAACTCCGAATGCCTGAAAAAAGCGATCAGAAACAAAGGCATCGCCAGGTCGCTGGATGTCAGTATACCTCAGGAAATATATGATGAACTGCAGAAGGAGATGAGCGCTATTGAGCAGGAGTAAAGCAATATCCATGATCAGTCTGGGCATGCGCGCGGGCAAGGTCAGAGGAGGCGAGTTCGCTTCGGAAGAGGCAGTAAAGAATGGAAAAGCTTTTCTGCTGATCATAGCAGAAGACGCGTCAGCGAACACAAAGAAAAAATTTGAAAACATGTGTGCCTGGTATGAGGTACCGGCTTTGACCTACGGTTCGAAGGAATCTCTCGGAAGAGCCATAGGTAAAGACCCGAGAGCCACGCTGGCAGTATATGACGAAGGGTTCGCGAAAGCCATCGCAGAAAACATCCGTTCAGAACAGGGATCACAGAAGGAATGAGAAGAAGGGTCCTTAGGCGCAGAGGTCTTAATGAAACTTGGTAAACCAGTGTCAGATGAGGTGAATATATACGAAATATGGCAGAGAATAAAGAATTAAATACAAATACAGAAAAACAGAATCCAGAAAAAGTAAGTCCGGAAAAAACAAATCCGGAGAAAACAGGAGAAGAAAAAGCCCCGGAAAAGGCAGCTCCGAAAAAGAAAAAGAAAAATATCATTCAGGTATTCCATCCGCAGAACGCGAGAAGCAAGGAAGTAAAGAATTACCGCCGTCAGAGCCAGGGAGGAAGAAAGCCGGCTGAAAAGCAGTCTGATCATCAGAACAAAGCCGGCGCAAAAAAAGAGGACGAGGCACCAAAGAGGCCTCTGGTAAAGGTTCCCCGCGCCCATCCGGCCAAATATACTCAGGAACAGCCAAAACCCGCTCCTGTTCGTCCGCAGCCAAAGAAGGCAGAGACCGAGAAACCTGCGGAGGCACAGAAGCCGGAAGCGGCCAAGGCTGCAGTCAATACAGCTGAGAAAGCCCAGACTCCTGTAAGAAAGCAGGCTGAAGATGTCAATACCCGCGGCAATGCGGGAAGACGGCCTCAGGGAGAAGACAGACGGCCGTTCAACAGACAGAGAGACGGTCAGGGCGGTGAAGGCTCCGGAGAGAGAAGATCTTACGGAAACGACCGCAGGAACGATCGTGGCGAGAGAAGCTTCGGCGGAGACCGCAGGAGCGACCGCGGTGAAAGAAGTTTCGGAAACGACCGCAGGAATGACCGGGGAGAGAGAAGCTTTGGAAACGACCGCAGAAATGACCGGGGCGGAAGACCTGATTTCAGAAACCAGGGCGATGACGGCGAAAGAAGAACTACCAGACCGGGACAGGATAACCGCGGCGGAAGACCGGGTTATCGTCAGGACAGAAAACCGGGGGATTCCGGAATGGACATGGGTATTTCCAAACCATCCCGCGGAAACAGCCATAAAGATAAAGATAAGGATAAAAACAAATCATTCCTGAAGGAAAACAAATATACGAATGATCGTTCCTCAAACAACAGGAACAACAGACGTAAACAGGACGGCCTTGCAAAAACTTCACAGAGACCTGTACATAAGAAAGAGGAAAAGAAGGTCGAGAAGGTTACAGAGATCAAGATTCCTGAGAAGATCACTATCCGTGAGCTGGCTGAGAAAATGAAGATGCAGGCATCTGTCATCGTCAAGAAGCTTTTCATGGAAGGCATGCTGGTAACAGTTAATCAGGAAATCGATTATGATAAAGCCGAAGCGATCGCGATGGATTACGATATCATCGCGGAGCCGGAGGAGAAGGTCGATGTCATCGCAGAGCTTCTGAAGGAAGACGAAGAATCCGAGGAAGAGATGATCACACGTCCGCCGGTAGTATGCGTAATGGGACACGTTGACCATGGTAAAACATCCCTCCTGGATGCTATACGTCATTCTCACGTCACATCCGGCGAGGCAGGCGGAATCACACAGAACATCGGCGCCTATATGGTAGAGATCAACGGACAGAAGATCACATTCCTGGATACGCCGGGACATGAAGCCTTCACCGCAATGCGTATGCGAGGCGCAAATTCCACGGATATCGCTGTTCTTGTGGTTGCGGCTGACGATGGCGTAATGCCTCAGACAGTAGAGGCTATCAACCATGCAAAGGCTGCGGGCGTAGAGATCATCGTTGCCGTAAACAAGATCGATAAGCCAAACGCAAATATCGAGCGCGTTAAACAGGAACTGACAGAGTATCAGCTGATCGCCGAAGACTGGGGCGGAAGCACGATCTTTGTACCCGTATCCGCAAAGACAAAGGAAGGTATCGATGACCTTCTGGAAATGATCCTTCTTCAGGCAGAGGTTCTGGAGCTGAAAGCTAATCCGAACAGGAAAGCGCGCGCGCTTGTCCTTGAAGCAAAGCTGGATAAAGGTAAAGGTCCTGTGGCAAATATCCTCGTACAGAAAGGTACGCTCCATATCGGCGATTACATCGCCTGCGGAGCAGCATCAGGCCGTGTCCGCGCGATGACAGACGAGAATGGAAGACGTCTGAAAGAGGCGAAGCCTTCAATGCCTGTAGAGGTACAGGGTCTGAACGCGGTGCCGAATGCCGGCGAGATCCTGATCTCCACGGAGACTGATAAAGAGGCAAAGAATTTTGCTGCTACATTTATCACGGAAAGCAAGAACAAACTGCTTGAGGATACACGAAGCAGAATGTCTCTGGACGCACTGTTCAGCCAGATACAGGAGGGAGATCTCAAGGAACTCAATATCATCGTCAAAGCTGATGTTCAGGGTTCTGTGGAGGCTGTGCGCCAGTCCCTTGAAAAACTGTCTAATGAAGAAGTTGTCGTTAAGATCGTACACGGCGGCGTTGGCGCGATCAACGAGTCAGATATTACTCTTGCAGCTGCAGCAAACGCTATCGTTATCGGATTTAACGTACATCCGGACATGACGGCAAAATCCCTTGCCGCGCAGGAGAAGGTCGACGTACGTTTGTACAAGGTTATCTATCAGGCGATCGAGGACGTACAGTCAGCTATGAAGGGAATGCTCGCGCCTGTATACGAAGAAAAGGTGATCGGTCACGTAGAGATCAGACAGCTGTTCAAAGCATCCGGCGTTGGAACGATCGCGGGAAGCTATGTGCTTGACGGAACGATCCAGAGAGGTTCTCTGGTAAGGATTACCAGAGAAGGAAAACAGATACACGAAGGAAAGCTCGCTTCTCTTAAGAGATTCAAGGACGATGTCAAGGAAGTCAGAGCAGGATATGAGTGTGGTCTTGTATTCGAAGACTTTAATGATGTGCAGGAGCTTGATATCGTTGAAGCGTACATCATGGTCGAGGTACCAAGGTAATTTATATGAGAAAAAACAGTATAAAAAACAACAGGATCAATGACGCGGTAAAACGCGAACTGACAGAGATCATCCGGCGGGAGGTAAAGGATCCCAGGATCAGCCCCATGGCGTCGGTCACATCTGTCAATGTGGCGGCAGATCTTAAGACCTGCAAGGTGGCGGTCAGCGTCCTGGGAGATAAGAAATCTAAAGAAGATACAATGGCAGGGCTGAAAAGCTCTGCCGGATATATTCGCCGAATGCTCGCGAGAAATCTGAATCTGAGAAACACTCCCGAGCTGAGTTTCCGTCTGGATGAATCCATGGAATATGCGGCAAAAATGTCCAGGATGATTTCCGATGTCATGGAGAATGATGAAAAGAAACGTTCCGAAGCAGAAGCTTCGGGATATGTTTCACAGGCCGTATATGACGATGACGGAAACGATCCTGACGAAGAAGGAGATTTTTAATGAGCAGACTGGATCAATACCTGAAGGGAGTAAGGAAAGCCGCGATAGCGGGACATATGCATCCGGACGGAGACTGTATCGGTTCTACCATGGGTATGTACCTTTATCTGAGAGATAATTACCCCGGGATCGAAGCGGATGTCTATCTGGAACAGCCAAAGCCGGAGTTTTCCTATATCAGCGACATAGACCGGGTAAAGACAGAACTTTCCGCAGATGTATCATATGACATCCTTATCCTGACAGACATCAGCAGTCCAGAGCGCATAGGCGTTGCGGGCCCGCTGGCAGAACAGATGGAAAACATTATCTGTTTCGATCATCATGTGACGAATGATTCATCCTACAAATGGCTGTTTAATGAGCCGCAGGCCAGCTCCGCATGTGAAGTGATCTGGAAATTCATGGATGAGGAAAAGATCACTAAAGACTGCGCTGAGGCGTTGTATACGGGCATAGCCCACGACACGGGCATTTTTCAGTATTCGAATACATCGCCGGAGACGATGAGGATAGCCGCGAAGCTTATGGAAAAAGGAATTGATCACTCAAAGATCATCAACGATTCCTACTACCAGAAAAGCTATGTGGAAAACCAGGTAATGGGACGCGCGCTGCTGGAAAGCATTCTGATGCTGAACGGAAAGATCATCGTCAGCTATGTCTCCAGAAAAACAATGCAGTTTTATGGAATTGGTCCGAAGGATCTGGACGGCATTGTCGCCCAGCTGCGAAACACAAAGGGCGTTGAGGTGGCTATTTTCTTATATGAAACAGATACGGTAACATATAAAGTGAGCCTGAGGTCCAAGGACTTTATCGACGTAAGTATAGTTGCGGCTATGTTTGGAGGCGGCGGACATAAGAAAGCAGCGGGATGCACCATGCACGGTACGCATCTGGATGTGATAAATAATCTGGTAGGAGAGCTGTCCCGCCAGTTCTGACCGCATTTGTAAAGCTGCCATATTTTGAAGAACAAAGTCCGCGAACGGACTTCAACTCCCCATACCCCTCATTCATGAGGGAAACGAAACGGACTTTGCGTTCCGCCGAACGGCAGCGCTATAAAAGCACATCTGTGCTTCCGGAAAAAATGAAACGTTCAGGAGTTTGTATGATAAACGGGATCATTAATGTATATAAGGAAAAGGGTTTCACATCCCATGATGTGGTGGCGAAGCTGCGGGGGATCGTGGGTCAGAAAAAAATAGGACACACGGGCACTCTGGACCCTGACGCCGTCGGCGTGCTGCCGGTTTGTCTGGGCAAGGCCACGAAGCTCTGCGGAATGATCACCGATGAGACAAAGACCTATGAGACCTGCCTCCTTCTGGGAAAAGATACTGACACGCAAGATATTTCCGGACGGATAATCGAAGAAAAAGAGGTTTTTTGTACAGAGGAAGACGTCCGGAATACAGTGAAACTTTTCGAGGGAGAGCAAAAGCAGATCCCGCCTATGTATTCCGCTTTAAAAAAAGACGGAAAACGACTGTATGAGCTTGCACGCGCGGGAATCACCGTCGAGAGAGAAGCGCGTACCGTCAATTTCTATGAGATCCGGATCCGGAAAATGGAGCTGCCCCGGGTGTGGCTCAGGGTCACATGTTCTAAGGGAACCTATATCCGTACGCTCTGTCACGATATCGGAGAAAAACTCGGATGCGGAGGGTGCATGGAAGAACTGGTCCGGACAAGGACCGGAAAATTCTCTGCGGAAAACGCTCTGAAGCTGAGCGAGATCGAAGCAATCGTAAAGGATGGAAGATTAAGCAGTATACTGATCCCGGCGGACGAAATGTTTGCGGAATTTTCCGCGGGAAGGGCAAAGCCGCAGGGAGACGCCATCCTGCATAACGGAAATCCGATCGATCCGGAGTATCTGCAGGAGATACCGGAAAAGACCCGGGAAAACCTATACAGGATATATGATTCGAAGAATCACTTTATCGGGGTTTATATATTTGATAAAAAGGCACAGAAATATCGGCTGCAGACAATGTTTTACGATCCTTCTGAAAATGCCTGAGGAGAGGAGTTTATTGTTTTGGAATATATCAGAGAGCCTTTTTCTTACGAATGCAAAGGCAGAAGCGTGGTTACACTGGGAAAGTTTGACGGCGTTCATCGCGGACATCAGATGCTGATCGGCAGAATGGAAGAGCTGGCCGCAGAAAACGATTGGAACACAGTGGTCTTTACCTTTGATATTTCTCCGCAGGTATGTATGGGAAGCACTCCCAGACAGATGCTGATGACAAACTCCGAAAGAAAAGATTTTATCGAGAGGATGGATATCGACATTCTGGTGGAGTGTCCCTTCACGAAAGAAGTCATGAACATGACTCCTGAAAAGTTTGTCACAGATGTACTGATCGATCGTCTGCATACAGCGGCGGTCGTGATCGGAGACGATTTCCGTTTCGGAAAAAATCGGGCGGGAGACGGAGCTTTTTTGCAGAAGATGGGTAAGAAATATGGTTTTTCGGTAGAGATCACAGGAAAAAAGACTGATGAAGAGAACGGCCGGGAGATCAGCAGCAGTTATGTCCGTGAGGAGGTGTCAGCGGGACGCCTGGAAAAGGCAGCCGGCCTTCTGGGATACAATTTCTACATAGAGGGAAAGATCGTACACGGCAGACATCTGGGAACGACGATCGGGATTCCGACGATAAATATCGTTCCTTCAGGGGACAAGCTTCTTCCGCCTAACGGCGTGTACTTCAGCCGTACTGAGATCGAAGGAGGCAAGTGCTATAACAGCATTACGAACATCGGAGTGAAACCGACAGTAGATGGAGAAAACCTCACGGTAGAGACGAATCTTTTTGACTGTGACGAGGACCTTTACGGAAAAAAGGCGAGAGTCTCACTGTTACATTTCAGCAGACCCGAGATGCAGTTCGCATCCGTCGATGAACTGAAAAAGCAGATGAACAGGGATATCGCTGAAGCGCGCAAGTACGCCTGAGGCAGATACGCCCTTTTCTACACGACAACTATAACTGACATCCCCCCTGCCGGGTTTCCCGGCAAGGGGTTTTTTGTTTTTTTCATGGTTTTTGGGTCACAGATTGCCTTCTTTGCTTTTTATTATATTTTTCTGTGCGAAAACTTCTTATATGTCTATTCATGATCACTTCTGATCTTTCAACGCGAAGCGGAAATTCAACCCCTGTTCTATCTACAAATCATTCAAATAATAAAACCATCCTTCAGAAATGTTATAAGTAACAATTATGCGAGATACAAAATAACAGCAATAATACACGTTCTTGATATCAGGATAATAATATTTTATTATTTAATTAGAGAAGTCTAACAAACTATTTGTTTTCTGGAGGGTGTAGATGAAAAAAAACATATTCATATTATGTATTAGTGCTATCCTTTGCATATCAGGGCCGGAAATGGTCTGTGCAATGGAATCAGTTGAAATTGACAGTTTAAGTGACTCTATTGTATCAGAGATTGAAGACGTACGATCTGAATCACAGATTTCTGAAGAACCAGTCCCGGAGGAAGAGATGGAAGAGGCTGAACAGATCGAAGCTGAAAGTACACTTCCGGAAGAAAAAACTGAAGCAGCGGATGAAGAGACGGAAAACATCCCGTTTGATTATTATATAGAAAACGAAAGTGTGACGATTAGTAGATATACAGGGAATGAGACAAATGTCATTCTTCCTGACGAAATCGAAGGGTATCCTGTTGAGAAAATCGGTGTGAACGCTTTTTATAATTGCAACAGCATGACTAGTATTGAAATATCAAAAAATGTAAAATGTATAGATGAAGATGCTTTTCGAGCATGTGAAAGTTTGAAACAAATAGTATTGCCAAACAGTCTGACGGATATTGGTCCATATACTTTTGCTGGTTGCGGGCAGTTGCAAGATATTAATTTGCCGGATTCATTAAGAAAGATAAGTGAAGGAATGTTTTCGGGTTGTAGTAAGCTAAAAAGTATTGAATTACCTGAAACAGTTGAAGATATTGGAGTAAACTCATTTCAGTATTGTGAGAATCTTGTTGAAATAAATATACCGGATAGTGTGATATCAATAGGCGCTAACGCTTTTTATGGGTGTCGTAGATTAAAAAAAGCTGAATTGCCTGATTCATTAACTGAAATAAGTGATGGTTTGTTTTCTGGATGCAGACATCTGGAGAACGTAAAAATACCGGACAGCGTTAAAAGAGTTGGGGCTGGTGCTTTTTCAGGGTGCGAGGAACTATATAGTATCAATATACCGACAAATGTTGAAGAAATAGGTTCATCCGCTTTTGCGGAATGTAAGAGCATCAGTACAATCTCATTACCTGACAAGTTAACCGTTATCAGCGAAGGAACATTTGAGGGGTGTATACATCTTACTGAAATAATATTACCTGATAATGTGGAAAAGATTAAGTATCGGGCTTTTTACGGTTGCTGTAATATGGTAATAGATAGTTTTCCTGAAAAACTTAAGACTATAGAAGATTATGCGCTTTATAATTGTTTTAAGTTAAAAGAGATAGAGCTTCCTGAAGGTTTTACAAGTATAGGTGAACATTCCTTTTCCGGAGGTGTAGAAAAGATAAAACTACCATCCACTCTGATTTCTATAGGGGAGGGTGCGTTTTCAGGAACCGACCTGAAATCTATAGTTATTCCTGAAGGAATAACAACAATACCAAGAGATACATTTAATTCGTGCGATCAGCTAAAAAGTATTGTTTTCCCAGATGGGTTGATATCTATTGGATATAATGCATTTCGTGGATGTGTAATAAAGAATATTGAATTTAAAGGTGATGTACCGGTAATTAACAATTATGCTTTTGAAGATGCCTCCGGAAGCGCATATTACCCTGCTGATAATTCCACATGGACTTCTGATAAAATGCTAAACTATGGCGGCACTATTCGATGGGCGTCTGATGAGGAATGCAGATATCAGGAGTTATTAATTGATGATGGTGTTTCTGAAAAATGCAGAGGAACAATTACGATAAAAGGTGTGGAATCAAGTGCGGGTATCGATTCTGTGCGAGTCGCCATCTGGAATGAAGAAGACCAATCTGACCTGAAATGGTATACTGCGAAGAAAACAGAAGAAGGAACCTATACATTATATTTTTCATATAACTCACCGGGAAAAGTAATGTATGGAGAGTTTAATGCACATGTTTATATGAAAAACGGCAAAGGCGCAGAGAATGCGATTGCGGATACATTTAATGCTAATTATGTTTCTTCAACGGAAATATATTACCTTAATGGAATAGATTACAGATATGTATATGATTTTGATTTTTTCCAGAAAAAGTATCCTGATGTCAGGGCAGCGTTTGGAGATGACCAGGAAGCTACATTAGAGAATTTTGTCAGATGGGGAATGCCGTCTGGCCGTCAGGGCAGTGAGGAGTTCAATGTGAACTACTATATGAAAAACTATCCATCACTAAAGAAGACATACGGTAATAATCTTTCCGGATATTACATGCATTATATCTGGTGGGGAAAAGACGCGGGACTTGTAGCAGACAGACTGCTCCCGCATGAACCTGTGACAGAACAGAACGGAATCGATTACAGTGCGGTTTATAATTTTGATTTCTTCCAGACCAAATATCCTGATGTAAAAGCAGCGTTCGGGAACGACGATGAAGCAACCCTTGCAAATTTTGTCAGATGGGGAATAACGTCAGGCCGCCAGGGAAGCGAGGAATTTAACGTTAATTATTACATGAAAAATTACCCTTCTCTGAAGAGTACATATGGTAATAATCTGGAAGGATATTATATGCACTATATCTGGTGGGGAAAAGCAGCAGGACTTGTGGCAGACAGACTGCTCCCGCATGATCCTGTAACAGAACAGAACGGAATCGACTACAGCGCGGTTTATGATTTTGATTTCTTCCAGACCAGATATCCTGATGTAAAAGCAGCGTTTGGAGATGATGACGAAGCAACTCTGGCAAATTTTGTCAGATGGGGAATGATTTCAGGCCGCCGTGGAAGCGAAGAATTTGATGTAAATATATATAAAAATAACTATCCGGAGCTGCAAGCTGTGTATGGCGATAAACTGGAAGGGTATTATATGCACTATATATGGTGGGGAAAAGCAGCCGGATTAGTAGCGAATAAAAAACTGTAAATCTGGAACAAATAAAAGATATAATATTGATTTACCAGACAGAAGGGTCGATGGAAGTCAGATGCATGACAGATACAAAGGGATTTCATCGGCCCGTTCTGTCTTATTCGATAAAAAGCATAAAGTGTCTACATAACGTTTCAAAGATGGATGAATGATAAAAAGGCCGAATCAATTGACGCTGATAGTTTAGTGTGCTAAAATGTCCTCAGCTTTTCGGGAGGATACAGCATGAGTAAAGACATTCATAATGATTCCGTAACCAGATTATTCGAGGCGATCCTGACATTGAAAGATGTAGAAGAATGCTACACTTTTTTCGAGGATGCGTGCACTGTCAATGAGCTAAAAGCCATTGCGCAGCGTTTCGAAGTCGCCAGAATGCTGAAAGAGAATCAGACATATATGAAGATTTCCAGAATTACCGGCGCATCTACGGCTACGATCAGCCGCGTGAAACGTTCTCTGGATTACGGAGAGGACGGATACGAGATGGTGTTTTCAAGACTGGAAGAAAAAGAGAAAAACGAAACAGAACAAGAGCTGAATAATAATTTACAAACATAAAAAACTGCCCTGAGGGGGCATGTTTTTCTTTGTGAGGAGAAAAAATGATAGCGATCATTGATTATGATGCGGGAAATATCAAAAGTGTGGAAAAAGCGCTCCAGAAGCTGGGTGCGGATGTAATCGTGACCAGGGATCCCGATGAGATAAGAAAAGCCGGCAAAGTGATCCTGCCCGGAGTCGGAAGCTTTGGAGACGCTATGCAGAATCTTCATTCGTTCGGTCTGGTCCCTGTCATCAGGGAAGTGGTGGAAAAAGGAACGCCTTTTTTAGGCATCTGCCTGGGACTGCAGCTTCTCTTTGACAGAAGTGAGGAAAGCCCTGGGGTTGAAGGGCTTGGACTTCTGAAAGGTGAGATACTGCGTATTCCTGACGGTCCCGGTCTTAAGATCCCCCATATGGGCTGGAATTCGCTGGATCTTCATGGTGAGGGAAAACTGTTCAGAAATGTGCCCCGGAATGCGTATATGTATTTTGTGCATTCTTATTATCTGAAAGCTTCGGACCGCGATATTGTCAAGGCGACTGCAGAGTATGGGGTAACGATCGACGCCTCTGTGGAAAAGGATAATATTTTTGCATGTCAGTTCCATCCGGAGAAAAGCTCGGATATGGGAATGGAAATTTTAAAAAGTTTTATGGAACTTTGACGGGAGACTGGGCGTATGTTTACGAAGAGAATTATTCCCTGCCTGGATGTCAATGACGGCAGAGTAGTAAAAGGTGTTAATTTTGTCAATCTGAGAGACGCCGGAGATCCGGTGGAGATCGCCCAGGCCTATGACAGGGCAGGCGCGGACGAGGTGGTGTTCCTGGATATCACAGCCTCGAGCGATCACAGAAAGACAGTGGTAGATCTTGTACGAAGAGTTGCGGCAAATGTTTTCATTCCGTTTACTGTCGGGGGAGGTATCCGGACGGTGGATGATTTCAGGCTGCTTCTTCGGGAAGGCGCTGATAAGATATCTATTAATTCATCGGCAATCAACGACCCTCAGCTGATCAGCGACGCCGCATATAAATTCGGAAGTCAGTGCGTGGTGGTAGCCATCGACGCCAGAAGAAGAAAAGACGGCAGCGGATGGACTGTATATAAAAACGGCGGCCGCATCGACGTAGGGCTTGACGCGGTTGAATGGGCCGTGAAAGCGGAAAAACTCGGATGCGGAGAAATTCTGCTGACGAGCATGGACTGCGATGGTACAAAAGCAGGTTATGATATAGAGCTTACCAGAACGATCTCAGATGCGGTGAATATTCCGGTGATAGCCTCCGGCGGAGCCGGAACGATGGAGCATTTTTATGACGCCCTGACTGAAGGAGGCGCTGATGCCGCGCTGGCAGCTTCGCTGTTTCATTACAAGGAACTTGAGATCAGAGAAGTAAAGGAGTATCTGCGAAACAAGGGCGTACCGGTCAGATTATAAGGAGAAAAAATATGCCGGCAATATCCGGATTATGGGAGGAGAGCCTGCGGGAAGAATTCCGCAAGCCTTATTATAAGAAGCTGTTTGAAACAGTAAACAAGGAGTACCGGACGCACAGGATCTATCCGCCTGCGCAGGAGATTTTCAATGCGTTTCATTATACCCCGCTGGATCAGGTAAAGGTCGTGATCATCGGCCAGGATCCTTATCATGAAGAAGGACAGGCCGAGGGACTGTGTTTTTCCGTAAAACCGGGGATCCAGATACCGCCGTCTCTTGTAAATATATATAAAGAGCTGCATGATGATCTCGGGTGCTATATTCCGGATAACGGCAGCCTTGTGAAATGGGCCAGGCAGGGAGTATTGCTGCTGAATACCGTACTTACGGTGCGCGCTCATCAGGCGAATTCGCACAGGAATATCGGATGGGAGGAGTTCACCGACGCAGCCATTAAGGCAGCTGCGGCACAGGACCGGCCCATGGCGTTCGTGCTCTGGGGAAGACCGGCACAGCGTAAAAAAGAGATGATCACAAATCCGAAACATCTGGTCCTGGAAGCGCCTCATCCAAGTCCGCTTTCTGCGCACAGAGGTTTTTTCGGCAGCAGACCGTTTTCAAAGGTAAATAAGTATCTGGCGGATAATGATCTGGAGCCCGTTGACTGGCAGATCGAGAATATTTCGGAAAGATAATTTGTAATATGAAAGAAAACAATTTGGTAAAGAACGCGTCAGTTCTGATGATCGCAACCGTAATATCCCGTGTGATCGGCCTGATCTACCGCAGGCCTCTCGGTCAGGTGCTGGGAAATGTGGGACTTGGATATTATGGTTACGCCAGCAATCTTTATGCGATCCTTTTGCTGGTGTCATCCTACAGCATTCCTATGGCTGTATCGAAGATCGTTTCCGAACGTCTGGCTTTAAAGCAATATAAAAATGCGCAGAAGGTTTTCCGCGGCGCGCTGATGTATGCGGCGATCGTTGGCGGAATTGCAGCGCTGGTAGCTTTTTTCGGAGGAAGCATTCTGCTGCCGTCTAATCAGCAGAACGCGGTTCCCGCGCTGAGAGTTCTGGCGCCGACCATCTTTCTGGCGGCTGTTCTGGGCGTATTCCGAGGCTATTTTCAGGCGCATCATTCCATGACGCCCACTTCAATATCACAGATTCTTGAGCAGATCATGAATGCGATCGTCAGCGTTGCGGCAGCATATCTTCTGATCAGACATTTGGCGCCGGAGGGCGGTACGAAGGCGGCCATTTACGGAGCGGTGGGAGGCACCACAGGAACTGCTGCCGGCGTTCTTACGGGACTTCTCGTAATGCTTTTCATCTACATGCTCAACCGTCCTTATTTCAGAAAAGAAAAAAGAAAGGACACGCATAAAGGAGAGGAGACGTACGGTCAGGTATTCGGCATAATCTTTATGATGATCACGCCGATCATTTTTACGACCTTTGTAAATAACGCGGGAGCGTATCTGGACAGTTATATTTATTCTGCCATGCTGGACAGGCACATGTCGGCGGATGCTATTTCCGCGGCGTACGGCGAATACAGCAACTATTATATGCCGATCATAAACATACCTCTTGCACTGGCGTCAGCCAGCGCCTCGGCCATGATGCCGGAGGTTTCCGGAGAGTATGCGCTTCATGATCTTAATGCCGTCAACGGGAATGTGAATAAGACCATTCGTCTCACAATGTTCCTGTGTATTCCATCTATGGTGGGAATGACCGTACTGGCGTATCCGATCATGGGAGTGCTGTTTCCCTCATCCACAGATCTGGCCGGAAAGCTTCTGCTTACGGGAGCTGTCTATGTAGTATTCGCGGCGCTTTCCACGATCACCGGAAGCGTACTTCAGTCTATCGGAAAACAAAGAGTTACGCTAATAAACGCGGCTATTGCCCTGGTGCTGAATATAGTGATTCTGGCTGTCATGCTGATCCTGGCGCCAAAGCTCAGCATCTATGCGGTGATGCTGGCTAATATATTCTATGCGCTGATATACTGCATCGTAAACGACATCATGCTGCGCAAATATCTGGGATACCGCAATGAGTGGATCAAAACATATTTACAGCCGCTTATCGCTTCTGCTATTATGGGAGCGGCCGCTTACGGTATATATGAGGGGCTGTTCATGCTCACCAGAAGACCCTTTATCGCGCTTCTGGCAGCGGTCGTCGCAGCTGTCCTTCTTTATCTGATCGTCTATGTAAAGATATCGGGTACTACAAAGGAAGAGATGAGAAGATTCCCGATGGGGACGAAGCTTGTGCGCATTCTGCAGATCATTCATATCTATCATTAATGGGACGCTGCGTTCATAGAATGGCTGAAGAATGAAATACGGCGGTCACGGAATGTCTGAAGAATGAAACGCGGCGATCACTGAAGGGTTGCCTTAAAAAAAATCCTATGATATAATGACCGAAGATTTAGTATGTAAGGAGGAGAACCATGAAACATATAAAGACACTGAACACTAGAAATCTGCAGAATACAGTAAAAAAAGGCGGATGCGGTGAGTGCCAGACATCATGCCAGTCAGCATGCAAGACTTCCTGTACGGTAGGCAACCAGACATGCGAACAGACTAAATAAAACGAACACAAACACAGAGTATTACGAGGTGTTCCGGAAAGCTTCTTTTCGGAACACCTCTTATCGTTGTCTGAAGGGGAAAGGATTTTTGATACATTTATATAAAAATAATGGATACAACATGGTCCTTGACGTAAACAGCAGTTCTGTCCATGTGGTAGATGACATCGTTTATGACGTTCTTATGTGCAAAGAGGCGGGAAACGATGACGCCGCCGCAGTGGAAGCCCTGAAGGGGAAATATCCTGAATCTGAATTGCGGGAGTGCTGTGAAGAGATACAGGAACTTAAAGAGCAGGGTATGCTGTATACTGAGGATGATTATCGCCCGGCCATAGATCAGTTCGGTCAAAGGCCGACCGTAGTAAAGGCCCTCTGCCTGCATATCGCGCATGACTGTAATCTGGCATGCAGATACTGCTTTGCGGAAGAGGGAGAGTATCACGGCAGACGGGCGCTGATGTCCCTTGAAGTGGGAATGAAAGCACTTGATTTTCTGATAGCCAATTCGGGAAGCCGGAGAAATCTGGAAGTGGATTTCTTTGGCGGAGAGCCGACGCTGAACTGGAATGTCGTGAAAGAGCTGGTGCGTTACGGCCGCCGGCAGGAGAAAAAATATAATAAAAATTTCCGTTTCACACTGACTACGAACGGCGTTCTTCTGAATGATGAGATCATGGAATTCTGCAACAGGGAAATGGGAAATGTGGTTCTGAGCATAGACGGACGAAAGGAAGTAAATGACAGAATGCGTCCGTTCAGAAAAGGACAGGGAAGCTATGATCTGATCGTTCCGAAATTCCAGAAATTTGCCGACAGCAGAAATCAGGATAAGTATTATGTACGCGGAACATTTACGCATCATAATCTGGATTTTGCCGCGGACGTCATTCACATGGCGGATCTGGGGTTCAAACAGATCTCCATTGAACCCGTAGTCGCGCCGCCTGAGATGGATTACGCGATCCGCAGGGAGGATGTGCCGATCATCAAGGAACAGTACGATATTCTGGCACAGGAGATCATACGGCGTGAGAAGGAAGGAAGAGGATTCAATTTCTTCCATTTCATGATCGATCTGACAGGCGGACCGTGCGTCTACAAACGCCTTTCAGGATGCGGATCAGGTACAGAGTATCTGGCGGTAACGCCCTGGGGCGATCTGTATCCGTGCCATCAGTTTGTAGGCAAGGATGAGTTTTGCCTCGGTAATGTGGATACGGGAATCGTAAGACCTGATCTGGTACAGAAATTCAAACAGATCAATGTTTATTCAAAGAAGGAATGCAGCGAGTGTTTCTCCCGGTTTTTCTGCAGCGGAGGATGCGCGGCAAACTCCTATAACTTTACCGGCAATATAAACGATGTCTATGAGATCGGATGTGAACTGCAGAAGAAGAGGATCGAATGTTCACTTATGATAAAAGCTGCGCTGGCGCAGGATGAAGCGTAAACAGCGGCGCATATTCCGCTAGTGCCGCCTCGGTCGTGACAGGAAATATATCCTGGATTTATTAAGAAATGGCAGTTGTGAAAGCTTGAGGCCCGCATGATTTCCCGGCCGTATATACTTTCACGATCTTCCAATAAAAAATGAGAAAGAGTTAATCAGCAAAGAGGAAAGAGTTATGAAGAAGAAACAGAGTATAGTTACCCTGATCGTGATGCTGATAATCACGATACTTCTGGGCTGTACGGTATTTCAGGGATGGGGCTCGAAGCATACAGGCTCCATGAAGAACATCCGTACCGGTCTTGATCTGTCCGGCGGAGTCAGCATCACCTATGAAGCGACTGATGAGAATCCTTCGTCAGAAGATATGTCGGATACAATCTATAAGCTGCAGCAGCGTGTAGATCAGTACAGTACGGAAGCTCTGGTATATCAGCAGGGTGCAAACAGGATCAGCATTGAGATCCCGGGAGTTACGAATGCTAACGAGATCCTTGACGAACTTGGAAAACCGGGCTCCCTTGCCTTCTACGACGAAGAGGGCAACGAGGTATTAAGCGGTTCGGATGTCGCCAGTGCCGAGGGAGTGGCAAATCAGAATTCAACTACAGGCGCTCATGAGTATCTGGTAGAGCTCTCCATGACGGAAGAGGGCAAAGAGAAATTTGCTCAGGCGACTTCTGAGAACGTGGGAAAACAGATTTCTATCGTTTATGACGGAGAGACGGTAAGTTCTCCGGTGGTAAATGAAGCGATCACCGGCGGAAAGGCACAGATCAGCGGCATGAGCAGCATTGAGGAAGCTAAAAACCTTGCTGCCTATATCCGTATCGGTTCACTGTCTCTCGAACTGGAAGAGATATATTCCAACGTAGTTGGAGCACAGCTTGGAGAAGAGGCCCTCAGCACTTCCGTGGTTGCCGGTATCATCGGAGTTCTCCTGGTAGTACTGTTCATGATCCTGATCTACAGGGTTTCAGGACTCGCCGCAGGATGGGCTCTTATCATCTTTGCGATGCTGGATCTGACAGCATTGAATGCTTTTGACCTTACGCTTACCCTTCCGGGAATCGCGGGCGTTATACTGACCATCGGTATGGCGGTCGACGCGAACGTCATTATTTATACAAGAATGAGGGAGGAGCTGACTGCGGGACGCAATACGCGTCAGGCTATCAAAGCAGGTTTCAGCAAAGCCTTTTCTGCCATTTTTGACGGAAACATCACGACGCTGATCGCGGCAGCTGTTCTTTATTTCCTGGGAACAGGTACGATCAAAGGATTTGCCACCACTCTTGCAATGGGGGTTGTTCTGTCTATGTTTACGGCTCTGGTGATCTCCAGACTGCTCAGCTATGCTTTCTGCGGTCTTGGCATCACTGATATCAAATATTACGGAACTATCAAAGAACGTAAAATAAAAGATTTCATAGGAAAGAAGGTCATCACATTCGGCATTGCGATCATTCTTATCATATCTGCGCCGGTTGGAATGATGATCAATAAGAATAGTACAGGACGTTCGCTGAATTACAGTCTTGACTTTATCGGCGGTACAGCTACGACGGTAGCGTTTGATAAGGATATGTCTCTGGCAGATCTGGACAAGGAAGTTCAGCCGGTCGTATCGGAAGTTACCGGAGACGCCAATATTCAGTTCCAGAAGGTGACAAGTTCCAATAACGTCATCATCAAGACCAGAGAGCTTAGTGTGGATGAGAGAGAGGAACTGAATGAGAAGCTGATAGAAAACTTTGAAAACCTGAAAGCGGAGGATATCACTGCAGAGAACATTTCCTCGACAATCTCAGGAGAGATGAGGAATAACGCGACCCGCGCCGTAGTGATCGCTGTCATCTTTATGCTTCTTTACATTTTTATCCGGTTCCGCGATATGCGTTTTGCATCCAGTGCGGTCATCGCGCTTCTGCACGATATCTCGATCGTTCTGGCGTTCTATGTATGGTCCAGGTTCTCAGTCGGAAGTACGTTCATTGCAGTCATGCTGACGATCCTTGGTTACTCCATTAACGCTACGATCGTTATATTTGACCGTATCAGGGAGGATCAGGTCGTTCACCGCGGATCCACACAGAAAGTGATCGTCAACAGCGCCATTACGGAAACTCTGACCCGAAGCATGTACTCTTCGTTCACCACATTCATTACGGTGTTCGTACTGTTTATCATGGGCGTTCCTTCGGTGAAAGAGTTCTCGCTGCCGATCATCATCGGTATCGTAGCCGGCGCATACTCATCTGTATGTGTGACCGGACCGCTGTGGTATATCATGAAGACAAAGATCGGTAAGGTGCGCATAATAGACGAAGACAGTCCGGCGCCTGCCGAAGAAGGAACCGAAGCCGGAAAGGATGAAGCATCTTCAGACGTGAAGTCTGCAAGAACAGGCAAAAAGGCAAAGAAAGACAGAAGTCAGCTTCAGAGTACAAAACCGAAAAAAGGCAACAGAAGAAAATAAAATGTTCATACGGGCTGCTGCATGTAAATGCGGCGGCCTGTGTTTTTTCCGGAAGAAACATTACATCATCAGCAGCATGAACGGGCTTCTGCGGAAGTCCGGAGCAGAGCAAATGAAGATTTCCGGGAGGAAGCATGAATGGCGGAGAAGATTTCCGGGAGGAAGTATGAATGACGGAAAACTGGGTGATAGCGGCGAAACGGGCCGATTTTAACGCAATAGGGCAGAAATTTGGCATAGACCCTGTGATTGCCCGTCTGATCAGGAACAGAGATGTCGTCGGCGACGAAAACATTGAGAAATATCTTCACGGAACGCTGGATGATCTTTATGATCCGGCAGAGATGAAGGATCTGGTAAAGGCGTCGGAGATTCTATCTGACTATATTAGCAATAATAAAAAGATACGGATCATCGGCGATTATGATATCGATGGCATCATGTCTTCCTATATCCTCGTAAAAGGGCTGGGACGCCTTGGGGCAGACGCGGATGTAAGGATCCCGGATAGAATGACTGACGGCTATGGGCTGAATGAAAGGCTGATCAGGGAAGCGAAGGATGACGGCAGAGAGCTGATCATCACGTGCGATAACGGGATCGCGGCCTCATCCGAAATCGCTCTGGCAAATGAGCTGGGAATGAAGGTCATAGTTACGGATCATCATGAGATCCCTTATGAAACGGAAATCGATGAAAACGGCGGCGAAACCAGAAAATACCATCTGCCGCCGGCAGAGGCGGTGGTCGATCCGAAGCAGCCGGACTGCGGATATCCATACAAGGGGCTCTGTGGAGCCGGCGTAGTCTTTAAACTGATCTCTTTTATGTATTCAGTGCATGGCGTACCTGAAGCGGAGGCGGAGGAGCTGCTCGAGTATACGGCGTTTGCCACGATCGGAGACGTCATGGAGCTGACAGATGAAAACCGGATCATCGTCCGTGAGGGCATACGGCGGCTTCGGAAGACCGGAAACGCGGGACTTCGACAGCTGATCCTGCTGAACAATCTGGATCCGGAAAGGATCGATGTGTATCACATCGGGTTTGTTCTCGGTCCGTGTATGAATGCAAGCGGCCGTCTGAACACAGCTATGCATGCGTTGTCCATGCTCATGGCCGAAACGGTGCAGGAAGCCGCGGCGAAAGCCGGAGATCTGATAGCCCTGAACGCCAGCAGAAAGGATATGACTCTGCGGGGGGAAGAACAGGCAGTGGAGATCCTGGAGACAACAGATGCGGGAAGGGATCGTGTCCTCGTGGTCTATCTTCCGGACATCCATGAATCTATTGCAGGGATCATTGCGGGAAGGATAAAGGAAAAATACCATAAGCCTGTATTTGTTCTGACCGACTCCCGCGACGGGGTAAAAGGGTCTGGGCGCTCTATCGAAAGCTATGATATGTATGATGAACTCTGCAGGGTGAAGGAATGCTTCACAAAATTCGGCGGTCATAAAATGGCGGCAGGCGTCTCCATGAACAGCGGTGAGGTGGATGTATTCAGAGAAAAGATCAATGCGAACTGTAAACTGACGCGGGAGGATATGATTCCTAAAGTAGTGATAGACGTTGCAATGCCGATCGGGTATATCTCGGAAAAACTCATAGAACAGATAAATATCATGCAGCCCTTCGGGGTGGCAAATACAAGACCTGTTTTTGCGGAAAGCAAGGTGAACGTTCTGTACCCGAAAGTCATCGGAAAAAACAGGAACGCCGTAAGAATGGTCGTGAAAAACAGGCACGGCCATCAGATAGAGGCGATCTACTTCGGAGAGGGAGATGAGTTTGTGGATTATGTAAGCTCCCGCCGGGAAATATCTATCATTTATTATCCGGAGATCAATACGTTCCGCGGAGCCGGTACGCTGCAGATACAGATCAGGAAGTACAGATGAGCGAAGGTCAGCGGGACCGGCACAGCTCAATGGAAAGCTGCGAATATTGATTCTCGGATTCAATAATGATATACTATTTTTTACTATATTATCATGCTTGAAATAACGGTTTAGTGTTTATTTTTTTGCCAAAACAGGATATTTGGCGTAAATTGTGCAGAAAGAAAGGATAAAAAAACGTCATGAAGAAATTAGAAGATTATGTAGTTAGTATTCCGGATTTTCCGGAGAAGGGTATTATATTCCGTGATGTCACCAGTGTACTCCAGGATGCCGATGGACTTCAGCTGGCTATTAATTCACTGCAGAACTTCCTGAAAGACGTTGAATGTGATGTGATCGTAGGAACAGAATCCAGAGGATTTATCTTTGGAATGCCGATCGCATATAATTTGCACAAACCATTTGTACTTGTAAGAAAAAAAGGAAAACTGCCCAGAAAGACTGTTTCCAAGGAATATGACCTCGAGTACGGCTCAGCTACTATTGAAATGCACGCCGATTCGATCAAACCCGGACAGAAGGTCGTTCTCGTAGATGATCTGATCGCCACGGGCGGAACGATTGAGGCCGCAGCGGAGCTGGTGGAAGGCCTTGGAGGCGAAGTGGTAAAGATGGTATTTGTCATGGAACTTGCAGGTTTGAAAGGCAGAGAGAGACTTGCGAAATATGACATTGACTCTGTCATTATCTATGACGGAAAGTAATGTCTGAAGGAGCCCCGTCAGAACTTGCTGTAGTAAAGAGGTGTTTGCATGGGAACAGAAATGGATGCGGTCAGAGACGAAAAGTTAAGAAAAGAAATTGCTGCTGTGGATGCGAATGTTCGTCAGATGGATGATTTCACCACGCCTGAAGAGCTTTACAGAGTCCTTCTGGAAAGTGTAAAGAAGTACCATGCCGCTGTAGATGTAGGTTTTCTGGAAAAGGCGTATCGCGTAGCCTGCGAGGCCCACAAAGATCAGAAAAGAAAATCAGGAGAACCCTATATTATTCATCCGCTCTGCGTAGCCATCATAATGGCTGACCTGGAGATGGATAAGGAAAGCGTGGCCGCCTGCCTTCTGCATGATGTGGTGGAAGATACTGTCATGACGAAGGAAGAGCTGGCGAAGGAATTCGGACCCGAGGTCGCCGAGATAGTGGACGGCGTCACGAAACTGGGACAGTTTTCCTATAAGGCCGACGCGGAGGAGAAACAGGCCGAAAACCTTCGAAAGATGTTCCTGGCTATGTCGAAGGATATCCGCGTCATACTTGTAAAGCTGTGCGACCGGCTTCATAACATGCGGACCATGCAGTATATGAAACCTGAAAAGCAGAAAGAGAAATCCAGAGAGACGCTGGATATCTATTCTCCGATAGCGGGCAGGATCGGCCTTGCAAAGATCAAGAACGAGCTGGATGATCTGGCCCTGAAATATCTGGAACCCGAGGCCTACTATGATCTGGCGAAACAGATCGATGAGCGCAGGGACGAAAGAGAACGGTTTATCGGACAGATAGTGGAAGAGGTGAGCAATCATATCCGCGAGGACGGCATACACGCCCAGATAAGCGGAAGAGCAAAACATTTCTTTAGTATCTATAAAAAAATGGTAAACCAGAAGAAACGTCTGGATCAGATCTACGATCTTTTTGCGGTGCGCATCATCGTAGATACGGTAAAAGACTGTTACGCCGCCCTTGGCGTCATCCATGAGATGTATACGCCGATCCCGGGAAGATTCAAGGATTATATAGCGATGCCGAAACCGAATATGTACCGTTCGCTTCATACGACGCTGATCGGTCCGAAGGGAAGGCCCTTTGAGATACAGATCAGAACCTTTGAAATGCATCGTGTAGCCGAATACGGTATCGCAGCACACTGGAAATACAAAGCCGCCTCTGACGGAATGCAGTCCTCCGGAGAAGATGAGGAGGAGAAGCTGAACTGGCTGCGGCAGATCCTTGAGTGGCAGCAGGATACGGATGATAATTATGATTTCCTTGATCTGGTAAAGAATGATCTGAACCTGTTCAATGAAAATGTTTACTGTTTCTCGCCGAACGGAGATATTAAGGCCCTGCCCAGCGGATCCGTGACCATCGATTTTGCCTACGCGATCCATTCCGCCATCGGAAACAAAATGGTAGGCGCCCGCATCAACGGAAAGCTGGTGCCGATCGAGACGGTGCTTCAAAACGGAGACCGTGTGGATATCATCACTTCTCAGAACTCCAGAGGTCCCAGTCGTGACTGGCTGAAGATTGTCAAGAGCACACAGGCCAGAAATAAGATCAACCGCTGGTTCCGGGAGAAAAACAGAGAAGAAAACATAGTCAGAGGAAAAGAGCTGCTCTCTAACTATGCGAGGCTGAAAAATAAACCGCTTGCCGAGCTTCTGAAGCCAAAGTATATCGAAACAGTGATTAAAAAATACGGATTTTCAGACTGGGATTCGGTTCTGGCAGCCATCGGACACGGCGGACTGAAGGAAGGCCAGGTGCTGAACCGCCTGTATGATTGCCTGCAGAAGGACAGGGCAGAAAACATCACTGATGAAGAGGTGCTGGAGGTCGGAAATACTCTGGAGGGAGTTTCAGAGGACAGCCGTCACAAGGGCGGCATTAAGGTCCGGGGCATCAGCGACCTTTCGGTAAGATTTTCCAAATGCTGCAGTCCCATACCGGGTGATGAGATCGTTGGTTTTGTAACCAGGGGACGGGGAGTGACCATTCACAGGACTGACTGTGTAAACATCATGAGTCTGCCTGAGACAGAAAGAGAGCGTCTGATCGAAGCGGAATGGGCGCCCGAATCCGAAGGAACGCAGGCCTATACCGTGGAGATCAGTATATATGCAAATAACAGGACAGGTCTCCTGGTGGATGTGTCCCGTCTGTTTTCGGATCATAAGATCGATCTTAGCGCGATCAACGTGAGGACGAATAAACAGGGCTACGCCACGATCGATATGACGTTTGATATTAACAGCCGGTCTGAGCTGACGGATCTGATGAACAGGATACGCCAGATCGACAGCGTCCTTGAAGTAGACCGTGCCAAGGGATGATCGGAAAAAGGAGTAAGTAATGGCTGGTTTTGAAGTTTACAGCGAAGTCGTCGGAATGGTAGCGACGAATTGCTATTTTATAAAAAATACAGAGACAGATGAGATGATCATTGTGGATCCGGCAGACCAGGCCGCCCTGCTCATCAGAAGGATCGACGAACTGGGAGGAAAGCCGGCGGGAATCCTTCTGACACATGGACATTTTGATCATATCCTGGCAGTGAAGGCACTCAGAAGTCAGTATAATATCAAAGTTTATATCCATGAAAAGGATGAGGATGTGATGGATAATCCGATGCTGAACCTGTCCGGGATGTGGAGCACTCCCTGCAGTGCGCATGCGGATGTGCTGGTGAAGGAAGGCGATATTCTGGAACTGGCAGGATTCAGGATCAAAGTATATCATACGCCGGGCCATACGCACGGAAGCTGCTGTTATTATTTTGAAAATGAGAAGTTCCTGATCTCTGGAGATACCATATTTTTCGGATCATACGGACGGACTGATTTTCCAACCTCCAGTCAGAGAGACATGGAGAACAGCGTCCGTCGTATGCTGAGCATTCTTCCGGACGATACCGTTATCTATCCGGGACATGATTCATATACTACGGTGGCGAATGAAAAACGGATCAATCCGCTTGCGCCGTGACAGATGAAACGTTAGGAGAATTGTACTTGTCGGATATAATACTGCAGTTTAATGAGAAAAACTTCGAATATGATGTCTATCATCTGATACAGGCATTTTATCCGGGGACAAACATAAAAACAATATATGAGACAGATGATCGGGAAATACCTCAGGGGACGGAAGAAATGAAATTTTCCGTCCGGTATGGCAGAGAAGACATTCTTTTCTGCGGGGAGAAGATCCGGAACGCGCACACAGAGGTCCTTTTCAGAAAGAGCTGCCGCCTGAATGCTCCCGATGATCGGATCAGTACCAAGAACCAGCTGAAAAGGCTGGTTTATTCGGGTCTGACGGAATTGACGGGAAAGAAGCTCCCATGGGGAAATCTTACGGGAATACGCCCGGTAAAGATCCTTCGTTCCAAGCTGGATGAAGGATATGCGCCCGATGAAGCAGCCGCATATATGCAGGAAACATATAATGTGGGCGATGAGAAGACAGCTCTTGCGCTGGAAGTCGCCGTAAGGGAAAAAAAGCTGCTCGATGAGATCAGACCGCAGGAGGGATACAGCCTTTATGTAGATATTCCTTTCTGCCCCAGCATCTGTCTGTACTGCTCCTTTGGTTCACATCTGATCAGCCGGTGGAATGACTATGTTCCGCGATATCTGGAGTCGCTGTTCAGGGAACTGGATATGATCGCGGAAGCGATGAAAGGAACACGCCTTGACACTGTATATATAGGCGGAGGAACGCCCACATCCATCAGCGCGCAGCATCTGAACAGTCTGCTGGATCATATAGGAAGTAAGTTTCCACTCGGGGAACTGAAGGAATTTACCGTCGAGGCCGGAAGACCGGATACGGTGACAGAGGAGCATCTCAGAGTTCTCCGGGATCATCCTGTCAGCAGGATCTCGATCAATCCGCAGACGATGAACCAGAAAACGCTGGATATCATTGGTCGGCGCCATACTGTGGAGGAAACGGCAGAACGCTTTCACCTGGCGAGGAAACTGGGCTTTGACAATATAAACATGGATATTATCGTAGGACTTCCCGGAGAAGGCAGGGATGAGATCCTTCATACGCTGGAAGAGATCAGATCGCTTGATCCTGACAGCCTGACTGTGCATTCACTGGCGCTGAAGAGAGCGACGAGACTTGCCCTGTTCAAAGACCGGTATAAGGACATTTCGTTTGATAATTCGGCAGAGATCATGCGCTGTACGGACGACGCGGCGCGGAAAATGAGAATGCATCCATATTATCTTTACCGGCAGAAAAACATAGCGGGAAATTTCGAAAACGTAGGCTACGCCCGGGAAGGAAAGGATGGCATTTATAATATCCTGATCATGGAAGAAAAACAGACGATCATGGCGGCGGGCTGCGGCGGTTCGACGAAATTCGTCACCAACGGGGGAGCAAACATAGATCGAGTGGAAAATGTGAAGGATCTGAAAAATTACATCGAAAGAACGGATGAAATGATCGAAAGAAAACGTATCGGTATTGACAAGTTTCTTTCATAAATATAAATTAACTAAGTATGATTAAACAGGAGGCTATGAATCATGGCATTAAAGAAAAAGCCTGTTACGGGCATGAAGGATATTCTTCCCGCGGAGATGGAGATCCGTGACTATGTCATTTCAATGATAAAAAGGACATACGCTCAGTTCGGATTCACGTCCATGGAGACTCCCTGCGTGGAGCATATCCAGAACCTGAACAGCAAACAGGGCGGCGAGAATGAAAAGCTGATCTTTAAGATCCTTAAAAGAGGCGAAAAACTCCGCATCAATGAAGCCAGAGAGGAAATAGATCTGGTTGACGGCGGACTTCGTTATGATCTGACGGTTCCGCTTTGCCGTTATTACGCGAACAACGCAAATGAGCTGCCGTCACCGTTCAAGGCGCTGCAGATGGGCAATGTATGGAGAGCTGACAGACCACAGAGAGGACGTTACAGACAGTTCATGCAGTGTGACATCGATATTCTCGGCGAAGCGTCAAATATTGCGGAGATCGATCTGATACTGGCTACGACCACATTGCTTGGCCAGCTTGATTTCCATAACTTTACCATCAGGATCAATGACAGACGGATACTTAAGGCTATGGCCGCGTACAGCGGTTTTCCGGAGGAATCGTATGATAACGTTTTTATCACTCTGGATAAGATGGACAAGATCGGTCTGGACGGCGTGGCTGTTGATCTCAGAGAGCAGGGATTTGCGCAGGAGTCTATCGATAAATATCTGGAACTTTTCAAGCTGATCACGCCGGATACAAAAGGCGTGGAGACAGTCAAAGAGCGCCTCGGAGGATTCCTTGATCCTGAGTATGCTGATGGTCTGATCACGATCATCAACAGTGTCGAGGCAGTAAAGAACGCAGATTTCAGAATGGCATTTGATCCTACGCTGGTCCGCGGAATGTCTTATTATACGGGTCCTATATTTGAGATCTCAATGGATGAGTTCGGAGGATCTGTCGGGGGCGGTGGACGTTATGACGAGATGATCGGAAAATTTATAGGGCAGAAAGTCCCGGCCTGCGGATTTTCCATCGGCTTCGAACGTATCGTCATGCTCCTTCTGGAAAGAAATTATCAGGTGCCTGAAAAACCGCAGAAAACAGCATATCTTCTGGATAAAAAACTGTCACCTGAACAGATCCGGGACGCTGTGTCTTCCGCTATGAAGGAGCGCGCCGAAGGCAAAGCTGTAAACCTTCTCGTGATGAAGAAAAACAAAAAATTCCAGAAGCAGCAGTTGGAGGCCGAGGGATATACGGAATTTAAAGATATATATGCGGACGCTTTAAAATAAAAAGGTCTTCAGGATAAAGATTAAAAACTTCCCACATTTTATTTCTGAAACAGTTGTCATCATGAAATGGGAAGTTTTAGTAAAGATCTTTAAGAAACAGTAGGATGTAAGGAAAAAGAATATTTAAAAGGTGAGGAGAAAAAATGGCAGAGTCTATGAAGGGCATGCAGCGTACCTGCAGATGTGCCGAAGTGACAGAAGAGATGATCGGGGAAAAAGTTACCCTGATGGGATGGGTACAGAAAAGCCGCAATAAAGGCGGTATCGTTTTTGTTGATCTTCGGGATAGAAGCGGTATCATGCAGGTGATCTTTGAAAACGGACCTATCGATGAGGAGGGGTTTGAGAAGGCTGCAAAGCTTAGAAGTGAATTCGTCATAGCAGTGACCGGTACGGTTCAGAGAAGAGCAGGCGCGGTTAATACGAAACTTGCCACAGGTACAATGGAAGTTACTGCTGAATATATACGCATACTGGCAGAAGCGGAAACGCCGCCTTTCCCGGTGGAGGAGAACAGCAAGACAAAAGAAGAGCTTCGTTTGAAACATCGTTATCTGGACCTGAGACGTCCTGATGTGCAGCGCAATCTCATCCTGCGCTCAAAGGCAGCGTATCTTACCCGTGAATTCTTTAATAAAGAGGGATTCCTTGAGATCGAGACGCCTATGCTGGGAAAGAGTACACCGGAAGGAGCCAGAGATTACCTCGTACCGAGCCGTGTGCATCCCGGCAGCTTTTACGCGCTGCCGCAGTCTCCGCAGCTGTTCAAACAGCTTTTGATGGTTTCCGGATATGACCGGTATATACAGATCGCGAGATGCTTCAGGGATGAAGACCTTCGTGCTGACCGTCAGCCTGAGTTTACACAGATCGATATGGAGCTTTCTTTCGTCGACGTGGACGATGTGATCGATGTCAATGAGAGATATCTGAAATATCTGTTTAAGGAAGCGCTCGGAGTGGAAGTGCAGACGCCGATCCCGCGAATGACATGGAAGGAAGCTATGGACCGCTTCGGTTCCGATAAGCCGGATCTCCGCTTCGGTATGGAGCTGGTCAATGTTTCCGACATTGCGAAGGATCTGGATTTTGTCGTATTTAAAAATGCCCTGGAGAAAAAAGACGGTTCCGTACGCGGAATCAACGCGAAAGGCCAGGGAGGCCTTGCCCGCAAAAAAATAGATAAGCTGGTAGAATTCGCCAAGGGCTGCGGCGCCGGCGGACTTGCGTATATCGCGATAAAAGAGGATGGAAGCAGGAAATGCTCCTTTGCCAAATTTGTCAGCGAAGAAGAACAGCAGAGGCTGATAGACGCGATGGACGGACAGGCAGGAGATCTCCTTATCTTTGCGGCTGACAGGAATAAGATCGTATGGAATGTTCTGGGCGCTCTCCGTCTCCAGTTTGCTGAACAGATGGGACTTCTGGATCCGAATGACTACCGCTTCGTATGGATCACCGAATTCCCGCTTCTGGAGTGGTCCGATGAGGAGAATCGCTTTATGGCCATGCACCATCCGTTTACAATGCCTATGGAAGAGGATTGGGACAAGATCGACTCCGATCCGGGCGCGGTCCGCGCGAAAGCATACGATATTGTTCTCAACGGAAATGAGATCGGAGGCGGATCGGTTCGAATCCATCAGAACGATATTCAGGAAAAAATGTTTGAGGTACTTGGTTTTACAAAAGAACAGGCCTGGGAGCAGTTCAGTTTCCTGTTAAGCGCATTCAAGTACGGAGTTCCGCCGCATGCAGGACTTGCTTACGGACTTGACCGTCTTGTCATGCTGATGGCAAAAGCAGATTCTATCAGAGACGTCATTGCATTCCCGAAGGTAAAGGACGCTTCATGTCTTATGACAAACGCGCCTGCCCCGGTGGAAGAGAAACAGCTTGAGGAGCTTGGGATCACAGTTCCCGAAACTGAAGAGTAAATCAGTGGACTGCCTTCGTGTTTAAATGAGGGAGCGGAGAGGACGCCGGTTCCTCCGGGCAGTGATACAGTGAACGGAGAAGGTATGAAAAGAAGAGATTTTATATATTCTTCCAGGGACGGGCAGACAAAGATCCATGCTCTGGAATGGATCCCGGATGGAAAAGTAAAGGGCGTTGTTCAGATCTGTCATGGTATGATCGAATTTATAGGCCGCTATGACCGATTCGGTACATTTTTGGCTGAAAACGGTTATTATGTGGTGGGCAATGACATACTGGGCCACGGCGCATCGGTCATATCCGAGGCTGATCACGGATTTTTCGCTCACCCTGACGGAAACGCCTGCGTGATAGGCGATTTTCGCAATCTGCACAGATATACAATGAGGAAGTATCCTGATGTTCCATATATAATGCTGGGGCACAGCATGGGGTCCTTTCTTGTGAGACAGTATATTACCCGCTTCGCAAAAGACCTTTCGGGAGTCATCGTTATGGGTACCGGATACCAGACTGACGCCCTGCTGAAAACTGCGATCCTCCTCTCTAAGATTCTGGGAAAAGCGTTTGGGTGGGATTCTGAGAGCAGGATCATGGACAAGCTGGTGCTTGGTTCGTACAACAAGCCCTTTGAACCGGCACGTACGCCCTACGACTGGCTGACCAAAGACGAAGAGATCGTAGACGCATATGCGGTCAATCCCTGGAATACTTTTAAATTTACTGCCAACGCATATTACAGCATGTTTGCCGGCATAGAGAAGTCCCAGAAAAAAGAAGCCCTGGAAAAAATCCCTGTCAAGCTTCCGATGCTGCTCGTGTCAGGTGCGGAAGATCCTGTAGGAGACATGGGAAAAGGCGTGGAAAAGGTATATCAGATGTATAAGGACCTGGGAATGACCGACATAGAAATGAAGCTGTACGAAGGCGACCGGCACGAAATTCTTAATGAAACAGATTACTTGCGGGTGCAGGATGATCTGCTTGCGTGGATAGAAAAAATATCATAACAAAGGATCTGAGGCTGCCGCTCTCTCTTTCATATGACAGAGGTACGGCAGCCTCAGCTTTATCTCAGTGTGAGAAGCCCCCGCTTCTTAAGCGGCGGGGTATGACAGGATTGTCTCAGTGGGGGTCCAGTCTCCCACTGAGATAAACGCTCCGCGAGGATGCGCAGGGATTCGTTTTGGAAGATGTCAGCTGAAGCTGCCAGAATCCCGCGTCAAGTCTCGCGAGCGAGACTTGAACGGCACATAACAGATATTTTCTGTAAACTTCGCCTTGCGATTCCGCATCGGATTTATTATACTGAGATTGGTTTGCAAGGATGCCGGCGGGTGTGCTGAAGTACGTACCGGGAAAGATATCCCGAAGCGCCGGCGGATAAAAGAGATATCGCGAGCAAGACTTTGTTCCATGAAAGAAACAGGGAGGATTTATGAATATTCTGTTTTTTCTGACGCCAAAGAGCGAGGTGGCACATGTGTTTGAGGATTATACGCTCAGAGAAACCCTTAACACAATGGAGAGGAATAAATATACGGCCGTTCCCATACTAAACAGAGAAGGTAAGTACAGAGGAACTGTGACTGAAGGAGATCTGCTTCGGGCCATCACTTCAAAAGAAGGCATCAGTCTCCACGATGTGGCAAATCTGCCAATCCATAAAATATGGAGAAGACATGATATGATCCCGGTCAGAGCGAACAGCAACATCGAGGATCTGGTAAATGTATCCATGAGGCAGAACTTTGTACCGGTCGTGGATGATGAGGATGTGTTCATTGGAATCATAACCAGGAAATCCATCATTAATTACTGCTATAAACACAGTTCTATTTATATAGAAAAAACCCTGAAACTGAATGAACAGCATATGAATGAGTCAGGAAAGTCCGAATAAATCCGGACTTTTCTTTAACGCCGGCGACGGGAA
>OCVV011295050.1_pt1 | contig 33968 bp, 35 predicted proteins | sample 1539721 | NCBI WGS metagenome assembly OCVV01 (sample SAMN02144230, study PRJEB22623) | gut metagenome | biome: sheep rumen | host: Ovis aries | place: New Zealand | reverse complement strand
TTTCTTTAAAACAAGATTTTACTAGTTCTCTCAACTCTTCTGATTCAACATCCTTTAAAAACGCCATTGTGATCACTATTTAATATATATTTAATTCAAACTTTTAAAGTTTTTCTTTAATTGTCAATCAATTTATGAAGATTTTTATTCATTAAAAAATATTCCGATAAATAGACCATAAATAAACCTAATAAAAATCCACCTAAAACATCAGATGGATAATGTACCCCTATATATAATCTGGAAAATGCCACAAAAAATGGAATTAACATGATAGCCCATTTATTATACTCTTTAGATATTAGATAAGACATAGCTGTAGAAGTTGAAGTGTGTCCTGAGGGAAATGAATAATCCGTTCCCAAATCCAATAAAATCAAATTAGATAATTCCATATATGGCCGAGGTCGCATAATGATATATTTAATTAGTTGAGTAAACAACGTAGTTACCAACAATATTATTACCATCTTCTTTGCTAGAAACTTTCCCTTTTCATTTCCAAACAGATATAATAATATGGATATTATTACCCAAAAATAAATCAGCCCCATATTTGAAATTAATAATGATAAATTGTTTAACAAGAAGTTATGATATGATAAATTCACAGTTTCTAAAATTAGAATATCTACTGAATGTAGAAATGAAAACATTTTATCACCAAAAAAAAGGGAATAAAAGGGAAGTTAGAGGTATAATTTTGATATTAATTGAGCATTTAATATTGAAGCTCCTGCTGCTCCACGAATAGTATTATGTCCAACTAGAGTATATTTGAAACTATTTTCGAATACGTCTTCTCTAACTCTTCCTACGGATACACTCATACCATGTCCAGCATCCCTATCCATACGAGGTTGAGGTCTATTTTCTTCTTTACGTACTATAACTGGTTGTTCTGGTGCAAAGGACAATTTTTCTTTTTGAGGAATTCCTCTAAAATCATTCATTGCTTTTTCAATATCTTCAACAGTTACATCATCATCTTCAAATTCTATTGAAACTGATTCTGTGTGTCCATCAACTACTCCTACTCTGTTACAGGAAGCACTTAACGGGAATTTTGCTTTATCTACAAGTCCACCATTAACTTTACCTAATAAATGTAATGTTTCAGACTGCATTTTCTCTTCTTCACCACCAATGAATGGTATTATGTTATCCAGTATTCCCATTGAAGGTACACCATTATATCCGGCTCCACTTACTGCCTGCATAGTAGTAACTGAAACTCTTTTGAAGGTATATTTATCAAATAATGGTTTTAAAGTTAATGTTAATGCGATTGTAGAACAGTTAGGGTTTGTTACTATACATCCATCCCATCCATTAACATCTTTTTGTGTTTCCATCATTTCAAGATGTTCAGGATTGACTTCCGGAATTACTAAAGGTATATTTTCTTTCATACGATTTACACTTGCATTTGAAGCTACTATAAATTTTTCTGCAAAAGCTGCTTCAACTGGTTCTGCAAGACCTGCAGGTAATGATGCGAATACAAAATCAACATCATCACTAACTTCTGAAGGATCTGTATTAACAATTTTCATATCTTTTACTTCTTCAGGAATAGGTGTTGTTTGATGCCATGTTACAGCATCTTCATAACGTTTACCTGCGGATTTTTCTGAAGCTGCTACATTTACTATATTAAAATCAGGTATTTGGGATAATAATTGGATAAATCTTTGTCCAACCATTCCAGTAGCACCTAATACACATACATTTCTTACCATGATATCACCTAATTATTATAAACCTAATACATCGAACATGTCTGCAATTGGTTTTTCTTGATTGTTCATTAAGTAGTTTAGTGCTCTAATAACACCATTAACAAATGCTTGTCTTGTGGAAGCTCTGTGGATAACTTCTATTCTTTCACCATCACCACAGAACATAACTGTATGATCTCCAACTATATCTCCGCCACGTACTGCATGAATACCAATTTCATCTTTTGGACGTTTTCCAACCATTCCTTCACGTCCGTAACAAGCATTTTCTTCAAGACTTAATTCTAAATTTTCAGCTATGATTTCAGCAGCTCTTTTTGCTGTTCCGGATGGTGCATCCTGTTTATTATGATGGTGTGCTTCAACTATTTCAATATCATATTCATGACCTAATATTTTAGCTACCTGTCCTACAATTTCAAAGAATACATTTACTCCTGTAGCCATATTTGGTGAAATAACTGCTTTGATATTATTTTCTTTAATAGCATTATGCATAACTTCTAACTGGTCATCTTTAATACCTGTTGTACCTACAACTACGTTTACACCTACTTCAGCACAAGTTTTTACTGTTTCTACTGCTGCTGTAGCTATTGTAAAATCTACAAGTACATCTGGTTTAACCTTTTCTAGTTCACTTTTTAAATCCTGAGAACCTATGATATTAACGCCCATAGTTCCGATACCTATCTGTTCACCTAAATCTTTACCTGCCAATGGTGAATTAGGCATTTCTATTCCCATTACAACTTCCATATTTTCCTGTTCTTGTACTGTTCTAATAATTTTGGAACCCATGTTCCCAGCACACCCTGTTACTGCAACTTTAATCATTATTTCACCTAAATTAAATTGTATTTTTTCATGATGTTCTGTAAAATAACATCATTTTCGTCACTCATTTCTTTAAGAGGCATCCTTAATCCGCCAACATTTTTACCCATTAAATTCAATGCACGTTTTGCCGGTGCCGGACTTGCTTCTATAAACATTACATCCATCAAATCAAATAAATCATTTGATAAAGCTCTTGCTTCATCATAATTACCTTCCAAAGCATTTCTCACCATTAAAGATGTTTCTTCAGGGAGTACATTTGCTACTACACTTATTACTCCACGAGCTCCCTGAGCTATCATAGGTAAAGTTAAGGAATCATTACCTGATAAAACTGTGAAATCTTTAGATAAATCCTGTTTTTCCAATTCATTGAATACTGTAGCTAATTTATTTAAATCCGGATTTGCTTCCTTTATTGCAACTATATTGTCTAATTTTGCTATATCAACTATTGAATCAACTGATAAATCAACACCAGTTCTTGAAGGTACATTATATGCAATTATAGGAATATCATTAGAATCATTTAGTAACTTAAAATGGTCATATAACCCGCTTTGTTGTGGCTTATTATAATATGGGGTTATAACCAAAGCAGTATCTGCACCTGCATTTTCTGCATATTTTACTAAATCCATTGCTTCAGATGTTGCATTACTACCAGCACCTGCTATAGTAAGTGCACGACCATTAACCTGGTCTACCATGATATCAATAACTTTCTGATGTTCTTCATGAGACATTGTAGCAGATTCACCTGTTGTACCTGCAGCAAGTATACCTTCTACACCACCTTCTATAAGAAAATCAATCAAATTTCTATACTCTTCTTCATTAATATTTTTATCTTCGTCCAATGGTGTAACCATTGCAACATGTGTTCCATCTAAATTCATTGTAAAGTCTCCCTAATTAATTCATATGCTTTATCTCCATCTTCCCAATCAACAAATACAACTACAGCTGTCTGACTAGATGATAACTCAACTATATTAATATTATTTTCATGTAGAGGATTTGTTATACTTGCAATGATGCCTGGAGTGTTTATAAAATCATGACTTACTACAGATATCATAGCTATTTTTTGTCCTAATGATAGAGAACTTAATCTATCCCCACCAATGACAAGTTCATGTAATACTTCATGTGCCTTGACAGCATCTTCTTCTTTAAAGAATAAAGTAATTGAACTTTCACCAGTTGAAATACCATAGATACTTAAATTATTATCACTAACTTTTTTAGTAATATCTGCAATGATTCCTTGTTTGTTCATTAAATCTTCGCCAACAACTGCGATAACAGATAACTTATCATTTAATTTCATAATAGATATTACTTCTTCTTCAGGATGATTAGGACCTATAATATCTGTACCATGAACTCTTAAATCACCATATTCAAAACTAATAATTTTAGCCTTAATTTCTGGATCTTTATATCTTAATGCATTAGGATGCAATACTTGAGCTCCATAATTAGCCAAGTCTATCATTTCTTCAACTGTGATTTTATCTAATTTTTCAGCAGTATCAATCTTTCTAGGATCAGTGGACATTACTCCTTTAACATCAGTTACAATAATAACTTCCTCTGCACCAATACAGTGCCCTATTAAAAATGCTGAAACATCACTTCCACCTCTTCCGAGAGTGGTTACAGAACCTTCTAAATCTTTTCCTAAAAATCCGCAGATTACTGGAATAATACCCTGATTTACTAGTTTAGTTATGTGTTCTTGTACACGTTTTTTTGTTTCTTCCCTGTCAATTTTTGCATTTAAATAGTCACTATCAGTTATAACAGGCCATTTTTCACTGAAAGGATCAATATATTCTGATTTTACACCTAATGATTCAATGGTTGCTGCCATTATACGAACACTTTGCATTTCACCCATTGAAAGGATTCCTGCCAATTGTTTTGAAGTAACAGTTTCTCCAATTGATTCTTTAACTAATTTAATAGATTCATCAGTAGTTTTGTTAATAGCTGAAACTACAACAACAACTTTACTACCTTTCATATATTCATCTACAACTGATTTAGCTGCTTTTTGAATTCTTTCACCTGTTCCAACGGAAGTTCCACCAAATTTCGCCACAACTATTCCCATAAATTCACCTTTAATTAATTGATATAGTTAATTTTTAAAATTACAATATAGTTATTCTTAATAATATATGTGATTTATATAATAATAAAATTAATGGAAAAATTTTAAAAAAGATAAATTTTAAGATAGAAAAAAGTGTTTTAATCAAAAATAGATATAAAAAATAATACAATTAAATTAAATAATAAAAAAAAGTACAAATAAGTTGAAAAAAACTTATTGTTCTAATAAATGGGTTGCGTAACCAGCAATTTGGTTTCTTAAATGTTTTGTAGAAACTGTTGAGTATTCAGCAACCATTTGTTTGTTGTTTTCAAAATCATTATTGAATTTATCACCGTGTAATTCTAATAATTCTTTTGCTGTTCTTTTTACAAATGTTGTTCTAATGTTTCCCATAATCAAACCTCCAAAATTTTAAAGTAATTTATTATAAACGTTAATTATAAATATTTTTTTTGCTCTTCTTTGCTTATAGATGCCAATAAATCAAATATTTCTAATACTTTTTCGGTATTTATTTGCTTATCAGCAACAGCATCTCTTATTTTATTATGGATAATTTCTTCTCTTGAAGAATCAAAAAGATCTTTATTTAATGTTTTTTTAGCTGTAATAATATCCTTAGCTAATGAAGTTCTTTCAAGAATTAAATTCAAAATTTGATCATCAAATTCATCAATTTTTTTTCTTGAATCATTTAATAATTTTTCTGCTTCAAATTTATCCATATTATCACTTTATTAACCTATAACTACAGATCCCTTATTATCTGGTCTTGTTTCGATTAATTTACCCGGATATTTTGATAATTCTTTCTTAATTTCCTCAATATCTGAAGAATCATCCAGCAAAATAGTATAGGCAGAACCTGTTCCAGATAATCCTGCAGCCTTAGCTCCTAATTTTAAAGCATCCATTGCAATTTGAGTATCCAAATTCAATGCTGCACAATATAAAAAGCCATTTAAGGTCAGAGCTTTTTCAATATTCTTATTCACTGCATTATCGAATGCAATTTCCACAAGTGATGATAAAGTTTTCATAGCCTTCACATCAGACTGTGCAGTATATAAAGATTTGTTCGGTATATATATTAATATTTTCTTATAATTTACAAGATAATCATATAAAATTTTTCGTTCAAAATTATCTGTAATTTTCCATCCACCATAATAAGAAGCCGAAGCATCGTCATAGGATCCAGTTTTTGTTACTCCACATTCTAATGAAGCCTCAATACCAATATTAATTATATCTTCATCAGTAATATCCGTATCTTCCAATTTCATTCCGGCTTCTTCAAGTAAAGTTAGTAAAGTAGCGTAAACAACCGAATTTGAAGCAGCACTGCTACTAGACAATCCAGAACCTGGAGGAATATCTGATTTTGTTTCAACATTTAATACTATATTTTTCAAAGAAAATGTAGGATACTCCAATAATTTTTCATATACCTTATTTACACAGACTTCCATTAATTTAGTATCCATTTCAGGATTATCCAAACTTTTACATACTGATTCTATATCTTTTTGTGTTTTTTCAGGCAAAACTGTTACATTTGCCCTAACATATAGCTCAATACCAAATGCCGAACCTTTACCAGTACTAATTGCATTTATAACTGTTGCTGAAGCAGGTGAACGTACACTAACCATAATATTCAATCCACTAATTCTATAATATATATAATATACTATCAAAATATAAATAATATTACTGATAATTATATAATTTAGGAGAAATTAAAATGAGTGTTAAATTAGAAGTATTCACATCACAATCATGCCCATACTGCCCTATGGCTGTATCTGTAGCAGAACAAATGGTAAAAGAATTCGGAGACGATTTAGTATACGAACATTTAGATGTAAACGAAAATATGGACAAAGTAAGAGAATACGAAATTATGTCCGTACCAACAGTTGTTCTAGAAGGTAAAACCGTATCAATTGGTGCACCAGAACCTGAACAACTTTCAAAACAAATTAAAAAAGCATTATTAAGACAACAATAAAATCTTTTTCTCACCCCCATTTTTTTATGAGATATAACTATTTTTTAAACTGACTATTTAAATTAATTAAACTAGTTTAAACAAATATAACTTCAGTACATAATAATAAAAAAATATAAGATTATCAGGTTGGGATTAAAATAGAACATCATAAAAATTCAAATGAAAAATCTGGAATCACAACAGGTAGTGTTTCAACAGCTGCGAGTGTTGCCGCTTTACTAACCATACTTGGAAAAACACCAGAAGTTGTTACTATTGAAGCTCCAAACTCTGAACTGATAGTTGAAATCAAAGAACGAAAAAAAATTAATTCAACTAAAGCTAGAGCAAGTGTAATTAAGCCTACTTATAACGATCCTGATGTTACAAGGGGTATAAAAATTATTTCCGAAGTTACTTTAACAGACAAAGAAAACACTGTTGAAATAACAGCAGGAGAAGGAGTTGGAAGAGTAACCAAACCAGGACTTCAAATACCTGTAGGTGAATATGCTATAAACCCCGTTCCAAGAAAAATGATTTGTGAAAATGTGAAAAAATATTTACCTGAAGGAAAGGGAGCAATAGTAAAAATAATTATACCTGAAGGAAAAAAATTAGCTCCTAAAACTATGAACAGCAGGTTAGGCATTGTTGACGGAATTTCTGTTTTAGGTACAACCGGTATCGCCAGACCTATGTCTTCCAAAGCTTATACTGATTCATTACGTGTTCAAATTGATGTTGCATTAGCTAACGGTTATAACGATTTGTTGTTTGTTCCGGGAAATATTGGAACCAGAATTGCTAAAGAAAAACTGATTATTGAAGATGATGAAATTATTGAAATGAGTAATTTCGTTGGATTCATGTTAGAAGAAGCTGATAAAACAGAACAGGTAAATTCAATTACCTTATTTGGTCATGCAGGAAAGTTAATTAAAATCGCTGCAGGAATCTTCAACACAAAACAGAGTGTAGCTGATGCTCGTAGAGAAATTATGACCTGTTATGCAGGATTGGTTGGAGCTGATACAAATACACTAAGAGACATATTTGAATGTATTACGACCGAAGATGTTATAAAAATTTTAGATAAAGAAAATATCACTACAGACGTTTTTGAATTGATAGCTGATAAAATAGTTGAATTATGTGAATTAAAATTCAATATCAAATTTAATGTTGTAATTGTAAAAATGAATGGGGAAATTTTAAATCCATCCAAAATAGATAAAATACCATTTGAATGGAAGTAAGATGTGTTTTTATGAATATCTGCATTATAGGACAGTATCCCCCACAGTTGGGTGGAGTAGCCACATATACTAAACAGTTAGAAGAGAAACTTGTTGAAGAGGGACATAATGTTTATATCTTAACATATAAACAAGATGTAAAAAAATCATCCAATGTCTTTATGGCTTCTACCCTGAATATACCCCTACTCAGAGGAATTTCATTTATCATTTCAAGTTATTTTATGTTAAATAAAATTGTTAAGGAATATGATATTGATATAATTCATGCAAATTATATTATGCCTCCAGGTTTAGTGTGTGTTTTAAATAAATCACATGCAAAAAAAATCATAACTGTTCATGGATCAGACATAAATATATTAGCAGAAAATAAAATTTTGAAACATGTCATAAAATATGTTTTAAATAAATCAGATAATCTATATTTCGTAAGTGAAAAATTAGAAGAAAAGGCATTTTCATTATGTGGACATAGAATTGAGGAAAAATCCCAAATTACACCAAATACTGTTAACATAAATAAATTCAAACCCTTGAATGGAAAAAGAAAAGAATTAATTAAATATTCCCAACCTCTTGTTGTATTCATAGGAAATTTGGTAGAACAGAAAGGTTTAAAATACCTGTTGGAAGCAAAAAAATTATCAAAAATAGAATATACTTTATTAATATATGGAGAAGGTCCTGAAAGAGAATCATTATCTAAATATATAACAGCAAATAACTTAAAAAATACTCATCTTATGGGTAAAACTAGAATACCTGAAAAAATAATTCCTGAAGCGGATATCATGGTTCTGCCTTCTGTATCTGAAGGAGCAAGTATTATAGCATTAGAAAGTATGTCCTGTGGAAAAGCACTAATATCCACAGATACTGGAAATATCAGCACTATAATCACAAATAATGAAAATGGGATTATAATCCCTCCAAAAAATCCGGAATTATTAAAAAATGCAATTGAAGAATTGATAATAAATGAAGATAAACGTGAAAAAATCGGTAAAAATGCCAGAAAACTGATAATCAGCAAATATTCTGAAATGAAAATACCATATTTAGAAGATTAATAGCTACATAAAATGGAGATGTTATTTTGACCAATATAGATCCGAAAATTCAAGAGATTATGAAAGAGTGCTATCCCTTCATAAAAGAATACAATCCTGCCCAACAGGCAGTTATTGATTCAGATTATATTGAAAAAAAGGAAAATTTTATAATTTCAATACCTACTGCCAGTGGTAAAACTGTTTTAGGAGTACTGGCTATGCTTAAAGTATTATTAGCCGGGGGAAAAGTTGTATATGCTGTTCCATTAATATCATTACAAAATGAAAAATACAAAGAATTTAAAATATTTGAACAATACGGATACAAAGTAGGTAAACACCCATCCAGTTCAGATATTTCCGTAATGGTATTTGAATCATTTGATGCATTGACAAGATTTTCTTTAAACACCCTGCATGAAATTGATTTGGTTATAATAGACGAATTCCACATGATAGGAGATTACTCCAGAGGACCTACAATAGAATGTGCTATTACAAGAATAAAAGAACAAAATAAAGGCATAAGAATAATTGCATTATCTGCAACATTACAGAATATGGATGAAATGGCTCACTGGCTTGAAGCAGAAGTTGTTACTCATGATTATAGGCCTGTTCCATTACATAAAGAGGTATTGTGTGCTGAAGAATTTGGTACAAAAGATAAAAACAATTTAGTTTTTAAAATTTTAAATGATACCCTGAATGATTCCTCACAAATGTTAACCTTTGTTTCAACAAGAAGATTTACAGAATCACTGGCTCAAAATATGTCAAAAAAGATTGCAAGATACATACCTGATGGAAAACGTGAAATATTCAAAAATATTGCTGAAGACATATTAGAAGTACCTAAAAGAAGGAATACCCAACCTACAGAAGTGTGTTACAAACTGGCAGAATGTATTGAAAACGGAATTGCATTCCATCATGCAGGATTATTTGATAAACAAAAAGAGATTATAGAAGAAGAATTTGTTAAAGGAAATTTGTTAATGATTACTGCTACTCCTAGTTTAATGTATGGAGTAAATTTACCTTCAAAAAACGTGGTAATACGAGATTATAACAGATGGACAGATCAAGGACAAACAAATATCCCCGTCTTTGACTATGAACAAATGTCAGGAAGAGCCGGAAGGCCAGGATTTGATACAGAGGGATACTCCTATCTTATAGCAAAAACATATGATGAAGCATTTAACTTAGAAGAATTTTATGTTCATGGAGAAATTGAAGTTACAAATTCAAAATTAATAGATAATGAGGACGCTGTATTAAAACAGATTATCACACAGGTATCCAGCGGATTTGCAAAAGATATAGAAGAATTGATAGAATTTTTCAATAAAACATTTTATGGATTCCAGATATCACATACATATAACACTATGAGCTTTGGTTTTTCAGATGAATCTATAAAGTATGAAATATCCAGTGCATTAGAATATCTTATACAAAATGGAATAATACGCATAACACCATCTGGTCTACAGACAACACCGTTTGGTACATTAATATCCAGAAACAACTATGCTGTAAAAACTGCTGTAAAATTAAAAGATTACTCCAATATGATGGGTGATACATTCAATATAGGTTCGTTAATATATGAAATCTCCAAAACATATGACATGCCTAAAATAAATACAAAATTCAAAGCAAATAAAGATAATATCAAAGAAGTTCTCAGCAGACATGATGTTTATGTTAGTTTTGTTCAGAATGATGAATCCACTGCAGCAAGTTTGATTGAATGGATTAATGAACATAAAGAATTTGAGATAGAAAACTATCTTAAAGTATACGCCGCATCAACAAGACGTGCAAGTTATGAAGCTTCAAATTTAGTAAAATACTTCTATGATATCTGTGAAGTTCTAGGAAACTACAAATTCCTAAATGAAATAGACAAATTAAGTTCACGATTATACTATGGAGTAAAAGAAGATTTAATTCCTTTAGTAATAGGTATTAAAAGATTAGGACGTCAAAGAGCAAGAAGTTTAATGGATGTATTCGGAAATAATTTAAGCCGAGCAAGTGCCCAAGAACTTATGAAAGTTGAAGGTATAGGAGAAACTACAGCAAATAACATTATTGAATTCTATAAAAACAAGAATTAAATATAAACTAGAACAACAGGGGTAAAATAATATGACTAAAGTTTATCAAGGACTTAGTTTAAATGATTTGAAAACTTTAATTAAGACAGAAATTAGAGAAGTAACATTAAATGATTTGTATGAATTATCATACTATTTTAATGAAGAAACAACTTATTTACCCAATGAATATAAGAAAAGTTACATAGAATCAATACAAAATGTAATAGTTAACCGATTTACCTTATTAAAAAATGATCAAAAAGATTATGATGGATTTTTGAATGAAAAAAATGCTATGATAATTAACAAACTATTAGAAAGTAACGATAATGTTATTAAATACATATTAAATATCATAGTAATATATAAAACATACTTTCTCAAAGAACCCATTCATTTACCAAAAACAGAATTTCCTGGAAAAGTAAGTGTCTATAAAGAAGGTTCGGATTACTATTGTCCAATAAAAAAATATCATATGAATGATGAAAACGCATTATGTAAAATTTGCATTGCTAAAAATACCAAGGAGGAATAATATGTCAAGAAGTAAAAACATTTTTGAAGAAAAAATAAGGGAAAAAGAAAAAATTCATGAAGAACTCCTTAAAAAAGAGATTAAAAATCTTGAAAATGTAATAAATAGTGAAAAATATAACATTGATTCCATGTTATCAAAAACAGGTATTGGTCATGCATATCATGATTTAATTGACTCAAAGGACAAATTAAACTCAGAATACCAAAGTAAATACAATAAAACATATCATTCTATTGACGTGGAATTATATAAACTTAATAAGAAAATTCAAAACAAAAACAGGATGGTTAATTACAAATTTAACAATAAAAAAGAAAAAGTAGTTAATCAAATTCTTAATCAAATAATGTAGATGGAGTTATCCTCCACCTACAGCATCTGAACTCATTTCTGAAGAAATTGTTTGATTTAATTGTGATTTAATATCATCCACTGATAAATCTTCATCATCCTTATTGCTATTAGAAGTTTTCACATATTTTTTATCGGTTAATTCAATGTATTGTGTATTATACCATAACTTTGTTAATTCATCAACAGCTATAAGTACCCAAGAACCGGTTTCATCTGTTTTTATATCTAAAACTTCACCAATAGTTCCTACACTACTATAAATTATATATGAACCCACTTCAATATCGTTTCCTATTTTATCTTTAACAGACATAATACACCTTCCTTAACTAATATTTTATAAATACTTATAATTTAATTTTTAGAATAATTTCCAACAATTTTTCATCACATTTACCTTTCCTTACAAGTATTGGTTTTTTATTTGTTAAATCAATGATTGTTGATGGTTTACTATTTTCAAGATTTCCCTGATTAATATATACTTCTATATTATTGCCCAACTGTTTTTGAATTTGAGATATTTGCGTAGGGGATGGACAGTTAGAAATATTGGCACTTGTACTTGTAATGGGAAAATCCCGAGTTAATTCATATGAAACAATGTTTTCAGGAATTCTTACACCAATAACATCCGTATTTGAAGTTAATAATGAATTAATATTATCCCTTTTTTTCAATAAGAACGTGTAGGGACCAGGTAACATCTTATCCAAGATTTGTTTAATTTCATCAGTCAATACAACATATTCTTCCAATTGATTTATATCATGAAAACAAACAGATAAGGGTTTATCAAATGAACGTTTTTTAGTCTCATAAACTTTTTTTATAGCTTGAATATTGTTTATATCAGCAGCTATACCATAAATAGTATCAGTAGGATAAACCACCAATTTACCTTCTTTTAAACAATCAACAATTTTTTTAAGGTTATCACCATAATTGTAGTTTAATACATTCATTCTATCAGTTTTATAAAATATTCAATTATTAATTATATATATTTTAATTTATAAATAAAATAGTATGCTAAATGATAAATTACGACCACAAACAAATAAATTTACTAATCAAATCGGTGAAAAAATAGAAATAGACCCTAATATTGTGACAATAATTGGTTTATTTATTAGTATTTTCTCTGGAGTATTATTCGCATCAGGTAATTTAGCTGCAGGAGCATTATTTATTATTGTTAGTGGATTTTGTGACATGATTGATGGTGCAATTGCACGTTCACATAATCGTAGAACAAAATTTGGCGGATTTTTAGATTCAACTTGTGATCGTTTTGCAGATGCTGCAATAATTATAGGTATCATTTATAGCGGATATGTTGATCCAATATTAGGAGCTCTAGCTATTCATGCTTCAATTACAGTGAGTTATGTTCGTTCAAGAGCTGAACAGGAAGGAATTAAATGTTCCGTAGGTATAGCAGAACGTGCAGAAAGGTTATTAATAATCACAGTAGGTTCTCTTTTAGCAGCACTTGCTGGTGGTTCACATAACATAATGATTTGTACCATTGGTTTATTAACTGTTTTAAGTTATATTACAGTATTCCAAAGAGTACATCATGCTTTAATGAATTTAGACGATTAATCCCCACAATATATTCTTTACCTGATACTTCAACTTTTTTTTAATTTTTTAAGGATGATAATATGACTGTTTACAATACTATAATTATAGGTGGAGGAAGTAGTGGAATACTGTCCGCTATTTTCTTAAATGATGAAAAAAGTATTTTGTTAGAGAAAAACGATACTTTAGGAAAAAAAATTCTTATAACTGGTGGAGGCAGATGCAATTTAACCAATAACAGTCCACTTGATAATTATATTAAAAGTTTTTATAATGGTGGTAATTTTTATAGAAGTGCTTTCAGTAATTTTTTCAACAAGGATATAATAAAACTACTTGAAGACCATGGTTGTAAAACAAAGGTTGAAGATAATAAACGTGTTTTTCCAGTGTCAGATAAATCATCAAGTGTTCAAAAAACTCTTATAAAAGTATTAAATGAAAGTAACACCCCTTATCAACTGAATTCAAATGTTAAAAGTATTAAAAAAGAAAATGATTTATTTATAGTAAAAACTGATTCAGACACATATAAATCAAAATACTTGGTTTTATCCACAGGAGGTAACACATATCCACGAACCGGTTCAACAGGTGATGGATATAAATTTGCCAAATCATTTGGTCATAATTTAACAGAACATATGGGTGGATTAGCACCTGTAAAAATAGAAGAAACATGGATTAATAAACTTCAAGGAATAGACATAAAAGTCAAAATAGAAATTAAATCCAACAAGAAATCTGTGATAAAAACTGAAGGTTCTATTATTTTTACTCATAACGGAATAAGTGGTCCAGTTATTTTAAACAAGAGTATGGAAATAGAAAAATATTTAAGAAAAAATAATAACGTTATTATTAATCTGGATTTGTGTGAGAATTATTCCTACGAAGAACTGGATAAAAAATTACAGAATGATTTTTCAAAAAACAGCAATAAAAGTATTAAAACATACCTGCATTCTTATTTACCTAAACGGATGGCTGTTGAGTTTTTAAATTATTTGAACATTGATTCGGATAAAATTCTTAACCAGATTAATAAAAAAGAACGTATAAAAATCAGAGACAATCTAAAACGTTTAACCTTAACAGTCGGTGCAGTATTAGAGAAGGAAGCTTTTGTAACAAACAGTGGTGTAAAAAGAAAAGAAATTGATCCAAATACATTTGAATCAAAAATTGTTGAAAATTTATTTCTTGTGGGCGAAGTTATTGAAGGTTGTGGAATAAGTGGAGGATATAATTTACAACAGGCTTATTCAACAGGAGTTCTTGCTGCTAAAACAATTAGGGAGCGGTTAAATGATTCATATTAGTTACGATAGACGTAAATACCAGGAAGATATGATAAACAATATTCAAACATTTGACAATGTTGTAGAAATTGGATGTCATATTGGTATTTCAACCAAAATAATCTCTAAATTAAATCAGGATGGTACTGTTTATGCATTTGACAATAGTCCTGAAAGTACCGAAGCAATGCAGAATTTAGGGATTGAATACAATAACATCAAATTCTTTAATAAAGACGTGAGAAATGAAGAGGTATTGCATGAATTTGTTAAGGAATGTGAAAATATAGATGTTCTTTGTGTAGATTTAGGTGGAGGTTATCATCCTGACACAGTTTTTAAAGTATTTTTCATATGGTCTTCAATTCTTAAACCAAGAGTTAGTCTTATTAGAAACAGAGGTTTAATAGATTTTATAAATTCTTCGGATACAAATGAAAATATTAAATCAGAAGAAGGTTTTCTTGAATCTTCCTCAGATGACATAATTCCTGAAAATTTAAAAGAGCTGAAAAAATGGTCAAAAAAGTTGTAAATATTCCTTTTTGAAATAAAATAAGTTATTTTTAAAATAGATATATCAGTTTAACTAATATCAGAATTTAATAGAAAAAAATAAAAAAAATGTTTAAAGAAAGAAATATATAGATAATATCATATATCTAAAAAAAATATTATGTCATTAAAAAGAATGTGATACAATGATAGGAAAAAAAATTAGAATAGAAAGAATAATCGATCGTAAAACAGGTAAATGTGTAATAGCTCCCATGGACCATGGTATTTCCGGAGGACCTATACCTGGACTTATAAATATGACCGATACTATAGACGCTGTTTCAAGAGGAGGAGCAAATGCAGTACTTATGCACAAAGGTATGGTAAAAAACGGTCACAGAGGATATGGAAAAGACATTGGATTAATATTACACCTGTCAGCAAGTACAGATTTAAGTGTTGACCCTTACCATAAAGTTCAAGTTACAAGTGTTGAAAAAGCTTTACAATTAGGGGCTGACGCTGTAAGTGTACACATCAACATAGGATCAGAAAAAGAACCGGAAATGTTAAAAGGTACTGGAAGAATTGCTGAAGAATGTGATAAATGGGGTATGCCTCTTTTAGCGATGATGTATCCAAGAGGACCTAAAATTGATAACGAACATGACCCTGAAGTAGTTAAATTAGCTGCAAGAGTAGGTGCAGAATTAGGTGCAGACATTGTAAAAACAAATTATACTGGAGATCCTGATACATTTAAAGAAGTAGTTGACGGTTGTCCTGTACCTGTAATAATCGCAGGAGGACCTAAAGTAGAAACCGACAAACAATTGTTAGAAATGGTTTATGATGCAATTAACGTTGGCGGTGCTGGTATAGCAATTGGAAGAAATGTTTTCCAAGCAAAAAATCCTACCAAAATGACAAAAGCTTTAGTAGAAATTGTACATAATGGAATGAGTCCTGAAGAAGCTTTAGAAATTATAAACTAAAAAGGAAGTTTAATGACATGAAATTTGCATGGGTTAGACCAACAGGAACATGGAATGATCGTAAAGAAGCTATCGTAAGTGCTTTAGAATCAGGTATTGATTCAATCATTGACTTTGACAATACTGAGAGTATAAAAGATTTAGGTAATGTCAAAATAGTATCCGATAAAGAAGATTCTGATATAATATTATTAGGTAATGACAAAAAAGTATCTTTAGAAGACATTAAAGAAGCTCAAGAAACCGGTAAAGAAGTTGCAGCATACATTGAAATAAATAACAAGGAAGATGAATTATTAGTTTCAAAATTAGGTACTGTTGCAGATTATGTTATTTTAAAAGGAAAAAACTGGAAAGTTATACCTTTAGAAAACATTATTGCAAGCCTTCAAAATCGCAGCTCCAAAATAATGGTGGATGTTCCAAATTATGAAGAAGCAAAATTAGCTTTAGAAACTATGGAACACGGTTCAGATGGTGTTTTATTATCTTCAAATGATGGAAATGAAATCCGAAAATTAGGAAGTTTAATCGAAAAAACATCCAAAGAAACATACGAACTTAAAGAAGCTACTGTTACAAAAGTTGAAAGTGTAGGATTAGGTGACAGAGTTTGTGTTGACACATGTTCCATTATGGAAGTTGGAGAAGGAATGTTAATTGGTTCTTTCAGTTCAGGACTATTCATGGTTCATAGTGAATCATTGGAAAGTGAATATGTTGCATCAAGACCATTTAGAGTAAATGCAGGAGCAGTACATGCATATGTAATGACCCCAGGAAATAAAACAAGATATCTTTCCGAATTAGAAGCTGGTGACGAAGTTATTATAATTAACACAAAGGGTGAAGCTAAAACAGCAATAATTGGTCGTTCAAAAATTGAAAGAAGACCATTATTAATGATTGAAGCTGAAAATAACGGTCAAAAAATAAAAACATTAGTTCAGAATGCTGAAACCATCAGATTAGTTTCTGATAAAGGAGAACCAATATCCGTATCAGACATAAAAGTAGGTGACAAAGTGTTAGCTTATTTTACTGAAGGAGCCAGACACTTTGGAATGGCAATAGAAGAACAGATTATCGAAAAATAATTAAAATAACTACCATTGTATTAATTTATTGATATTTTGATATCAATAATACTCTTTTTTTTATAATCACTCTAATGAGGATTCCATATGCGTACATTTTTAGCTATAGAAATTGAACCATATATTAAAGATAAGATTGAAGAATCACAAAAAATAATTGAGGACAGCAACTCTTCAAATATCAAATTTGTTGAAAAGGAAAATATTCATTTAACTTTAAAATTCTTTGGAGAAATAGATGATGATAAAATAGAAGAAATAACAAATATCGTCAAGCAAAGCATTAAAAAATATGAAACATATACTATAAAATTAGTTAATATAGGTGCTTTTCCAAATATTTACAATCCAAGAGTAATTTGGACAGGAATAAATGATAAAAACAAGACAACAATAAAATTAATTGAAGAATTAGATAAAAAGTTCAATAAGATAGGATTTAAAAAAGAAAAAAATTATGTTCCACACATTACTATTGGAAGAGTTAAAAATATTACAGATAGAGAAAAATTAACTGATGTTTTAAAAGAAAATAAGAAAAGATATCATGGAAAAATGGAAGTTAAAAAGATTTGTCTTAAATCAAGTACATTAACACCAAATGGGCCAATATATGAAAATATTGAAGAATTCGAGTTATGAGGAAGTTATATGAAAGTAGTAGTGGGAATTAGTGGTGCAAGTGGAGCTATTTTAGGAATCAGATTGCTGGAAGAACTAAAGAACAATAATGTGGAAACACATTTGATAATTTCTTCTATTGCCAAAGACATCATTGAATATGAAACAGACTATTCTGTAGAAGATGTAGAAAATATTGCATCATACGTACATGATGAAAATGATTTAAATGCTATAGTTAATAGTGGATCATTTAAATTCGATGCTTCAGTGATTATTCCATGCAGTATGAAAACATTGTCTGCAATAAGCAATGCTTTCGGAGACAATGTTATTTCAAGGGTTGGTGATGTTACACTAAAAGAAAGAAGACAGTTAATACTTGTTCCACGAGAAACTCCTTTAAGAACCACACATCTAGAAAACATGACAAAACTAAGCAAAGAAGGTGCTATAATATTACCTGCGATGCCCGGTTTCTATCATAAACCAAAAAGTGTAGATGATCAGATAAATTTTATAATTGGTAAAATTTTAGACATAATGAATATTGATAATAACTTATTTACTAAATGGAAACAATAATAATAATTATCAGTTAAAAAAATTTGGAGACTTTAAAATGTATTTTGATATAACACCAGACGACGAATTTATCAAAACAGAGAAAGTACCTGGACCTACAAAAGAAGAAATTAGAGCATTAGTAATCAGTAAAACAAGTTTAACTGATGAAGATGTTGTTGTGGATGTTGGATGTGGAACCGGCGGATTAACATTAGAGTTTGCAAAAAGAGCACGTAAAGTTTACAGTATCGATATGAACCCTGATGCTATAAAAACTACAAGATGTAATTTAGAAAAATTCGGATTACAAAACAAAGTAGAACTATTGGAAAAAGAAGGATTAGTTGCATTAGATGAAATTGAAGACTTTACAAAACTAATGATTGGAGGCAGTGGCGGAAATATTGAGAATATAATTGAAACAGGTTATCTTAAACTTCCAGTTGGTGGAAAGATAATTATTACATCCATTGTTTTAGAAACTGCTACAGATGCCGTTCGTGTACTTAAAGATTTAGGAGCAGAACCTGAAGTTGTTTCATTAAATGTTTCACGTGGAACCATATTAGACCGTGGAGTAATGATGAGAGCATTAAACCCTATAACAATCGTAAGTGCTAAAAAAATATAAATTTATATTCTCTCCCCCTTTTTTTTAAGCTATTTTTAGGTGATATTATTTATAATGAAATAATTAAAGAGATAGAACCATCCCCTACAGAAAGACAGGAAGTTATTGAATTTTCCAATAAACTGATGAAGATAATACAGGACTATGCGGATGAAAAAAATATAGAAATTAACTGCAGACTTGTAGGTTCCATGGCAAAAAAGACATCACTAATGGATAAGGCAGATATTGACATATTTATTACATTTCCTTTAACCTATTCTGAAGAAGATTTAAAAAAATACGGGCTTGAATTTGGACAATATTGTATTGAAAAAGTAAACGGAAAACAAGAAATACGTTATGCTTCACATCCATACGTAACTGGGATTATTGATAATTATGAAGTTGATTTTGTACCTTGTTACAATATTAAAGATGCAAGTGAATTAAAATCAGCTGTTGACAGAACTATTTTGCATACTGATTATGTTCAGGGACATTTAAGTGATGATGAAGCTAAAGAAGTGTTACTCTTAAAAAAATTTATGACTTCTGTAAATACTTATGGTGCTAATTCCAAGGTAAATGGATTTTCAGGATACCTATGTGAATTATTAATATTAAAATACCATAGCTTTGAAAATGTTGTTAAAAATGCTGCTGACAAATGGCATAATCAATACAAAATAGATTTGGAAAATTACGGAACCAGCAATAATTATAAGGATCCTCTTATAGTTATTGATCCTGTTGATAAAAATAGAAATGTTGCAGCAGCATTGAGTATGCAAAAGTATTCCGAATTTATAGTTGCATGTCGTAACTTCTTAAATAATCCTAAAAAAGAGTATTTCAAAGATAAAAAAATTAACGTTGAAAAAGAGGATTTGATAAGTGACTTTAACGAAAGAGCAACAAAATGTTATATGTTATCATTTAACGTTCCTGAATTACCTGATGATGTAATTTATCCACAGGTCAATAAGACAATGAATTCCTTTATCAGCGTATCTGAAATGTATGATTTTAAGATGCTTGAAACAAATTTTTATATTGATTCTGAAAATAAAGCTCATATCATACTTGAATATGAAATAAACGAATTACCTAATGTTAAAATCCATAACGGTCCGCAAGTAAAATTTAAGGAAAATGGGTTAAACTTTAAGAAGAAATATCCAAATGCATACATAAAACATAATAAGTGGATTTCTATTTCTGAAAGAAAATACAAAAACGTAGAAGAAATGATTGAAAACGTTGTTAAAAAAGAAAACAGAAGCATATTAAAAATGGGTAAAAATATCAAGGACGAAATTACTTATAATCATAGCTTGGAAAACATAGAAAATATAATTAAAAAAACAAAAGAAGAAGATCTGGAAAATATTTTCATGCATATTCATCCAGATTATAAACTGATAAGATAATTATTTTCTCTCATATACAAATTGAGGAACTGCATCATCAAAGGGGTCAAAAGTCTCAATATCTTTTATTAAAGTTGACTTCATACTTACTTTAGAATGTAATGTTGAAGGTAATCTTAATATACGTTTCAAATCAATGGATACTTTTGTATCAGTAATATTCATATTTACTCTTGCAACTGCAGCCATGAGTTTTTCAAACCTTCTTGGTCCAATATTTGACCTGAATAAACCCCATTGATTTTCTTTTAAACTGTTACGATGTTTTAATACATCATTTAATAATTTTTTGTTAACATCGTCCAATTTTGAGTCTTTGGTCAAATGAAGAATGGTGTATCTTGACCATTTAGTGAAGTTTTTTGAATATCCAAACGGAATTATAAAATGTTGCAGATTTGTAAAACCTAGAGAATTTGTTAAATCGGGCTGTTTTGCTCCAATAACATATTGTACAATCTGTCCTCTTAATTCACTGGAGGCTTCCATAATATTTTCATCAATGACCCTTACGTGATATCCTCTTCCTGAATAAATCATATTAATATTTTTTAAACCCATTTCACCCTTTAAAACATCTTTAATCATTAAAACTATTTCTTTTGCCTGATTTAAACATACATCACAGACTTCTCCCTCATTACAATCACATGTTCTTATAGGTACATCTTTAGCATCAACATCAAAAACCAGCTCCGATTTTTGCCAGCCCTGCCTCTGCTTAGGATTATCATAATATGCAACAGAACAGTATGATGCAAAGGGTTGTTTGGCTTTTATAAAACGTTTTAATCTAAGAGCATCCTGAAATGTTTTATATCTGTCATTTGGTCCTTGACCAAAATGATCAAATCCGAATTCCCTGCTTGTCAATGATTCCATTACAAAGTCAGGAACATCTTTAACATCCCATTCTTCTCTATAGAATATTTTTCTTTCATAATTGGATGCAGGTTTTAATTCAATCTCCATTATTTTCCACCTGCCTTTTTGAAGAATCTTTATTCATCAATCTTCTTTTTCTGTTATAAAATGTTAGAGGATTTCCTATTTTTTTACAATCAATACTTGGAGTACATAAATTAGGCATGTGCAATTTAATTTTTTCACAACTCATTGGAGTATACCAATGCGTTTCTCCTTCATTATCTAGTTTTAAATCTGAATGTAGTCCAAAACCTAATTTAGAATTTATGTTAATCTTTTCTTGTGGCTGATCTTTAAATAAAGGAGGACTACATGATTCTGCCGCATCATAAATCATTGGAATAATTTCATTTAATGTTATTTCAAGTGAAGGATCCACATCAGATAATTTTATATCCTGTTGCTGTTTTGAAAATATTCCTGGACATAATCGGGCATATGAGACAAATGGAGTTAAAAATAACACTATTGCATCATTTCTTCCACCACTCTTGATTCCATCCATACACTTTCTTACACATGGAGGGAATGCATCAATTTCATAATTAACCGGTTTGTCATCAATATAATTAGAACTTCCTGCAACACTATATTTTAGATTTTGAGCTTTCTGCTGAACTTCTTTAATCCTGTCAGCCAAATCCAATAATACCTGGTTTGGTTCCACCATCCGTTTAGACATTTCATAAACTGTTTCAATATATTGTTTAGTGTATAATCTAATCAGACTCAATAATAATTTTGATTTGATTTGTACACCCGCAGTTACTTCATACATTGTTTTTGGATCTCTGTTATGTATTAAAGCACCATATTCCTCAATAAAATCCTCATATTCAATAACAACCCTACCGTTAGAGAGAAGTAATTCATTAATATCCAATTTTCCCATATCGAATACTTCTTTTAAATCTGTCCAATAAATGTTATTTGTATCTATAAGTTGATTAAGAGTTTTTCTTAGAAAATTTGATTGAAAATCATTAGGTTCTGCCTTTAATATTTCCAAACGTTGGGATATTAATTCTTCTTCACAGTCAAGAACTAACTTAGCTTCATGGCTGCTTGGTCCATATTTTATTGCTACTGCCTGACATAACAAATAAAATGATACTACATCATATTCATATATTTCAGGATTGAACAGGTACTCATATTTTTTTTCCTGATTTTCAGTTGTTTTTCTGAATAAAAACCACTCAAAACGAGTTAAAGCCAAATCAGTTAAAGTTTCAGGTAAGGTATGTGGATCATTTAAATTCTGACTGCGAGTATGATTGACTATAATCATTAAATCTTCGTTTCTTTTATTTAAAGTATCCACTTGACCTAATTTACTGACAATTTCTTTAGCATCACTGCTAAATGGATTGATGTATGGAGTTTTTATCATGATATTATAATATCTATATTAACGACACTAATATATTTAAAGAGTATAATCTATAAAAGTCTTAAACCAATATTTTTAGAAAATATAGCAAAATAAATAAAACATACAGAATAAATATAGATATTAGTAAATTATACTTTAAAATATTATAAAATTAATTTTTATTTATAACTAACGGGAGAATTTAAAAGATGAGTAAGTTGTTTATATCATGTGCATTACCATACGCAAATGGTCCTTGTCACTTAGGACATCTTCGGTCCACATATATTCCTGCAGATATATATGCTCGATATAATCGTATGAATGGAGTGGATACTGTAATGGTTTGTTCTACTGATGAACACGGTACACCTATTGCAGTAAGAGCCGAACAAGAAAATATAAGTCCCAAAGACATTACAGACAAATACCATGAATTAATTGGTAATGATTTAAAAGCTTGTAACATTTCATTAGATAGTTTCAGAAGGACAACAGATGCACTTCATTACGAAATGTCACAAGAGTTCTTTAAAGATTTATATGATAAAGGATACATCTATGAAAAAATTATAGATCAACTTTATTGTGATACATGTCAACGTAGCTTACCGGACAGATACGTTGAAGGAACCTGCCCTCATTGTGAAAGTGAAGGAGCAAGAGGAGACCAATGTGAAGTTTGTGGTCGTCACTTAGACCCAACAGAACTAATTGAACCACATTGTTTAATCTGTGACGGAACACCACATGTTCAACAATCAGAACAGTACTATTTCAAATTACATGAATTTGAAGAACCATTGAGCAAATGGATTAATGAAAACGATAAATTACCTAAAAATGTGAAAAATTTCGCTAAAGAATGGATTAATGAAGGTCTTAAAGATTGGATAATGACCCGTGATATGAATTGGGGTATTCCTGTACCTCTCAAAGATTCAGAGGGTAAAGTATTATATGTATGGGCTGAAGCATTTATAGGATATCAGTCATCAGCAAATACTTGGGCAACAGAACATGGTCTTGACTGGAAAAGTTACTGGAATGATAAAACAGTCCACTTTATCGGAAAGGATATTATTTATCACCACACCATTTTCTGGCCTAGTATGTTAATGGGAAGAGATATGAAACTACCTTATTCAGTAATTGGTGGAGGATACCTTTCATTAGAAGGTCGTAAAATGTCCACAAGTAAAGGTTGGGTAATATGGGTTAAAGATTTCCTTGAAAAATTCGATAGTGATCTTTTAAGATATTACATGGTAATTAATGCTCCTTTAAATAAGGACACTGACTTTTCATGGGATGACTTCCAAAGAAGAATAAATAATGAACTTACAGACAATTTAGGAAACTTCATACACAGAACTTTCACATTTACACATAAATTCTTTGACGGTAAAATACCTGAAGCAGGAGAATATTCAGATGAAGATAAAGAATTTGAGGTAAAAATTAAAGCTTTACCATGTAAAGTAGCAGAATGTATTGAAAACTTCGAATTCAGAGATGGTCTACAAGAAATCATGACAGTGACAAAAGATGCTAACAAATATTTCAATGACAAAAAACCATGGAAAGCTGTAAAAGAAGATGAAGCAAGTGCAAGAACTTGTTTATATTTATCAAACCAATTAGTTCATGCATTATCCATTATATTAACCCCATATATTCCTGAAACAGCACAAAAAATACGTGAAATAATAGGTATGCCTACAGAAGTTGTGGACGGATTTATGAACTTTGAAGATAGAACTCCTAAAGTTAAATGGGAAGAATCAGAAATATTCTTAGAAGCAGGACATGAAATCAAAAAAGCTAAACCATTATTTAAGAAAATTGAAGATGAAATTATAGAAGAAGAAAAAGAAAAATTATATGCATTAGATGAAATTGAAGAAGAGGATGAAAATATGAGCGATTTAATAAGTATTGATGAATTTGCAAAAGTAGATTTAGTTGTTGGACAAATTAAAGAAGCTGAAAAAATTGAAGGTTCTAAAAAATTATTAAAAGTACAAGTTGATTTAGGTGATGAAATCAGACAAGTAGTTGCAGGTATTGCTGAAAGATATGAACCAGAAGATTTGGTTGACAGGAAAGTTATCGTAGTTGGAAACTTACAGCCAGCAAAATTATTCGGCGTAGAATCAAATGGAATGCTCTTGGCAACAGATAGTATGGAACTTTTAACTACTGAAGGAAATGTTGGTGAACATATAAAATGAGTGAAACCTTAGTGACACTAAGTGAGAAGTATCTGAAAAAGATTCAAAGTAAACCTGTAATAGCAGAAAGTATTGAAGATTTTGATAGCTTTATTGAAATTTTCATTTATTTAAAAGAAAACTTGGAACTTCTTCAAAACCTTAGAAACAAAATGGAAATAAGAGGTTTTACTTCTCCTTACAGTGCTTTAAAAAGATATGGTAAAGGAAATGGCAATAATTCTGTTGAAATTATTCCAGAAGACGTGCATGATCAATCAAGACATGCACAATACTTCCGTATTAAAGCATCTAATAAAAAAAATATTTTAGATCAAGTAAAATCTGCTATTGCATCCCATAAAATAGCAATAGGTCACTTAGAAGAATTTGCAACAATCACTTGTAAAAAATGTAAACAAAAATATAAAAAAAATAACATTGAACAAATATTAGAATTTAATGATGATCTTGAAGTAGAACGTGTAGTATGTGAATGCGGTTCTACAGATTTTGAAATACAATCCAATAATAGTGGTATATGCCGATTAGAATTAATCAAATACTTACCATTAGGTGGAGAATATTTATTAAAACGTTCACAACTTACCAAATATAGTGTTGAAGCATATCGATCAATAATTAAAGTAATGAAACAGGAAAAAAGAGGTTTAGTAAAAAGTGTTACTGTTATTGCCAAGGTTAAAGATGAAAAAACAGGAAAATGGATAAGTAAAAAGGCAAATATTGATTATGCTGATGAATCCAATTATGAATTAGAATTACGTAAAAGATATGGTTCAAATGTAAGAATTGAATTATTACAGTTCAATCATAAGAAACCTTCACTTATAAATGATAAATATGTCCAAAATGCCTTAGCTATAGCATATTTACAATATTCTGAAAACATCATAAACCAAAAGATTGATGAAATAATACCTCTCCACATTAAAAATATTGATAAAATTAATTTATATAAGAAGTTGGTAGAAGAAGCCAGAAATGATGCCAGCAAACTAGCCAGAGAAGCTGAAGAACGTTTAGAATTAGAAGAAGAATTAAAATATATTAAACTTAAAAAGAACAATTTAATGAATAAGGACAGAGTGTTAGACAGGGAATTACGTGAAGATATTGAAAAACGAGTTGGAATTAAAAAGCATTTCTACATGGAAACTCCAAAAACCTTGCTTTTATGGGATATATTCAAATACTATTTAACAACTACTGAAAGTAGAAGAAATAATTATTCAGGACCTTTCCCAAATCTCAGACCTACTTTGGACTCTAATCAAATAAAAGTTTTCGAGTATATTTTCCCTAAAGATGTTGTAAATTTATTATTAGATTATGATGAAAACATAGCTTCATTAAATAATATGAAAGAAACTATACATTACAAATCAGAACTTGAAACAAAAATTAAAAATTTACATCTGAAACCGAATCAGGAAGCAATTGGTGCTGTAGCTTTACATAATAAATGTGATATCTCTTTAAATAAAGCAGCAGATTTATTGCATGTGTCACATGAAGACGCAACCAAAGAAAAGAATGATCTTAACAGGATTGAAAAGCCTACCACCAAAAAGGCAAAAAAATTCTTAGAACTAATTAATAAATAATAAGAGATGATTATATGAGTTTAAAAGTACATGTAAATAAACCATTATCATCAAAGTTAATTATTGAAATTTTAGATGAAAACCCTGATCTTGAAGAAATCAATTGTCCTTTGAGTTTATATGAACGAACTTCTGAGATATATTTAGATGCTTTAAATGAATTGGGTATAAAAATCAATGTTATTGAAAGCAGGGGCCGTCCAAAAAAATATGATGATGAATTAAAAGATACCATTAATGAAATGATTAGTTCCGGATTATCTGTAAAAACTATTGCTTCAAGATTAAATATTGATACAAAAACAGTCTATTATCTTAAAAAGGATAAATTAAAACAGGGTCCTAAATCAAAGTATTCTGAAAAAACAAAAAGTGAAATATTTAAGTTAAAACAGGAAGGAGTTCCTGTTGCAAAGATTTCTGAAAGGTTCAATATTCCTATTAGAACGGTATATTATATTCTTAAGAAAAGTAAAGAGAATTAAAAATGGTGATTAAATGAATTCAACTGAATTATTATTAATTTCTGGATTTTGTGGTCTTATATCATTTCTTATTACTTTTTTAACCATGCCTACATTGATAACTAGATTAAAAAAGGCAGAAATAGTGGGTAAGGATATTCATAAGTTAACCAAACCTGAAGTAGCAGAAATGGGTGGTATAGGCATACTTCTTGGTTTTGCCATTTCTATTATGGTTGGGGTTTATTTATGTCCTCAGTGGCAATCACAGTTGACCATTACACTGATAGTAATTTTACTTACCGGTATTATCGGAATGGTAGATGATCTGATAATGTTATCTTCCAAGGAAAAGCTGATACTGTTATGGATTGCTGGCCTACCTATTATGTGGGTTACTCCACCGAATGTAGGTATAATTTATATGCTACTTATTCCGGTTGCCGTTTCAATTGCATCTAATTTAACAAATATGTTGGCAGGTTTGAACGGCATTGAAACTGGATTGGGCATTATTGCTATGACTTCATTAACATTGTCATGTATAATTATGAACAAGTATGATGTTGCTATCATATCATTTTCAATGCTCGGTGCATTAATTGCATTTTTATTCTATAACAAGTATCCTGCAAATGTATTTCCGGGAGATGTTGGTACATTAATAATTGGTGCCTGTATTGCAATAATAGCATTCATAGGTAGGGTTAAAATTATTGCATTGATAGTTTTAATTCCGAATATTATTGATGGAATCCTTAAATTCCATAGTGCAGGAGTTATGGAACGTCAAAACTTTAAACCTACACAGGTTAACGAACAGGGACAACTTGTAGCACCATCTCATGGATTTAATTCATTGATTAGATCTATCCTGAAAAAACCAATGAAAGAAAATCAGGTTGTTTATATAATCTGGACTATAGGATTAATTTTTGGTTTAATAGGTATTTTAGTAGCTTATTTTGCTAAAGGTACTATTATATGATTAAACCCATTTTACTTTTTTTGTTTCTATTTTAAAATTATTTGATTTACAGTTTTCATAGTACAAATCATTATTTTCTTGATTGAAAGTTTCAGATATTGTTTTTCTAATATAATAATTGATTCTTGAGGATATAATTTCCTTTTGATTACTTGTTAAATAAGCATTGGAATGCAATACTACCTGTATACTTTGTACATTTCCATTATCTAATAATGTGACATTTATTACTTTTATTTCCAAAGGAAATGTCAATCGTGGATAATTTATCATATAATCATTAAATGTATCATTATAGTACATTGCATATGCATTTTTATCCAGCCCTATCTGTGTTCCTATTTGTGCTGATTCGAGAATAGTATTTTTTTCACTTTCTATTATTGAGATATGGCTAATAGTGGCAAACAAAATAATTATAATCCCCACAATAAGAATGTATTCTACTGTTATTTGTCCTTTATTATTCATAATAATTTGATTATAAAATTAATTTAAATATAAGCAACATTAATCATATTTTATTATTTCTATAGAATTGTTATTATTTTTAAATTCATATACATAACCTGGTATCAAAACATATTTTTTACTTTTTAATATATTCTTAGGCAAAATTTGGGAATAAGTTATCTGATAATGTGAATTTACAAAAACTCCTGTGTCATTTATTTGGATAACATATGTTTGTGTATTAATTTTTTCCGGAAGATAATATTTTCTTGAAAAAGAATCACCCTTCATATAAACATCATTTATTATTTCAGAAATGTCAGACACTATTATCCTGGATTCCTTCCTGTTTTGAGTTTCATCTAATGCTGAAAATTCTTCAATAGAAAATGACAATAACATTGAAAATAATATCAGTAAAATTATCATGACAATGAACATTTCTATATTAAAAATACCTTTTGAATCCATAATTATTATTAATTGTTTATTTTATATAAATATTTAATAAAAAATATTATATATTAAAATAAATATAATGAAAATTAAAAAAATATACATTGTTCATGGAGTGAATAATAAAATTATGAAATATAAAAAACAGAACAAGAAAGAAATATTAATTAAATTTAAACAAACATCAAACCCTAAAGAATTGGATGAAATGCTATATCAATTCGAAAAAAAATTAAATGAATTTAATAAAAATTATTTCTTAAAAGAGTCTGAAAATCCTTTTATTTACTTTTTAGAATATTCAAAACCTGAAGAATTAATCAAACATCTAGAAATTGATGAAGAATATTGTATAATTCCAGTTACATGTGTAATCAGTAATATGAATTATATCACATCAGTTATCCTAAAAAAAATAAGACACAAATTATGTTATAAAGATACCTTCAAAATCAACTGTTATTTAAACTCATACTGTGTTTCACAAACCGAAGAAACAATTGAAAATGAATTAACTAGTAGAATTGAAAATATTATAAAAATAGAAAAATCAAAGAAAAATCCTGTCTGGACTATAAATTTATATGTTGTAGGCGATATTAGTGCAATAAATATTGTTAATACGAAAAATAACAGAATACACGTTGGAGTTGATTAACAGTTAACTCCAATTTTAATTTAAATTTAATAATGCATGTAAATTTTCCTTAAGAACCAATATTTGATCTCTACTGTTCAAATTAGGATCAATATTAAGTAAGTTCAAAATTCTTTCATCATTTAATGATGAAAAACCCATTTCCTGAACATAGGACACCAACTTGTTTCTCAAATTAGTGTCTTCAATTACATTAGGATCTAATCCTAAATATCTAGGCAATTTACTGGATGATGGGAAAGTAGTCTTGCCTCTACTTAGTTTACGTTGATTTTGTCTTCTGCCTATTATTGTTTTATAGTCATCATTTAGATATGGATCAATATATGGAATTCCAACATCACTCAATGCAATTACTTTTACGTCACTAAATGATAATGGAGTTTCAATCAAATCAGGTGTCCTTGAAGCTATTGTTCCCCCACTTCTATGAACTCTTGGTCCCTCACCCACATGCAATCCTACATCAACAAATGCAGAACGAACAGGACTGGCTGCTGTATAAGTTAATATTAAAGCTGTAGGTGTTAAAAACTCTTTCATTCTTGCGAAAAAATCAACAGTATATAATTCAGGACATTTAGCTGGACTAAACGGATCTAAAAATACTGCATCATACTCTTTTTCATCACAATTTTTAATATAATCCCTTGCATCACACACATGTATGTTAATTTTAACGTTTGATGGTATGGTACTTAGAACTTTGTTGAATCTTAAGTATTCCTTTTCAATCAAATATGTTTCAATAGCTTTTTTAACATATTTATGTGATTCACAAATATCAGGTATGAATAAAGTTGTTGCAAGTGTTTCTAATGAAGATTCCACCATGTCAATTTCTATTTCAACATCAACATCCTTCAAATAATCCAACAATGCTGAAACATTATAACCTACACCACTACAAATGTCCAAAACTTTTATAATACTACTATTTTCAGCTTTTTCCAACAATTTAGAAGGAATAACAAACTTTTTAAATGCTTCTGTTCTAGCTCCGAAAGTACTGTGTAAAGTTTCTGATTCTTCATTCCGTTTATCAGAAGCTAATGTGTAAGAACCATCTTCAGTTTTAATTAAAAATCCAATAATTTCATCTTTAAATAAGTCCCTAACATCTTTATGACCATCAGCTTCTAATTCAAAAATTTCATGAATTAATTCTTTATTGCGATCACTGATTTCCAAAAACGATTCATCTTCACTGCTCATAAATACACCATGTCAATTTTAAAATTAAAAAAATTAACCCGAAAATAATTACAATAGTAATTTATGTATTGATTATATATTAGTTATAATCTTTAAATGTAATAAATATTTAGAAAATAGTAGATATAGTAATAACTTTAATTAATTAATAAATAAATAGTATAAATTACTAGGTGATAAAATGAATAAAAAAATTATAGCAGCAATAATTGCAGTAGCTGTAATACTAATAGTAGGGTACTTTGGTTTTTATACACCTTACCAAGAAAACCTGTTATCTGAAAATTATGATAAAGGATTACAAGACGCTAGTGCAATAGAAACAAAAATTATTGCTACAACCGAACAATTTAACAATCAGGAAAGTACAGATGCAGACACATTAATCAACACTATCAACAATGAAATTACACCAAAATACTCTGAAGAAATAGCCAAATTAAATGAAACTGCTAAACAGACAAATAATGATGAAACGAAACAAAAATATATTGATTTACAAATCAAACGTTTAGAATTAGAATCTAAAAATTTAAACGGAACAGTTTCAACATTATATGCAATCAGCCAATATGTGAAAGGGGAAAAAAGTGCTGCTGATGCACAAACATCCATAAACAATGCTAACACAGACATGACAGATAGTCAGAAAGAATTAAATGACATTTATACAGATATTAAAACTTTATTAACACAACACCCTGAATTTAATCAAACATTACAAGATTTACACTTAGAAAAACCATTTTATGGAGAAACTCGAGTACAAGCACAAGCTCAAAATATTGCAAATACAACAAATTAACCTCCTTTTTTCTTTTTTTATTTAAATTACTTTTTAAACTTTTTATTTAATAATAATTCATTTTAACTTTTTTTCTAACCTCCTCATTAAATTATCAGTAATAAAAAAAGCCTTAAAAATTAATAATTTACTCTAATAAGAACAAATTACTTAATATAACCCATAAAAAAATCTTATTAATAATTAAATACAAATATACTCTTATTAATAAATTATTTTTTGATAAAATCAAATAAAATTGATTATTTAGTTAATTTGTTAATTAATAATTAAAAGGAGGTGAAAAAAGTAAAATGAAACTTAATAAAAAGACAATGTTAGTAGTATTTACATTAATATTCATATTAACAATTAGCAATGTATCAGCAATTGACGAAAATAATACAAATTCAATGAATCCACAGGAATATCCTGATTTAGATATAGAAAATGATTCTTTAGAAGAAACAAATATCGATGACAAAATAGAAAATGAACCTATTTACTTAACTCAATCTAATTATAAAGATTATGAAAATTATGAGTACCCGGACAATTCAAAAATAATCATCAACGAATCAATAGACAATTTAGAATTATATATCCAAAGTAAAAATACTAGCATAACCGGAAATAATTATGTAACATTACATAATGCACATATAGAAACATTTGAATCAGGAAATATACACTTGTCAAACATTACATTTTCATCTGATGATGATTCATCAGATTACCAGACAATCATACTTGAAAGTGACAACAACACAATAGAAAATGTTATGTTCTTAGATTACAGAAGCCAAAATTCCAAGGAATATCATCGAGAAATTAATGTTTACGGTAACAACAACACTATAAAAAATTGTTTATTCGAAGTAGAATATCCCGGAAGATCTGTCGATTGGCACAGCATGGTGAACTCTGAACCAAAAGCAGAAGTAATCTCACTTCACGGAAATGATAACTTAGTATACAATAATTCATTCGAAGTCAGAGAAAGTGAAGCATATTCCGTTTTTGGAACAATTTACACAATGTCAGTAAGAGGAAATAATAACATTATAGATTCAAACAACATCTTAATGACTGGAAAACATTATTTATATGCAATTAGAGTGTATAATGACAATAATCAAATTATAAACAACATTATCAGAGTACATTCAATTAGATATGCTAATGCAATAGCAATAGCAATGGGAAGAGACAATATAGTACGTAACAATACTATAAACGTCACCACCCAAGATATATCATTAAATGATGGATTACAAGTTATTGATGCAGCTTATGCTATAATGATTGAAGATTACGCTTACCAAGGTGGAAAATATCGTCCAGTGAATTCAAAAACCGTAAACAACACTATTGAAAACAATGTTGTAAGTGGTTCATCAAGTCACATGTATGCTATAGAAACATTCGGAGGAGTTAATTCAACAATAGCTTACAATAACATAAATATCACAGGATACTCAGCTATGGGTATGGCTATGGTTGGATCAGGAACAAAAGTCATAGGAAACACCATTGAAGTAGTTGGTCAAACCAATACAACCGGATTTTCCGCAGATTACCTTAAACCTCAAACAGGTGGAATAAACTTATTCCAGGGAGAAAACACTGAAATAATTGATAATAACATTATTACCAAAAATGGACCTGCTGTTCGTACCGAATCCGAAAAGGATGTTTTAATAAAAAATAATAATATTATAGTAAATGACAATACAGTAGCAATTGAGGTCAGTTCAAGTGACAAGATTTTAACTATAGCGAATGATATTTTAGACTATGTCAATCACTTAATTACTGGGGGAGAAGAAGTAGATAACTACGATTCTAGTGTAATAAACAGTACAGAACCTTATGAAGAAAACAACAACACGAACATTAACAATACAAACCCAGAAAACCAAACAACACCACCAGAAACAAACACAACTGAACAAAACACAACCACAGAAAACACAACAATAGAAAACCAAACAACAATACCAAAAACAAACGAAACAGAACAAAACAAAACCACACCAACAGAAGAAAACCAAACAATAGAAGAAAAC
>OCVV011343501.1_pt1 | contig 33969 bp, 37 predicted proteins | sample 1539721 | NCBI WGS metagenome assembly OCVV01 (sample SAMN02144230, study PRJEB22623) | gut metagenome | biome: sheep rumen | host: Ovis aries | place: New Zealand | reverse complement strand
TTGTTTTAAAAAATTTACTTTCGGTAGTTTTACTACCGCTTAGGTTTATTCTCTAAAGGATTTTATTGTTTATTTTTCAATGTACTTTTTTGTTCCTCTTGTGTGGAACGTTTTGTATTATACTATACCTTTTTTTGTTTGTCAACACTTTTTCGACATTTTTTCAAAAAACTTTTTTACTCCAATTTTGTGGCAAAATAAAAACTAGTAACCTCTTCTTTATCCTATTCACTTTGTTGTTATTTTATTACTAATTTCTTACGTTTTTTATTTCATATATCTTTTTCTGCTTGGTACTTTTTAATAATAACATTTTTAACTTCTTATGTCAATATCTTTTTGAAATTTTTTTATTTTTTTGTAACAATTCACAGCCAAGTATACTTATAGCCCGTGCATGTTGTTAATATATAAATTATTCGTAATAGCTTGGAGGAACCGTTCAATGATTTTCAAAAGTTTGTAAAACCTTTGATGAAATCATTAGAATGTGGAGAATGAAGAAAATTTATATATTAACCACGCTATGCAGGGCTAAAACAATTTTTAAGCTGAACAGTAACTTCTTTTGTAAAATCTTATTTTATTATTCTTAATAAAGAGCTACACCGTTGAAGTGAACCCAAATTGCTAGACAAATTTGTTTAATAATGAGGGTTCACTTCACGTCTATAATGTAGCTCTTTTGATAAATTTTTACCTTACATATTCATTTAATGGTTTTATTTTATAATCTAAGTCTCCTATTTCTTCTGTTGGAATATATCCTGGTTTTGCATTTATAACATCTGGTATTCTATTTACAATACTTCCACATGTAAGTTCTACTGTTGATGGTCTATTTATTATTAATGTTGTGTCTGGTTCACCAATTACTTCCCATTCATTTTTATCAAAATCATCTTTTGAATATACTTTTCCTATACATTCACTTTCTATTATAATGCCTTCTTCTGTTTCGGTTGTTACAACTGCACTCATTCCTGTTGCATCTCCTGCTTTTATTGTCATTCCTAACGTTGAGGAATAAATATCCTCTGTATGTGTTTGTGGTACTGTTTTTTGTGTCTGGTGTTTTACAGTTAAACCTAATTTACTACAAAGCCATCCATTTACATTCCACATATATGATGGTAAATATTCTCCTTTATTAATCAAAGCTTGTCTTTCTTCATCTGATATTTTATCTACAGAAGCTACTTGTTTGTCAAATTCTTCTAAAGTTAATCCAGCTCCATGTGCTTCTGCTAATGCTATTCCATAGTCTTCAACATTATAACTTGAACTTCCTTTTATTTTCTTTATAGTTTGTGTTGATCCTGCGATAGAACTAATTAACTGTCCCCAATATATGTCTTGATATCCACTTCCTGTAATTGTGCATCCATTTTGTTTTGCTAAATCATCCAATGTTTTAGTTATTTTAGGATTTGAATTCATTGGGTAAAATGCTTCCTCACAAGTTGTAATAGCATTTACACCTAATCTTGCACACAACATAAGTGCATCTTCAACGTCTTTAATCAAGCTCATAGTTTCTACAACTACTATATCTGGCTTTGTTTCTTTTATCATTTTTTCTGCATCTTCGGCTGATACAACAGTTACTCCCTTATTTTCAGAACCCATTATTTCTCCTATGTCTTTTCCTATAACTACAGGATTTACATCTACCGCTCCTACTACTTCAGCTCCTTTTTCGTATATATATCTCATTGTATATACACTCATTTTTCCAGTTCCATATTGAACTACTTTGATTTTTCTATCCACAAAAATCACTCCTTTCAATTTGTATAAATTATATACTAAATTTTAAAATTTATACAAGCTTCTTTTTATATTTTTTGTAAATAAGTTGCTGTTCAGTCTAATTATATTGAAATGCCAGCGCTAGTAATTAGTTTGACCAGTAAGAAATTTAATTTTATATATTAATCACTGCCTAAGCAGGGCAAAACATTTTTAAATCCGAATAGCAACGTAAACTATAAATTATTTAAAATTCTTCTTAAAATATCTGCACATCTTTCAGATGCTAACCTTAGATTTTCATCAAATGTGTGAGCATTATCTCCATTTGGTACATCAGATATACTTCTTACAACTACAAATGGTATTTTATCTAAGTAAGCTACTTGTGCAATCGCTCCACATTCCATGTCAACAACGTCTGCATTAAACTTTGTTCTTATTTTGTTTTTCATCCATTTTTCTGTACAAAAAATATCTCCTGTTGCAACTGTACCTAATTTTATTTGATACTTTTTTTCTACTATATTATTAATTGTTTCTTCAAATTTTTTTACTAATTTTTTATCACATTCGATTTTATCTCCCACGCCTGGCACATAACCTTTATTATGATTAAAAGCTGTGATATCAAAATCGTGTTGAAATACGTATTTTCCTATTAATACATCTCCTATTTTAAGTTCATTATTAATTGCTCCTGCTGAACCTAAATTTAGAATACAGTCTATATCGAAACTATCAATCATTATCTGTGTAGTTCTTGCTGCATTTACCTTACCAACTCCGCTTTCTACCAATATACATTCTTTATTTTCTATTTTTCCTTCTATAAACTTAACTCCTTGTTTTTTTTTCGTTTGTTTTTCTTTCATTATTTTTTCTATTGCTTCAAATTCTTCTAGCATTGCCGTTATTATTCCGATTTTCATATAACTCTCGTCGAGTATACAGCCTCGACTTCCTCCTCTCTTTAAACATTATATCTTATTATTTCTTATTTTTCAATTATGAAAAAATATATAATATAATTTTTTTAAAGCTTGCATCATTTTTGTTTTTATTATAATATAATAAAGTAAATTGAAAGAAATGCAATAATAATTTATTGAAAGGAGTGTATTTTGGAATTTTAAAAAGCGCCTGAACACTAGTTTTACATGTGTTGACGAGGTCTAGAGTTATCGAAATATTCGGCGGATACTCTAGTGGCTTTAACCTGAGGTCAAAGTATTAATCAAAGAATAATAGCAATGTTATAACAAAAATTAATACATTTAGGTTTTATTTGCATACTTTCAATTCCAAATATTAATTTTTAAGGAGGATTACTATGTGTGGAATTGTAGGTTACATAGGTACAAAAAAAGCAGGTCCTATACTTATTAATGGACTTTCTAAACTGGAATACAGAGGTTATGACTCAGCAGGTATTTCAACAATTGAAAAAACAGGTCTTTCTATAATGAAGGATAAGGGAAGAGTTAAAAATTTATACGATTTACAAGGAATTGATAATTTAGAAGGTACAATTGGTATAGCTCATACAAGATGGGCAACTCATGGAAAACCATCTAAAGAAAATGCTCACCCTCATATGGACAACTCTAAACTTTTCTCTGTTGTTCACAATGGAATTATTGAAAATTATAATGAATTGAGAGATTTTTTAATTAACAATGGATATAATTTTTATTCTCAAACAGATACAGAAATTATACCTAATTTAATACATTACTATTATTTAAAAGATTCAAAAAATGATGAACTTAAATTTTTAAGAGCAGTTAAAAGTGCATGCAATGATTTAAATGGAAGTTTTGCATTAGAGATTATTTGCAGAGATTGTCCTGATAATATGATAGTCGTAAGAAAAGATAGCCCATTAGTTATTGGTAGGGGTGATAAAGAATACTATATTTGTTCTGATATACCTGCTATTTTATCTTTTACTAGAGATTTTTATCTTTTAAATGATTTAGAATATGCATTTCTTTCAAGAGATGATATTAAATTTTATGACAATAATTTGAATTTAATAGATAAAAAAATTAATACGATTGAATGGAATGCAACAAGCGCTGAAAAAGAGGGCTTTGATGATTTTATGCTAAAAGAAATATATGAGCAACCAACAGCTATTAGAGAAACTATTGGTGCAAAATTAAACGAAGGTTCAAAATGTGATTTTGAAGAATTAGATTTTACAAAAGATTATTTAAGCAATCTAAATAAAATTTATTTAGTAGCATGCGGTACTGCAATGCATGCTGCTTTAGCCGGAAAGGATATTATAGAACATCTTTGCAGGATACCTACAGAAGTTGATATAGCATCTGAATTCAGATATAGAGATCCTATAATTGATAAAAATACTCTTTGTATATTTATTTCACAATCTGGTGAAACCGCTGATACAATAGCAGCACTTAAATTATCTCGCGAAAAAGGTGCAAAAACACTTTCAATTAGTAATGTTATTGGAAGTTCCATTACAAGGGAAGCAGATTATTCTATTTATACTCATGCAGGACCTGAAATTGCTGTTGCCTCAACCAAAGCATATACTTCTCAAATTATATTATTATCACTTTTGGCAATATACTTTGCAGAGATAATGGAATTATCAAGTGATAAAATATCTATTTTGAAGAAAGATATATCAGAATTATCTGCAAAAATTGACGAAACCTTGAAATGTGCTGAACAAATTAAAGAATTTAGTAGTAAAATATACAAAGAAAAAGACGTATTTTTCTTAGGAAGAGGAATAGATGAAACAGTAGCAAGAGAAGCAGCCTTAAAACTAAAAGAAATATCTTATATACATGCAGACAGCTATCCAGCAGGAGAATTAAAACATGGTCCAATTGCGTTAATTGAAGATAATATTACTGTTATAGGTATTATTACAGATCAAAAATTAGTTAAGAAGACTATAAGTAATATTCAGGAAGTAATATCTAGAGGTGCAAAAACCTTAGTAATTACAAATCAAAAAATAGATGATACCATGTTTGATATTGTTGTTCATATACCAGAAACAAATGCTTTAATTTCTCCAATTTTATCTGTTGTTCCTTTACAATTACTTGCTTATTATATTTCAAAAGCAAAAGGATTAGATGTAGATAAACCAAGAAATTTAGCCAAATCTGTAACAGTTGAATAGTTGCATTAAGGGACATTCCTGCCATTTGCCACTGCATGGCGGCAGGTAGTTCCTTTTTTTTTATGCTTACGCTTGATTGAAGTGAAAAACTAGAAATTGTTAATTATTAGAGTGAGGGATGTTCAGGGCGAAATTAATATGTATATTGTTTTTCATTTCATTACTCGGCTTCCTTCTATAAGAAATAAATTCTAAAATTGTTTTATGGCACCCTTCCACGTCAAGCGTGAACTCTTTCCATAAAATAATTTAAGAATTTCTATTCTTATTACAGTTGCATTCGTAATTACATTCAAAAAATATACATATTAATTTTGAGCATGAAAGCGGCACGCTCTAATAATTTACAAATTCTTTTTGAATGTAATGAACAAGTATGCACAAAAAAATAAGGAACTACCTGCTACTATGCAATGGTAAATTGTAGGAGTGTCCATAATCCCTTATCCTATTAAAAGCTTAACCACAATTAAACATACAACTCCTGGCAATCCTAATAATCCAACTAAAATACTTGTAAAAATATTAAGTCCAATATGAAATCCAAAGTTAACGCCAATTATATTTATTATAAAAATTACTATTCCACCCAATATAGAATTTAAAATTATTTTTATTATTTTTTTTATAGGTATTATAAAGATTTTTCCAAATATAAAAATGAAGCATATACATGCTAAATAACTTATTATATTTATATCCATATTTCTTCTCCTCAACAAAAAATGATAATAGATTTCTATTACCATTTCTATGCTTGTTTTCGGACAAATATTACTTTAACCCACTCCTTCCTCATCTTCAAATGTATATTTTTTATCATTTATCATATCAACTTGAATTCCTTTAGTCTTAGCAAGTTTTATAAGATAATCTAATTTAGCTTGGTTAGCTTTAATCTCATATACATAATAGTCTACTAAATCTTCTTTGGCATATTCAAAATTTTTATTATTCATCTTTAAATCTTCTCTGGTCTTTATAATACTTTTTATTAGTTCTATTTCTCTTTCAACTTCAGTTTTTTCTCTAATTTTCTCTTCCCTTACAAATTCCTCTTGCATAAAAATCTCCTTTTTTATTTATTATATTCTAGTAATTGTATATTTATTCAAAAAAAACTACTTTTTTCACTTAACCTCTTGTTTTTTTCGTTATTTTATAGGATAATATATATGTATAATTTTATTTAATAGAAAGGATATTTCTGATGAAATACATTGATAAATTTTTAAAAATATTAAATACAGATCGAAACACTTTTGCAACTTATCTTTTTACTTTGGTTACTACATATCTTGTAATTGATAGACTTGTAGAAATGTTGCTTATGATATTTACTGGTGTTTCATATTCTTATTGGGGACCAATACAATATACTCTTGCTATAGCATGCCCAATGCTTGCATATTCTTTTTCACCCAGCTCCAAATTTGCAACTTCTAAAGCAAAAAAAGTAACTTTATTTTATATTTACATTATTGCATTTTATATTATTGCATTATCTATGTTTACACAATGGATAAATATGGGCGCATGGTTATTGTTATTATCTGTTCCAAATTATGCAGAGCTTATTACAGATTTTTCAGATTTAGTAACACCTGCTATGGTTTCCATTTCATTATATTTACCTTTAGTAACAATATGGCCAATGTTTAAATGGTTATACTATGGTGTAAATGATAGTAAACTTCAAAAACGTTCTATTTGGGATTATAAAGGAATTAGTTTATCTGATAAAAGTAAAGATAGTGGTCCTTATACTTGTGAGATACATTTCTGTACTGAATATGAAACTGGAAGAAGCATTACAATGCCAGAAATTTCAAGATATCAATCATTATTTGTATGTGGTGGTTCTGGTTCCGGAAAAACAGCTAAGGTTTTCGAACCAATGATAGCTAAGGATATTGAAAAAAAATATTTCTTTAAGGAAGCTTCTAAGGAGCTGGGCTATACTGCTTTAAAAACTGGAATTGCATCATTAAATGCTCCTTATGATAATGAATATTTAAACAAAAACTTTAGCTTAAATATGCTTACACCAACGCAAGGAAAAGAATCTATCTATAAGGCATATATGAAAAAAATAACCTTATTTAGCTCAGGAGAAGAAACTATGTATAAAGACCTTGGTTTTGCAGTTATGGCTCCAGACTATGAGCTAATTAGTCATATGAGTGATGTTTGTAATAATTATGGAATTTCTTATAAAATAATAGATCCAGAAAATCCAAATTCAGTTGGCTTAAATCCTTTTGTATATAAAGATGCGGACAAAGTAGCTACAACAATATCTTCTGTAATAAAATCTATGTATAATACAGCTCATACAGATGTAGACGAAGCTTACAAAGAAGATATAGTTATTCAGGCAATTGAAAATTTGGTAATACTTTTAAAAGAAATGTACCCTAGAATGAATGATGGTAAACTTCCTAACATTGAAGACATGTTAAAAATGTTTACAAATTTTGATTTAATTGAAAAAATGTGCGAAATCTTAGCTCATAATGAAGAATTAGTTAAAAAATACACTGTACTTCTTACATATTTTAAAAAGAATTTTTACAAAAATGCTCCAGGAAAAGCTAATATAGAAAAATATATTTATTCTGCCATTAGTCAACTTGATAATTTACTTAGAATTCCTGGCGTAAGGAATATTATATGTAATAGAACTAATAATATAAACTTTGATGATATGCTTTCTAATTCAGAAATAGTATTTGTTTGTACTAGACGCGGAAGTTTGGGAGCAGCTGGATATAAAGCATTTGGATTATTTTTCTTAATATCTATGCAAAACTCTGTACTTAGAAGACCTGGTAATGAAGATTCAAGAGCACCATTTTTCCTATATGTTGATGAATTTCCAGACTTTATTTGTAAAGATACAGTTGCTATGTTTACTATGTATAGAAAATATAAAGTTGGAAATATAATTTCAGCACAAAACTTAGCACAATTAGAGACACCTGAATTATCTGTTAACTATAGAAACACTATTCTTTCAAACTGTGCTAGTAAGATATACACCGGAAACGGTGTTGTTGATGAACTAGAGTGGTGGTCTAAAGAATTTGGTACTAGAAGGGAATGGACCTATGGAAATAGTTATGATGTTGAAAAAAATCAATACGATCCAAAATGGTCTAGTGTTAAATGGGATTTTGTTCCTTACTTTAAAGCTGGAAAATTACAGACTTTAGGTTCTCAGTTTGCGTTTAAAATAAAAGCAAAAAATGGCAAACCTGATATCGGTCATGGTGAATTTGGATACCTACCATCTAAGTATAAAGAACCACACAAAATAAAAACTTATGATTTTAGCAAATATTCAAATAAAGTTGCATCAACAAATGAAAATGATGATGTTTCATCTTCAAGAAAGTTCAATCCTTCAAAAATTGATTTTCAAACTGATGCTAATAATGAAATTAATCCAGTTCAAACTGATACTTCAGATTCTAAGTATTTATTTGATAATGAGGATGCTATTGTTGTAAACTTAAAAAGAAAACGTTCTAAAAATAACTAAAAAAGGAGCAATGCTCCTTTTTAGTTATTTCTACTATTTAGAAAATTTTTAATAATCCTATTAAGATACCAGCTACTACTCCTATTATATATAACAAGCCCACTATTTCTAGGTTTTTCTTTATTCCTTTATTTGTTTTAAATAAAACAGCTAGTCCAACTCCTGCACTTACTAATAGCCCAGAGATCATAGTAGATGCAGAAATTACATTTTCTAGATATAGTCCGTGTCAATATAACTGAAGAAGCACAATTGGGAATTAACCCTATTATTCCAGCAATAATTGGGCCAAGAATTTGGCTCGTTTGTAAAAATATTGCAATATTTTCTTCACCTATAAGGTAAATGAATATATTTATTATAAGTGTAACTATTATTATAAATACAAATATATTTAAGGTATGTTTTATAGCTGGTTTTACTATCCCATCTTCATCACAATGGCAATGTTCTTTTTCGCATATATCAACTATCTTTTCATTTTCTTGTTTCTGTTTATTTATTATTCTTAAAATTAAATCAATTACAATACCTGCTATCATACCTACTACAAATTTTGTAGCCAGAATTTTTAAAATTGTTGAAACTGGTACTGCTTCTGAGATAAATATTGGTAACATTTCATCTGAAGTAGATAGATATACAGAAATTAATGTTCCTAATGTTATAACTCTTGCAGCATACAAGTTTGTTGCAGAAACTGAAAAACCACATTGTGGAAATACTCCTAATATGCTTCCAACAAGTGGTCCAAATTTCCCAGATTTTTTTATTATTTCTTTAGATTTTTGACTTGTTTTGTGTTCTATGTATTCCATTATTAAATATGTAATAAATAAAAATGGCAATAATTTTACACTATCAATTATAGTGTCTTGTAATACCTCTAACATTTCTTTCCCTCTTTTCTTTCGTTTATCAATAATAACATATTTTTCATAAAAAGTAAAGAGTCACATTGGTTGTGGCTCTTTATCTTCCTCTATATCTTCCATATGGTCTATACATTCTATCATTTGTATTAGAATTTGGAATTATATTAATTCTAGCAGTTACACCATTTGAATTAGTACTACAATTCCAACTACAATTATTTTCATTATTATAACTAATGTTCTCATCTATGGCATTATAATCAGCCCTTTTCGTTGGTAATGATATATTACTTGCAGTTACTGCACTTGTACTGTTGCATCCACATCCACCATTGTTGCTATTATCATTATCGTTATCATTGTCGCTATCGTTATTATCATAATCATTGCAATGTCGTCTGAACCATCTAATTAATTTGTTTATAATCTTTACAATAGATGCTGTAACAAAAGCTATTATCGTATATATAATTGTTGCAATTAAAAAGTTCAAATCACCTATGACAAATGTAACTATTAAGAAAATTGCAAAGATAATTGCTGCAACTAATAAAGGATTTCTAAATATCTTTTGTAATGCTATGGATATAATAATTGTTGCCAACGGTAAAGCAAAAAATATAAGTAAAGTATTCATTTTTTTCTCTCCTTTTTTACTATATTTTATGCTTTAATTTTTCATTTGGTTAATGCTTATTAATAATCTACATTTACTAAGTATAATCCTTGTGGAGGTAGTGTTTTTCCAGCATTTTGTCTGTTTTTTGACTCTATTATACTTTTTATTTCATCTGGTTTAATTTTTCCTAGTCCCACATCTACTAGAGTTCCAGCTATAATTCTTACCATATTATATAAAAAACCACTTCCTGTTAATTCAATCCATATTTTTTCTTCTGGCATTTTTTTTACTTTGGCATTATAAATTATTCTTACGCTACTTTTATTACTAGTTCCGCTTGCTTTGAATGCCTTAAAATCATGTTCGCCTTCAAAATATTTAACTGCTTCTTTCATTTTTACTATATCTAATTTTTGAGGTATATGTGTTTCTAAATTTCTGTAAACTGCTGTTCCATATTTCGAATTATTTATAACATATCTATATGTTTTCTTTTTACATGTTAGCCTACTATGAAAATTTTCATCTACTTCTTCTGCTGATTTTATTATAATTGATTTTTTTAAATTACTGTTTAATGCAATTGGAAATTTTTCTATTGGTAAATTTGATTCTGTCTTAAAATTCGCAACCTGTCCGAAGCGCGTGAACTCCCCTATCTGTTCTTCCAGAAGCCATTAAATCTACAACTTCTCCTGTAATAACTTCAATCGCTTTTTCAATATTTCCCTGTATATTTAACTTATTGGGTTGTTTTTGCCATCCATTGAACTCTTTTCCGTCATATTCTATTGTTAATTTTATATTTCTCAATTTTCTTACCTCTTTTACAACTAAAGGTCGCATTATGCGACCTAATTATTTTTTTCTTCGATTTTTATTTTTTTTATTCTGTTTTTTAATTGGATTATTCTATTTTCCTTTTCGTCTCTTTCACTTGCAAATCTTTTTGTTATTAAGTTACTTATTAAAATCTTTTTTAGAACATCCTCCCTAAGGTCTGCAATAAGTGTTCCGTCTTTTGCTACTGATATTTTTCCTGTTTCTTCGGAAACAACAACCACCAAACTGTCTGATTCTTTAGATATTCCTATTGCTGCTCTATGTCTTGTTCCCAACTCTTTAGATATATCTTTGTCATCCGCTAATGGTAAAACACAGGCCGCAGCTGCAATTTTATTACCTGAAATAACTGCTGCTCCATCATGAAGTGGTGTTTTGGGTTCAAAAATATTTACTAATAATTGTGGTGAAACTTCTGCATTCATTGGAATACCTGTTGATATAATATCTTGAATTTTTATATCTCTTTCCAAAACAATTAATGCTCCTGTCTTTGTTTTTGAAAGTTCTGTTGCTGCAATTACAACTTTATATATATCTTCTTTTGTTTTTGTTTCTAAGTCTTTGTCAATTCCAAAAAACTTTGTTATTTTATTGCTTCCCAATTGTTCTAAAGCACGCCTTAGTTCTGGCTGAAAAATAACAATAATTGCGATAACACCTAAATTCATTATCCCTGTTAATATCCAATTCAATATTTTTAAATTAAATAACCCACTTAATGCAGTTGTAACAATTAGAAGAACTATTCCTCTTATTAACTGCGAGGCTCGTGAACCCTTAACAACTTTGAAAAAGCAGTACAATAAAAATATTACAATTGTTAAATCAATTAACAATGTAATTAGCTCTAGCGGGTTAGATTGCAAAGATTTTATATAAGCCAAAATATTTTCTTTATAAAAGCTTTCCCAATTCATTCCTATTTTTATTACCATTTTTTTCTCCTTTTTGCTTTAACTAAATTAAAGCATACACAAGTGTTGCAACTGTTCCTACTACCATTAATAAAGCTAAAAAACCAGCCATTATTTTTACAAATACTTGACCTTTATCATATTGTTTTTTAGATATTTTTTCCTTCTTCATATTTTTCATCCTTTCCTTTTCTTTTTTTTCCACTTCTCAATTCTTCTTTTATTATAGCATATAATAAGTTTTTTTCAAATATTTTTTTATAAATTCCACAATTTTCTAGTGTATTACCTTTATAATGGTTTTTTGATTTTTAAATTTTTCTTCTCCAATTTTTATTATATCATACAACTCTTTTTTAGCATATTCCAATTTTTGTTCATTATTTGAATAAATATACGCTAAAACTTCATTTTTATTTACTTTTTCTCCAACCTTTTTGTTTAATACAATTCCAACACTATTATCTATTTTATCTTCTTTTTTTATTCTTCCCGCTCCTAATCCACATGCAATTTTACCTATTTCTTTTGCATTCATTTTATTTATATAACCATTTATATTACTATGTATAGGTTTAATATATCTAGCTTTTTCAAATTTCTCTGTATCTTTTATATATGTAATATCTCCACCTTGACTTTTCACAAGCTCTAAAAATTTATTATATGCTTTTCCGTTTTGTAAATTTTCTTTTAAGTTTTGTTTTGCTTTTTCTAAATCTTTCTCTATACATGCTAACATTAACATATAACTTCCTAATTCTAACACAACAGTTTCTAAGTCTTCTGGCATTTCGCCCTTTAATGCCTTTATTGCTTCTATAACTTCTAACGTGTTTCCTATTGCTTTTCCTAGTGGTTCATCCATATTAGTTAAAACACATACAGTTTCTCTATTTGCTAGCCTTCCGATTTCAATCATTTCATTTGCAAGTTTTTCAGCATCTTCAACGTTTTTCATAAATGCTCCGCTTCCAACTGTTACATCTATTACTATCTTTTCAGCTCCACTTGCTATTTTTTTGCTCATAATACTAGATGCTATTAGTGGTATGCTTTCAACTGTAGCTGTGGCATCTCTTAAACTATATAACTTTTTATCTGCTGGTGCTAAATTTAATGTTTGCGAAATCATACTTATTCCGAATGTTTTCCACATTTTTTACAAATTTGTGGATATCTATATCTGTTTTATAACCTGGTATTGATTCTAATTTGTCTACAGTTCCTCCTGTAAATCCTAGACCTCTTCCAGACATTTTTGCAACTGGCACACCGCAAGATGCAACTAATGGAAGTAACACTAATGATACTTTATCTCCCACTCCTCCTGTAGAATGTTTATCTACAATGATTTTATTTAATTTTGATAAATCAAGTACTTCTCCTGAATTTGCCATCGCTAGGGTTAAATTTGTTGTCTCTTGTTTTGTCATTCCATTTATAAAGATTGCCATAACTAAAGCTGATGCTTGATAATCTGTTATATTTCCATTTGTATAACCATTTACAAAAAAATCAATTTCTTCTTTGGTCAGCTCTTTATTATCTCTTTTCTTTTCTATTATTTCTAAAATTGTCATTCATTTTCTCCTTTTTTATTTCTTAGACAAACTTTTTTATAAATGTTTTCCTGTGTATTGGGCAAGCACCACATTCTTTTAAAGCAGCTATGTGCTTTGCTGTTCCATATCCTTTGTGTGAAACAAATCCATATTGTGGATATACTTCGTCCCATTCTCTCATTATTCTATCTCTTGTTACTTTTGCTAAAATAGATGCTGCGGCTATACTATAGCATTTTGCATCTCCTTTTATTATTGGTTCATAAGGTATTCCTCTTGTGTTTATATGTTCTAGAGCATCTACAATTATTAAATCTGGTTTTATTTGTAAGCCATCTACTACTTCTGTAACACCTTGTTTTGTTGCATTTAGGATGTTTATATCATCTATTACATTTTGATCTATTATTGCAACTGAATAACTTATTGCTTCTTCTATAATTTGGTCGTATAATTTTTCTCTTTTCTTTTCAGATACTTTTTTAGAGTCATTTACTCCTTCTATTATAGAGTCTTGTGGCATAATTACCCCTGCAATTACAACAGGACCTGCTAGAGGTCCTCTACCTGCTTCATCAATTCCACATATATTATTAAAGCCTTTATTATATAAATCTTTTTCTATTTCTTTTAATTTTGTTAATCTTTCTAGTTCTTTTTCTTTCATTTACTTTCCTCTTTTTATTCTAAAGAATCTATTTCTGTTAATGAATATTTTCCATCATATCCGTCTGTATTATATACTTCAACTTTTTCATTTTCTTCATCAAATTTCACTAAATAATATTCATTATTTGATAATTTTATTTTGTCTAATCCCCATTCTTTTAATGTATCTTCTGTCAATACATAACATTCCGTTGCTTCTAATCCAGATGGCAATTCTACCTCTTGCAATTCAGATGCTTTTGTTAATTGAGCTTTTTCTAAATATACACTGTTTCTTACTGTTTCTTTTTTTCCTTCTTCTGGTGATATTCCTATTTTAAAATTTGCTTCTTCTACATATTCTTTCGCCTTCGCCTGAATTAATAACATATTTGTTCTTAATTCTTCTAACTTTGCTTTATTTATCGTTTCCTTTCCACTATAAATTGCTATTCCACTAATTATTAACAATATAATAATTGTTATTGTCAAGCTAATCATTGTTATTCCATTTGTTTTTTTCATTTTTCTCATCCTTTTCTTTTTTTCTTATTATATATTTTAAACCTTTTTTTTTCAATATTTTTTCACAAAATTTTCACAAACATATTGTAAAGTAGTATCATAATAATATAAAATATACTTAGGAGGTTTTTTAAATGGAAGAAAATAATAACAAAAAAAATGGATTTAAAACAGTATTTGAACATGAAAAAAAATCTAGTGAAAAACTAGGATTCGGAAAAGGATTTTTTATTCCTTTCTTAAGCGGAGCTCTTGGTTGTGCTTTGGTTATTGGAACCTGCTTTAGCGTTCCTTCTATTAAATCAAAAATTTTTGATATTAATAACTATAATGCAACAACAATGCATAATTCACCAAACAGTAGCAGTGGTTATATATCTCAAACTTCTTTATCAAATTATTCAGACACCTCTGTTTATGCTGCTAACAAAATTTTACCCTCAATTGTTGGAATTAAAGTAGAATATAATGTAAATACTCTATTTTCTATGTTTGGTAATTCCCAAAAACAAACTGCAACAGCTAGTGGTTCTGGTATTATTATTAGTGAGGATGGTTATATTTTAACAAATAATCATATAGTTGCTACAGCTTCTTCTGAATCCTATTATGAAATTTCTGAGGCAACTAAGGTTACAGTTACTTTATTTAATGATGAAACAGAATATGAAGCAAAAATTGTGGGTAAAGATGAGCAAACTGATTTAGCAGTTATAAAAATTGATAAAACTGGTTTATCTAAAGCTGAATTTGCTGATTCAGATAATATAAAAGTTGGCGAATTTGCTATGGCCGTTGGAAATCCACTTGGTATGCAAAGTAGCATTACTTGTGGTGTTATTAGTGCTGTTAACCGTGATGTTACAGATTCTGATGGTAAAAAATTTACACTAATTCAAACAGATGCTGCTATTAACTCCGGTAATAGTGGTGGTGCATTAGTAAATAGTGAAGGAAAAGTTATTGGAATTAATACTTTAAAACTTTCTGGTACTGGAATTGAGGGTATGGGGTTTGCAATACCTATTAATTCTACAACAGATATTACTTCTCAATTAATTCAATATAGTAAAGTCAAAAGACCTTATATTGGAATCTCTGGAATGGATTTAGATGAGAGAACAGCTAAAGCCAATAATTTGGTTACTGGCATATATGTAAAAGCAGTTGATGATTTTTCAAGCGGTGAAAAAGCTGGAATTAAAATTGGTGACGTAATTGTTGAAGCTGATGGTAAAAAAATTACAAAAATGGATGAATTAAATGAAATTAAAAATACTCATAAAATTGGTGACGAAATGAAAATTAAAATTAACAGAAATGGTCAAGAAAAAGATTTAACAATTACTTTAGGAGAACAACCATAATTTCACTTACAATTCACGCAATGGACAAAATTAATTGTTAAAATACAATCATAGTCAGTAAGTAACTGATTAATATAAAAAAACATCCCCTTTTATTTTCAAAAAGAGAAGCGCTAAGCTTCTCTTTTTATACTACAATTATATTATAACTATATCCATTTCGCTTGTATCTGATTCATTTCCATATGCATAAATTATATATAATGTATCTTCTGAAAAATAAAACTCTGTAGAATTTTCAATTTTAAACATTTCATTTGAATAATCTCTATTGTAAATATTATAACCTAATGATTTTAAATCTTGAGCCTTTTTTTGCTCCGCAGAAATTTCTTCATTAATTTTTCTTTGAACTTCTTGATTATCTAGATTATTAATTTTAAGTATGTCTGCTAATGTTATTTCTTTATTATCTTTTAAATCATAATTATATGTTTGTATAATTACTTTCTGTGCATTTGAACCTTGCTTAAAATTTGATTTTATCATAACAAATAAAATATTATCTTGTATATTTGCTTGATATTCTACTGTATAAATTATATTTTTATTTTCACTTTGTAGAACATTTTTAGCAATTTGCAAAAATATTTTCTCAATATCTTCATTATACTTACTTATTACTTCACTTTCAATATTTATATATGGTATATGCACCTCAAAATCATAGCTATTTACCTTACTCTCTTTCTTTTCATACTTTGTATATACAATTTCTTTTTCTTGTTCTATCTTTTTATTGTCATACTGCCCATTATCATTTTGTATACTATTACTAAAAACATTGTTAAATTCAGATTTTAAATTTTCTATTTGTTCTTCATCCTTTTGACCTAATCTACCTTGTTGTTCTAATCCTAGCATTTTTGTTACATTTAATTTAGAATTATTTTGAACACAAATTGCTATCACCATTGAAATTGCACATACAATAGCAATAATTGTGTAAATAATTATTTGCTTATTTTTTATATTATCTTTTTCTGGTAGTGTTACATTCATCTTTTATATTCTCCTATCTTATGTACTTAACTATAATTATATCATTTATTCTTTTATTAATCAACATTCTATTAAATTATTGACTATTCTACAATTTTGAGGTATGATATTATAGATTAAATATAAATAGAAATGAGGAATTAATAATATATGTTATGTTCAGAATGTAATGAAAACCCAGCAATACTTTTTTATAAAAAAGTAGAGGACGGTCAAGAAAAATTAGAAGGTTATTGTTATTCTTGTGCAAAAAAGAAAGGCATTAACCCTATGGAAGTAATTTCAAAACAAAATGATATTCTTTCTAAAAATCAACTTAATATTAGTGATATGTCAAAGCAATTTGAAACAATCTTTAAAGATTTAGCAGAAAACATAAATTTAGAAGATATTGAAAATATAGAAGGTGCTATTACTTTTGATACCCCAGATGAAAACGGAGATGGTCCTAAAATAGCGGGTGCTGCTATACCCCTTGGTTCTTTTTTTTCTAATATGTTTCAACAAAAAAATTCGTTTAAACAAGACGGTGATGAACTAAGTAATTCTAGAAAAAAAGTTAAAGTAGAAAAGAAAAAATCTAAAAAGCAAAACAAAAAGAAAAAGTTTTTAGATGTTTATGGTACTAATTTAACAAATAAAGCTAAAAATAATGAGCTTGATATGGTAATTGGTAGAGAAAAAGAGATTCAAAGAATAGTTCAAATTCTAAATAGACGTTCTAAAAACAATCCTTGTTTAATTGGTGAACCAGGTGTTGGTAAAACAGCAATTGCACAAGGCTTAGCTATTAGAATTGCTAGCTCTAATGTTCCTGCTAAACTTTTAAATAAAGAAGTTTATTTATTAGATATGACAGCTGTTATAGCAGGCACACAGTTTAGAGGTCAATTTGAAGCAAGAATGAAAGGTATTATTGACGAATGTAGAGAATATGGTAATATTATTTTAGTAATTGACGAAATCCATAATATAATAGGCGCAGGAGACCGGAGAGCATTCTATGAATGCTGCAAATATTTTAAAGCCCGCTCTATCCAATGGTGAAATTCAATTAATTGGAACTACTACTTTAAAAGAATATAGAAAATATATAGAAAAAGATTCTGCCTTAGAAAGAAGATTTCAACAGGTTTTAGTTGAAGAACCAACTATTGACGATTCTATTGGAATTTTAGAGGGAATTAAGAAATATTATGAAGAATATCACAAAGTAAAAATTTCTTCAGATGTAATTAAAAATGCAGTAATTATGTCTGAAAAATATATTCATGATAGATTCCTTCCAGATAAAGCAATTGATATTTTAGATGAAGCTTGTTCCAGAATTAACCTAGAAAACAAAGACTTATATAAATTAGAAAAATTAAAACAAGAACTTAATGATGTTCAAGCTGAAAAAGAAGAGGTTATTGCAGCAGATTCAACAGAAGATTATCAAAGAGCTGCAGATTTAAAAACTCGTGAATGTCAGTTAATTGAAGAAATTGATAAAATTAATAAAAAAATGAGACCAAAACAACTAACCATTCAAGATATTGCAAATGTTGTTGAAAGTTGGACCAAAATTCCAGTAAAAAAGATAACTGAGCAAGAAACACAAAAATTATTAAACCTAGAAACAAATTTGCACAAAAGAATTATTGGACAGAATGAAGCAGTATCTGCAGTTTCAAGAGCAATTAGAAGAAATAGAGCAGGATTAAAAAGCACAAAAAGGCCACCATCATTTATATTTGTTGGACCTACTGGTGTGGGTAAAACTGAACTTGCCAAAAGTTTAGCGTATGAAATGTTTGGAAGTGAAGATTCAATTATTAGAATTGACATGTCAGAATATATGGAAAGTCATTCCACTTCTAAGCTAATAGGTTCACCTCCTGGATATGTAGGTTACGATGATGCAGGTCAATTAACAGATAAGGTTAAAAGAAAGCCATATTCTATTATTTTATTAGACGAGATTGAAAAGGCTCATCCAGATGTGTTTAATATTTTATTGCAAGTATTAGATGATGGAAAATTAACAGATAGCCAAGGAAATTCTGTAAGCTTTTCAAACACAATAATTATTATGACTTCCAATGCAGGATCCAATACAAATACAAATTCTATCGGTTTTGGTGAACAAACCTTTAATAAAGGTAAAGTAATGGATAGATTAAAAGATGTATTTAGACCTGAATTTTTAAATAGAGTTGATGAAATTATTGGATTTGACCCTTTAGTAAAAGAACAACTTTTACAAATTATCGATTTAATGTTAAATGATACTAGAAAAGCTTTAAATGATAAAGATATAAAATTAGATGTTTCTGAAAAAGCTAAGGAACATATTTTAGAAAAAGGAACTAATATAAAATTTGGTGCAAGACCTTTAAGAAGAGCTATCCAAAGATATCTTGAAGATGAATTATCAGAAATGATATTAAAAGGAGAACTTCAAGATGGTCAAAATATAATTATAGATTTTGAAAATGACAAATTTAAATTTGAAGTTAAATAGGAGAAAAAAATGTTAAAATATGTACCAAACACATTGACAATTATAAGATTATTGCTAATACCATTTATATTAATAAATATCTTTACAGGAAATTATATATTAGCATTTGTATTTTTTACAATGTCCAGCGTAACAGATGTTTTAGATGGCTTTATAGCAAGAAAATTTAATCTAGTGTCTAACTTTGGAAAATTAATGGATCCACTAGCAGACAAACTTACACAAGTTTCCACTATTGCTTCTCTAGTTATTGTAAATATCATTCCAGTTTGGATATTAATTATAGTATTGTTAAAGGAATTCATTATGATAGTTGGAGCATCATTCCTTTATGGAAAAGATGTAGTAGTATATAGCAAGTGGTATGGAAAACTAGCAACTGTTTTATTCTATATTGCCATTGTTGTTTCCTTGCTTTTGAAACAATTTAATTTATCCGGTATTTGGAATAATATTGACCTTGCTTTATATTATCTAGCAATATTTTCTACAGTATCTGCACTTATCATGTATATAAAACACTTGTATAAAAGAGGATTTATTGATAAACAAGATTTAAAAAAAGAAGTAACTGTTGTTAAAAAGGAAAAGAAACGAGCCTAGGTTCGTTTCCTTCTTTTTTTATTCAAAATCCTCAATTAATTGATTTAAAGCTTGTTTTCCATACACTTTAATTCCGTTTTGCATATTAACTTTATCTGTTTCTGTTAAATACTCTATTGAAATATTAGTTGTTTCATATTCCTTCTCCGTTCCATCTTCCAAAATCTCATATATTGTAACCTTCCCATTATTGTTTTTTACCATATAATGTTCCCCACATTCTCCCTTTTCTTCCTTGTTTAATACTATTTCGGTATCCGAAAATTTTTCTATGTTCCATTCCTTATATTTTTTCTGTAATTCTTCTTTCGTTTTATTTACTAACTCTTCTGGAATATCCATATATTTACTTGTAGTATGTCCACATTTTTTATAGTTTGTTTTTAGTATAATCGCAGCATTAGGAGATATTTTTTCATATCCAGAGTTTGTTTGTATTATCTCTTTTTGCATTTCTTCATATTCATCTGTACAATCATCCAATATTTCTTCTTCAGCCAATTCTATCATCTGTCCTTCTTTCACTTTATTTTCCTGATTTCTATATATAGAAAAAGCTGTTATTCCTGCTGATATTATTATAATAATTGATACTACAGTTATAATTGTTTTATCCATAAGTTTGGCTCCCTTCGTTTTTCTTTATTATTTACAAGTTTTACTAAACTTATGCATTTCTTAATTATACATTTTATTTATTTTTTTTACTATTCCTCTATAATCTACTTTTATTATTATCTCTCCCATTTTATCTGTCCTATACACTTTTGCACCGCAATTTTTTAATCTTTGTATTACATTATCATTTGGATGTCCAAATTTATTATTTTCCCCTACTCCTATTAAAACAATTTTAGGATTAACTTCTTTTATAAATTCTTCTGTCGATGATGTTTTTGAACCATGATGTCCTACTTTTAAAATTGTTGAATCTAATATTTCTAGTCTATTTTTATATTCTTGCAATATCTGTTTCTCGGCTATTTTTTCAATATCACCAGTAAAAAGCATTGAAAAATTTTTATAATTCATTTTACAAACTATTGAATTATTGTTTAGCACATTTTCACTAATTAAATTTGAATTATCAGGCCATAAAATATCCAAATATAAATTTTTCTCTATCTTCAACCTATCCCCCTTTCCTACTGTAACTACTTTTATTTTCTTTTTCTTTACAATTTCTTTAAATTTTTGATAATTATCAGAATCTTCTCCTTGTTTTGAAATTATTATTTGCCCTACTTTTAATTCTTTCATTACAGTCAAAATTCCGTCCGTACATGGTCTTGATCAAAATGACTAATAAAAATGTAATCTATTTTTGTATATCCTCTATCTAAAATATATGGAACCAATACATTCTTTCCGACATTCCAATTTTCAGAAAAACTTCCACCTCCATCAATTAAAATTGTTTTGTTATGTGGTGTTATAATGAATGTACTATCTCCTTGTCCAATATCAACAAAATGGACTTTCATATTTTTAGGCATTATTATATTAATTACTGTGATTAATATAATTATGTAGCAAAATATAACTTTTTTCTTTTTGCTTTGTTTTATTTTATATTTTGTTAGTGCTATTATGTTTCTTACTCTCCTGCCTGTGGGTTGAAATTTATTAAGATTATAAATTGAATAAATATAATTTAAAATTACTATAGATAAATAATAAAATATAATTATATATATCTTTGGAGTTGGTAAATATATTTTGGAAAATGGTAATTCTCCTATTTTAGAAATTAGAACTAAAATATTAACTAAAATTTTCAAAATATTTGAAAAAACTGATGGTAAAATAAGTGTAAATGTACCTATTATGATAATTGGTCCAATTATTACACTTACAAGCAAATTAGTTATTAAAAAATATATTTCAAATAAATTAAAGTGATATAATATTACAGGCATAATTGCTAATTGTGCTGATATGCTTACCGCCATTATTTCCTTTATTTTGTTAACTAAATTCATCGCTTTACCATTAAATCTATATTTCCATTTTTTGTTTTTTATTTTTATACCTTTTAAAAAAATAAGAATATTTTTATATAAAACAACAATTCCAATTGTACCTAGATACGAAAATTGTAGTCCTATATTTGTTATCAAAAAAGGATTATAAATTAGAATTAAAAACATTGATATTGAAATAGCTGTCCAAATATCATTTTTTCTATATAATATTTTAGACCCTGTTAACAATATTCCCATAATTCCCGCTCTTGCTATAGAAGGTGAAAATCCTGTTATAAACATATAAATTATTAAGATAACTATAAGTGTAATATGTATTTTTCTTTTACCCATTTGTTTTTTTAATAATAAATTAATTCCAATTATTAAATATGTAACGTGCATGCCTGAAACTGCTAATATATGTGAAATACTGCTTGCTCTAAATCTTTCTTTCACTTGTTCTTCTATTTTAGAATTATCACCTAACAAAATTCCTTTTATAATTTCTGCCTGGTTCTTCTCTAAATTTTCTTCAATTATATTTTTAAATTTTTTAGAAACTTTATTTGACAATCTAAAAAATTGATTTCCTTGTTCTCTTTTTGTAATTTCAATCTTATCGGTTTTTATATATCCACATATTTTTAAAGTTTTTAGATATTGTTTATAGTCAAAACCTCCAAAATTTCTTCTGCTATTCGGTTCTAAAAAATCACTATTAATTTTTATTTTATCCCCATATTTTAAGTCTTTTAAGAACTTTTTGCTTACATTTAGATATAAATATGTATCTTTATATTTAATTATATATCTATTGTGATATTCTTTTTCTGTTTTATCACTTACAACTAATGCTTCACCTGAAATTTGCTTTTGATTATATAATTTATTATATTTTTGATTTTTTATAATAACTATAGAATTTGAAATAATAGAAGAAATCATAATTAATAAGATAACTTTCGAATTCAAGATTAATTTTACATATCTAAAAAATCTTTTTAAACTTAATAATTTAAAATTTTTTCTTTCACGACTCTTTATAAAATTTGTTTTAATTAAATATATTGCAATTATTGGAACATATAAAAGGGCTATACTAATATTAAAGTATAGCCCCATTAATATACCTATTATATATCCTATAACTGCAACTAAAATTGGTCTTTTTATTTTACTCATTCCTTTCCTAGTTACAATTGCTGTTTAATAATTGATTTTTAAAATCTACATAACTCTTCTTGCACCTACGTATTTATTGTTGTAATATCCCGAATTAATTGTATCTGTTGTTACTCCTCTTGAAGGGTTTGCTGCATGTACAATCTGTCCTCCACCAATATAAATTCCTACATGATTTATTGATGAAGTTGAACTTCCAAACATAACTAAATCTCCTGGTTGCAAATCACTTCTAGATACTGATGTTCCATTGCTATATTGTCCAGCAGCTGTTCTACTTAGACTTACACCATATTGTTTGTAAATATATGAAGTAAAACCTGAACAATCAAAACTATTTGGTCCTGATGCTCCATAAACATATGATGCTTTTCCTATATAATTTTTAGCTGTAGAAACAACTGACGAACCACTTCCTGATGATTTTGTAGTTGTTGCTTTTGTAGTATCTGCATTGCCTGTTTGATTATTCTCTGTATTTTCTTTAATTTTCTTTCTTGGTGTTTCCGCTCCTCTAGATGTTTCTTGCTTTTTTTCTGATAATAGGTTTGATGATACATACCCATCTTTTCCGCTTACCTTTACCTTACTCCATCCATTTTCCTCTGCATAAACATCAACAGCCATATTTAAAGCTAATGTATTTACAATTTCAGAATTTGTATTTGCTTCTTTTCTTAAATTAACTGTTTCCCTGTTTACAAATAATGTTTTTAATAGTTTTTCTTCCTGATTCTGAGCTTCTGCTTGTTCTTCTTGTTTTGTTTTTTCATTATTATTTTCTTCTTGTTTTGCATCTTCCTGTTTTTCATCTATATTTTTTAATTTTTCCTCTCTAATCCAACCTTTTGTTGTCTTAGTTTCAATACATACCCAACCATTTATTGTTTCTGTAGTTGTAACTTCTTCATCTTTTTTCACTTCTATAATGTCTGTTGCATTAATTACAGGCACTATTTTTAGTCTAGTATCTTCTTTAACCTTCTTTTTAATATTATTTTTTTGTTGTGCACTTGTTATTTTTTCTGCCCCTTCATTATCTGATGTCTCTGTTCTTTCACTAGTTGTATTAGTGTTATCTATAGTTGTCGCATTCTCCTCTATGTAATTAGTTTCTGGTTGAGAACTGGCTGTTGTTGTTTCCTGTTCTTTGTCTACCTTAACAAGATCTTCTCTTAAATACCCAGTTATTCCTTTTGCTTTTACCTTATACCATGCATCTTGTTTGTCTAATATTTGTACTTCATCATTTAATGAAAGTAATTCTAGAATTTTACTATTACTATCTGCTGTTTCTCTTAGGTTTGCTGTCTCCACATTAACTTTAGCACTATTTACGGCAAAGCTTTTGTTTATAAAAAGCACTGTTGCTATTAATATAACAACAAATATCAATATGTTCCTTACTTTTATTTCTATTTTCATTTTTATATTACTCCTTAATAATAATATATTACATCCCTTTTTTAACGTTCTTAGTATATACATAAAAAAAATTTTTGTCAAGTTTTTGTTACTGTTTAGATTTAAAAATGTTTTAGACCTGCTTAGGCCAGTGATTAGTATATAAAAAATAAATTCCTTACTGGTCAAACTAATCATATGAATAAAAACAATTTAAATTCATAATTAGAACAGTTAATCTGGCTAATCTGTATAAGCTAGCGTTTGACCAAACTACGCGTTCATTTAATTTTTATATATTAATCACTGTCACTGGCATTAAGTATACTTGGCTGTGAATTGTAACAACAGTAACCAAGTTTTTTCAAAAAATTATGTGTATGTATTGACAAATCAACTTTTTTGTAATACAATAATTTAGCGATTATGTATTTAGATATTAAACTTCTCCCCGGTGGTTTAATTATTTAAATTTCATATACATTAATTTAAGAATAAAATAATAGGAGGGTACATATTACCATGAATAATACAACATATAGTGCAAAAAAAGGTGAAGTAGAAAGCAAATGGTATATAATTGATGCAGCAAACAAACCACTTGGTAGAGTTGCAACAGAAGCTGCTAAGCTTTTAAGAGGAAAACATAAACCAACATTTACACCAAACATTGATATGGGAGACCATGTTATAATATTAAACTGTAAAGATATAATTTTAACAGGAAACAAAGCAAAAAATAAAATTTATAGACATCATTCAGGCTATATTGGAGGAATGAAGGAAATTCCTGCAGGTAAAATGCTTGAAAAAAATCCAGAAAAAGCTATGACATTAGCTGTTAAAGGAATGTTACCTCATAATTCATTAGGTAGACAAATGTTAAAAAAATTAAGAGTGTATGCAGGTAGTGAACATGAAAATCAAGCACAAAAACCAGAAGTATGGGAGGTAAGAAAATAATGGCTAAAAAAGAAAATATAGTTTTTTATGGTACAGGTAGAAGAAAAAACGCAATTGCTAGAGTTAGATTAGTTGAAGGAAATGGAACAATAACAATTAACGATAAAGATATTGACGAATTCTTCGGATTAGAAACTTTAAAGGTTATTGTTAAACAACCACTTGTAGCAACAAATACAACATCAAAATATGATGTTATAGCTACTGTAAAGGGTGGCGGTTTTACTGGTCAAGCTGGAGCTGTTCGCCATGGTATTTCAAGAGCTTTAAATGAAGCAAATGCAGAATATAGATCAGTTCTAAAATCTAGTGGATTCTTAACAAGAGATCCTCGTATGAAAGAAAGAAAAAAATACGGACTTAAAAAAGCTAGAAAAGCACCACAATTTTCTAAGAGATAATTACAGGAACTTTTCATTGGGACGCGAAAAGTATTACAGAAACCCTATGTTGCAACAAAACAAAGGGTTTCTTTTATTTTTGTAACCTCTCCTAAAATGCAGTAAAAACTTCTTTAAATCTTTTATATATTTTTCCATTTTTAAACCTCTATAACTTACTTTTTACTTTGCTTATTATATAATAAAGAGCCATTAATTTAAACTGAAGTGAACCCAAATTGTTAAACAAATTTGTCTAACAATTTGGGTTCACTTCAAACTAAATATCAGCTCTATTTATTGTAATTTGTATTGCTCATAATATTAAAATCTTTCGTACATCTTGATAACTTATCACTGGAATTTTATTATTAACTTATTTAAAGTTTTCCTTTAAAAAACCTTCTATTCTATCAAAAGGAATTTTATCCTTTTGGTCATATAAATCACAATGTGTTGCATTTGGAATAATAACCAATTCCTTATTATCAGTATATTTGCAATCTTTAATCATATTATTATAAGCATCTTTTCCCATATAGCAAGAGTGAGCATTTTCTCCATGTACTATCAATACAGCATTTCTAATTTCATTGCTATATCTAAATAATCTTGTATTCATCATTGAAGTATTGCTTTGAACTGCCCAACCATTATTTGAATTTAAACTTCTAGGATGGTAACCTCTTTTTGTTTTATAATACGCATAATAATCTTTTACAAATTGAGGTGCATCTTCTGGTAAAGGATCAACTACACCACCTGCTAAAGCATAACTACCATTTTTATAATCCACTGTTCTTTGTTTATTTATATTTATTCTTTGATTATATCTTGCATCTTTATTATCTTGCTCATCAAAATATCCATTTCCTGCAACTCTTGACATATCGTACATTGTAGAAACAATCGTTGCTTTTATTCTTGTATCTATACATGCTGTTTGAAGTGCCATTCCTCCCCAACCACATATACCAATTATTCCAATTTTCTCGCTATCAACATTTTCCAAATTAGATAGGTAGTCAACTGCTGATTGAAAATCCTCTTTCAGCCATTTCTTGTGCATATAAGCCTGATGATTGTTCTTTAACTGCTCCATAAGGTCCACTAACAGCTATTGCTGCGAGTTTACCATCATATTGTTTTGGTTCATACATATCTGCTACTATTGTAATTCCAAAATGATTTTTAAATGTTACCTTTCTATGATTTACTTTTTCACTTTTTGGAAATACTTTATCCCATTCCTCAGTTATTTTTAATTCTTCACTCATCTTTTAAAATCCCCCTTAACTTAATTTGTTATATTCTTCATCACTAACAGGTTCACACCATTCATTTGAAGTTTCTTCTCCTGGTACTTCAATTGCTAAATGGCTAAACCAAGAATTTGCTTTTGCTCCATGCCAATGCTTAACATTTGCAGGAATAGTTACTACATCTCCAACCTTTAGACTTCTTGCTACTTTTCCTTCTTCTTGATACCAACCTTCTCCATCTACAACAATTAGTATTTGTCCTCCACCTTTTGAACTGTGATGAATATGCCAATTATTTCTACATCCTGGTTCAAATGTTACATTAAATAAACTAAAATTAGCATCTTCCACTTTTGATAAAAGATTTAAGTAACTATTACCTATAAAGTATTGTCCATAAGGATTAAGTTCTCCTACTCCAAATCCTCCACCATGAGTGTTACCAATATTTTTATCTCGTTTTTCTATTTCTTCATTATAAACTTCTTTTATTATATTAAATACAGCCCACGCATTTGGCCACCCAGCATAAAATGCAGCATGTGTTACAATTTCCGTTATTTCAGATAGTGTAATTCCATTCTTTTTAGCATTTATAATATGATATTTTAAAGAACTATCAATTAATCCTTTTCCCATAAACACACATATTGTTACTAAACTTCTATCTCTTAAAGATAATTTATCTTCTCTTGACCATACCTCTCCAAATAAAATATTATCATTTAATTCTGCAAATTTTTCAGCAAAATTTCCTAATTGTTCATGTCCAGCTGTTTGCTTTATCATTTTTATCTTCCCTCCTTTTGTTTTTTACATTATATAACACTAATCAATTATTTACAAATACTTATTTGTTATATATATGTATAATTGATAGTTAATTGAAAGTAATGTATAATATTTTCAAATTAAGGAGTGATTATAGATATGGAAATAAGTGATTTAAGGTATTTTCTAGCTGTAGCCCGTGAAGAAAGCATAAAGTTAGCATCCGAATCTTTATACATAAGTCAACCTGGTTTATCTAAAGTTATACAAAGATTAGAAAAAGAATTAGGAAAAGACTTATTTATTAGAAGTAATAGGAAAATAACTCTTACAGATGATGGAATACTTTTAAGGAAAAGAGCTCAAGAAATAATAGATTTAGTAGATAAAACAAGTAAAGAATTTATAAAAGATGAAAATGTTTTATCTGGTGAAATTTTAATTGGTGGTGGAGAATCAGATGGAATGAAAATAATTACTCAAACGATGAGATCTCTTTCTAATAAATATCCTAAAATTCATTTTCAAATGTATAGTGGAAATGGGGATATTATTTGTGAGAGAGTAGATAAAGGTCTATTAGATTTTGGTGTTCTTATGGGGGTAGCAGATTTAAGAAAATATGATTTTATTAAACTTCCCTACTTTGATAATTGGGGCATATTAATGAGAAAGGATAGTCCCTTTGCATCTAAAGAATATATAACATTAGATGATATGACTAAAATGCCTATTATCTTCCCTAGTCAAACAAATGATGCACCTAATTTAAAAAATTGGTTTGAAAATAGAAAACATGACTTAAATATTGTTGCAAAATACAATCTTATATATAATGCTGGTTTAATGGTGGAAGAAGGTATTGGAAATGCATTTTGTATTGATAATTTAATAAATACAACAAATATCAGCAATTTAGTATTTAAGCCATTAAAGCCTAAATTAATGTCAAACATTGTGATTATATGGAAAAAATATCAAATTTTTTCTGAGCCAAGTAAAAAATTTTTGGAAGAATTACAAAATAATATATCTAATATGTTTTAATAGCTGATATAAAGTAGCATATCCAATAGCTTTATAATATACAAAAGTTCAAAAACCGTTGATATTCCAACATTTGAAATTTACAAAAAGATAAAATTTTCTTATACAAAAACTCGGAAATTTTGTTTTCCGAGTTTTTTATTCCACAACTTCCAATGCTTTATTTTCATCTGTATCTTCTTCAAAATTATAATAAGTTTGAGGTATTCTTCCTACAATTACATTTTCCATTAATAAAATTTGATTTGTAATTTCTTTTTCTATATCTTGAAAAGGTGTCAAAATATTAACATTTACTTTTACTTCCAAATATGCTCTATGAAGTGTTTGATTTATGCCTTTTTCAACAAATTCGCTTTTCAAGTCTGTTTCAACTGTTCCTGTCGGTGATATTCGTATTTTTATTCCTGGACCTTTTCCAGCTAATAATTTTAATCCTGTAAAACTTCCGAGCTGCTATTTCTATGCTTTCTCTGCCTTCTTTATTCATATCTTCTTGAATTCTTACTGCTACATCGGAAATAATTTCATTTATTGCTACCATATTTGATTTTATCATTGTTATATTTTCATTAGAGTCTTTCTCTACCAAAAACATTTCATCGTAAGTATGTTCTTTCATAACTTTTGTTGCTTGTTTATTAGATATTATAGTTGCAACTGATTTTGCTTTTGTTTCACACAAGGAGTCGAATATTGGATATACTGCATCTATTATTGTTTTCGCTGTAGCAAATGCTATTACCATAATAATTATTATTACTATTATTTTTGATTTGTCTATCTTTTTAATTTGTCCTTCATTATTATTACTATTTTTTATATTATTAATCTCTTTAATTGTTGTTTTTCTTATTCTCAATTTTGGAATTATAATTCTTGGTCTAGAATATATTTTATACATAATTATTTATATTGTTTCTCGAATAATGTGGTATAAATAACTTTTGTTCAACATGTATGTTATTTTCATCTTCAATTCCATTTATTGTTGCAATAGCATTGATTGTGCTTCCGAATTTTTTGGCTATTTCCCATAAAGTATCTCCTTTTCTTACAATATACATTAAAATACTGTAATCTTCATCTTCTCTTTCACCATTAGATTGTATATCTTCTATTACATTCATATTACTACTTCTATAAGAATCTATATCCACTCCAATATCAATATTAGCATTTACAATTCCACCATCTTGAACAATAAAATCTTTATTTATTACATGTATTTGCATATTCGTCTCCATATTTTCACTACATTCTATACTTTCAATGTTAAAATTAAATGGTATCTTTATATTTCGTGTGTCTATTTGTAAATCGTCATTTGACAAAATAAACATCAGCTCTAATTCTCCTTCATATGAAGTCTGATTTTTTTCCCTATTCTCGTTTTGTACAATTGGTATAATATCTACGTCACAAATTGTTCTATTATCTATTCCATCTATCATTATATTTTCCCTTATTTGCTTTATTTCTCTTATATTTTTCTTATCTGTAATTGTCGTAATTTTTTTTTGTCTAAATTCTAAGTTTTCAGTTGGGCTATATATGTCTTGAATTAAATTAATCACTCTATCTTCATATACTGTAGATTCTACGCCAATTTCTATTTCTATATATATTGAATGTTCTTCGATTGAGTTTGGTTTTACCACTATATTTCTTATTTCATAATTTACATCACAAATGTTTTCTTCTGTTACATTTTTTATATCAATAAATCCAACTATTGGTATTTTTGTAGTTGTTGTTCCTATTCTGTTATCCTCGGTTAAATACATTATTTTTATTTCAGCTTCCGCTTTTGTTAATATTTTATTATAGCTAATTTTTGTATCTCTGTCAGTAATTTCTAAATTCAGCTTTAAAATTTCAGCTAAATTATCTGCACTATCAATATTTATTGTGTCCTTTGCATAAATTTTTGTATTACCCATACCAACTAATGAATTAACTTTTATATCGCCTCTTAGCATTTGTATATCTTCTGAATTTTGGATATCATTTATAATTTCTATATCTTCATTTGAATATATTTTTATTTCCACATCAATTGCTGCTTTAATTCCTATTTTTCTTCCATTTATTACTTTTGCATCAATTGATTTTAGTTTTGTTTCTAATGTGCATGTCATACCTTGTTTACATTTTGCAACCTGTATATTTTCTGAAAATTCTAAACTTGTAGTAAGCCCTCTCACTTTGTCTTTTTTATCATCCGCAATATACATTATATATGTATTAATATTTCCATCGATTCTTATTTTATCATCTAAAACCTCTTTTTTATATATACTTATAACCCCACTTGTACAAATTGTATTTAAAATATCAGGTTTTGCATCTGGTACAATCATATCTCCTTCTACAAATATCATTTCTTTTTTTGTTGCTACTAATTTATTTACAGATAAATTTTCTTTTATTGTATCTATAACCATTTATTTGACCTCCTTACTTTTACTTTAGTAAATTATATTATGCTTGGGAGATTTTTATGACAAAAAATGGAGACTTGGATACACTCCTTAGGTAATAAACATACACCGTTATAAAATGCAGTGTCTATTACATAACAAGTTTACCCAAGTCCCCACTAAAAGAGAAAAAAACGTATCCAAATCTCTTTAGTTTTAAGCTTGTAACGGTGGAATTAATGGCGAATAAGAGTTACCATCAAAAACCTCCACTTCAACACTTCTTGTTAATACTTCTGTATATTTATATGTTGCATTTCTGTTATCTTCATCAAATTTTATAACGAAAATATCAGGGTATGCCTTTTCTATTGTAGCTTCTTTTTCATAAGTTTTACTTCTTCCTAATGAACCTTTTACTATTATCTTTTGTCCTTCTTTTTGTATGATATCTGTTTTTAGATTTGCTATATCTACTTTACAAATCATATTACCACCTACCCTCATAAGATGGTTTGATTATAGCATTTTAAACCAAAATTGTCAAAAAATGTTTGTTCTTGTAATATCCTTGTATTCCGCTATTTTCAATCAACACGTCAATTTATTTTTGCTTTTTTACAAAAATATTACATTTTTGTTACATTTCTGTTACAGGCTTACTTTCATTTTACCATTTGCACCAATACCACTTATACCTCTCTTGCCATCTCTTAATTCGTATGCAATATCGTCTATTGTTATATACCTATATTTTTCTGTTAACGCTACTTTTTCTGCCACAACTAATGGATCTAGAAAGTCAATTAATATTCTTGCGGGGGATGATGCAAAGTTTGCTCCTGCTGACATAATTGCTTCAAAATAACTTTGGCAAGCTCCAGCGAATATTACTAAGTTTTTTTTTCTTTCATTATCATACCTTCTTGCTTCTCTTACAGTTGCAATAAAATGTTTTGAATTTCTGTAATTATATATATCATTAAATCTAGTTCCTCCTTTTATCATTGCATCATGTCCAGTTATTACCAAAATATCGGGTTCATATATATCTAGTAATTGATATACTACTTTTGGCTGTTTGTATTCTGGTATGTTTTTCACAATAGCATTTATTCCTATTTTTTTGTAATATCTATATGATTTTTCGCTATATCTTTTATCCCCATCTAAATGAAGTATTTTACCTGTTGTGATTTTTCGTCTTACTCTTCTTGTGCATTCAATCCTCGCCTCCATTTTGTCTTCTACTTTTTTTACTCTTAATTTTATTTCATTTTCATCAATTATTTCTAAATCCTCTAAATCGCTATCTGCTTCAATTCTTTCTATAACACCACGTAATATTGCAATTTTTTTCTTTTGTGTATCTATAATATTACTTACAACAAAAATTATGTCTTTTCCATATGATTTTCTTCCTACTATATCACCTTTTTTTATTAGACTCATTTTTTTCACCTCGTAATTTTGGCTGATATAATATTTTATGTCGAAATGTGTCTGTTAGTGATTATCTTTTTTTCTTTTATTCATATGACTGTATTTCTCTTTTGTTGCCATTCCACCCCTTATGTGCCTTTCTGCTTTATTTTCATTTAAAATAACCCTTACTTGCCTTGCCAAATTAGGGTTTACTTTTTTTAATCTTTCTGAAACGTCCTTGTGTACTGATGTTACTTTCCGTAACGGTTGTGTTTATGTCATTAAAATTAGTTATAACTGCAGGTGTAGAGCCTATTTCGTTGAGTAATTTTAACCTTACCTCTACATTTGAATCACTATCGACTTCAATTACATCTATAATTGTTTTTAACATTACATTTGTAATTGTTTGATTATTAATAATATCATCTACTGTCTTTATTGTTTTAGTTAGTTCTTTTTCTAATACATCTTTTTCTTTTATCTCAGAAGTAATTAGTTTTAACTCTCTTTCTAACCTTGCAATGTCTTCATTTAATGGATTTGTATATTGTTTTAGTTCTTTAATATTGATTACTTCATTTTGGAACATTTCCATATATTTTTGCTTTTTATTTGTTACTTTTTCAATTTCTTGTAAAAGACTTTCTTCACTTCTTTCATTATTTTCTCTTAACTTAGTTATCTTTTCAAACTCTTTTTCTACTGCTTTCATAAAGTTCTTTTTGTTTTTGATAATACTTTTTAAATATATTTTTATAGCATTTAAAAGTTCTTCTTCATCAATTACAGTTGTATTAGGGCAATGATTTACTCCCATTGAATTCCTACCACTACATACCCATCTTACATATTCTTTGCCTGTTTCAGAATATTTTCTTCTCATTCTTCTAAATGAATAACCACAATGTTTACAATATATTAGTGTACTAAATACATATTCTGTTTTTTCTCTTTTGTTGTTTAGCTTAAATTCATTTGACCTTTGTGCTAAAATCTCTTGTGCTTTATTAAATAATTCATCTGATATAATTCTCATTTCAGGACGTTCTACAACTATCCATTCATCTTCTGGTATATCTTTTCTTGTTCCTGTTATAAAATCTGTAACTTCTGATTTTTTATTTGTTACTCTACCTGTATAAATAGGATTTTTAAGCATTCTTACAATCCCATTTTGTACCCATTTTGCTTTATCTCTTTT
>OCVV012876281.1_pt1 | contig 33987 bp, 32 predicted proteins | sample 1539721 | NCBI WGS metagenome assembly OCVV01 (sample SAMN02144230, study PRJEB22623) | gut metagenome | biome: sheep rumen | host: Ovis aries | place: New Zealand | reverse complement strand
TTCAGCTTCTTACGCGGATTTGTCACTAAGCAAAAATTTTTTTTCTCGCCATTTATCTCCCGACAAAACGAGAAAATCACATTTAGATTTACTAAAGGCTCTTTTTCAGGTTATTTATAAAAATAAAGCCGTATGCAAAGTTCCGATACCTTTGGATAAAATTGATGAGCGTGTTTTGCTAGAAAACAATATAATAGCATCTACATCTGGGTCATCATTGAATATCCCGAAATGTAACGTAATTAGATACGAGACTATTATTGACCATTTAGAGGCCGGGACGCTAAAATATGATATACCTGTTACACGTCTATGGCTTGAAGATTATGTGTGTTATAAGTTTGGCTCGGCTGCTATTCAGGAAAGTATGGCATATTTAATGCAAAGACAATGCACAAAGATTGACTATACTTCTCCCGATGCCCCATACGAAATAGCCGTAAAATTGGCATACGGCATTTGCCCTGAGGTTTTCAGTGATGGAGTAAAGATTGTAGCACTGTGCGATGCTTCATTGATGTCCACAGCTCCTGGATTGATATTTTGTCATGTAGCTTTGGAGTGTAAGAAGCGTCCTAATGATTTTAAAACGCCTGAAAGTATAATTGACTATACTCTGAAACTTGAAGGAGAAGATCATCTCACAAGGAAGAAGTCTACAATTGGAGAATTTTATTTTGAAAAGGTTGAGCTGATAAAACAACAATTACGTGATTACATTCAGGTTGAAGAGGTGAATTTCTCTGAGTCTCTTGATAAGTGTATATCGCTTGCTGTGGAATATCGTCGCAATAATCCGTATTTTATGATAGATATTGCTCGTGGTGGTTATATCAAGCAAAATAACACTTTTCTTAAAGTATTGACAGAGTTTGGATCTCCTCTAATAATCAACAATAAAGGCATCTATCATCAATGCCCTTCTTCTAAATTTGACAATGGTTTTATGATGTACTTTAGTGCCATTATGCAAATGTTTAATCTGTTGCTGTATGGAAAGCAGCCTTGTCAAATGAAGAATTGGTGTATAAATTCAGGAGTCTGCGTTGATGAACGTTGTGACGTAACACCATGGGAGCATTGCACAGACAAATCACTCTGTCCCTTCGGTTTCTTATGGAAACATAGAAATTTAAGTGATTATCAACCTGTGTGACATAATATAGTTGTGCAACAGTATGGCTGGAACTACATCAATAATAGATAAATGGATTAACCGAGCTGAACCGGATTATTATATCATGTTTGTTAAGGCGTGGTTGCCTTTTAACGCTTGGTATATGACCAATTTGTATAGCGAGGATGAAAAGAGAGTGCACGACAGGGATATAATTTATTACATCATGACCAAGAGCAACAAGTTCCGTGATAAAATACACGCCTTTCTCAATAGTACAGATGATGATTCCGTACAATTTAAAGAAATGGTAGCAGGTTTAAGCATCTTGTTGGACAAATATCCTCTTCCCAACATAGAAAACCAGTTGTCTTTTTCACGAGTCTGTATTGTCAATAACCCAAATGCTAGAAAGACAGGCAACGTAAAAGTTGGAAAATATACATGTACTTCACGCTTTGATGATACGCGACCAAAAACATCCGCTCGTTGGATCCTAGAAGTGGTAAAGAATTCAAATACCCAAACGCAAGGTATTATTGAACTTCACAAGTGTTTGGATTCCGAGTTGGCGCAAAACCTTTATTACCAGTCATGTGATGATTCAATAAAGAAAGGTTTGCGTGAAAGTTTGAATGAAATCAATCCTGATATGGTCACTTCTGTTAAATACGAAAAATCTGGAACAAAGAAGGTACCTCATGATTGTATTGTAATGAGTAAAATGAACCAAGTGTATTTCATTAATAATATAGATTATGTGGCTCGTGCTATCATTCGAATCCTTTATGAGTTGCGCTGCAAACTCTTTCATGGCGAGATAGAACCGTCGCCTGATTATCAGAAAATATATGAGTGTGCTTTTCAAATCCAAAGATTATTAAACGAATCAATCAAATAATGGGTAAAGATATAGAAGTACAAAAGAGGAAGCTCTCTGAGATTCTGCATAATCATCGTTATAAGATTGATGTGTTCCAACGCGAGTATAAATGGGGAACACCTCAAATAGAGGCTTTAATTAACGACTTGACAACTTGTTTCTATAAGTCATATCGAGACGGTGATACAATAGAAAACTATGAAGACTACGATACCTATTTTATGGGATCGATAGTGCTTTGTCGCGATAGCCGCAAGAATCTCTCCATTGTTGATGGCCAGCAACGACTAACAACATTCTCATTGTTGTTAATTTATCTGTCACATTTGCAGGATATACTAAAAGTACCAGAATTTTCAAGAAAGAACATGCGCGACTATCTCTACATAGTAAAAGGAGGGGAACGGTCGCTTATACTCAATATTGAGTCGCGTGTAGAGGTGATGAATTTCCTCATCGAGTCAACTGGCGAGACCTATGATTTCGATTTGACAGTACAAATGGAATCAGTACGTAATATTATCTGGGGTTATGAAACCATCAAACGTTTGTTCCCGCAAGATTTAGTAACAAAAGACCGTTTGCCACTTTTTATAGAGTGGTTATTGGATAGTGTACAGATGGTGGAAATTCTGACAGAGAATATGGATAATGCATACACAATTTTTGAAACCATGAATGATCGAGGGTTGAATCTCAAACCCGCAGAGATACTAAAAGGCTATTTGCTTGCAAAGATAATCGAAGAACATGATGCGCAGAATGAATTAAAGGCTGAGGATGCTAATTGTTTTTGGACTCAACGACTTGATGAGTTTCAAACTAAAACCCATATTAACGAATCAGATTTTTTCCGCGCATGGTTGCGTGCTAAGTATGCTGTTACACAACGCTCAGCTAAATCTGGTGCAGAGAATGAAGATTTTGAAAAGATAGGAACTAATTTCCATTCATGGGTAAAAGATAATACTGCTCGTATGAAGCTTAAAACCCCTGAGGATTATTACTTTTTTATTCGTTCCGATTTTGATTTCTTCTCTACATTATATATGGATATCAACCGTTATAGAAGTCAGGAAACAGAAGATTATAGGGGATTATATCTAAATAGTTTTTATACTATAGCAGATTCGTTAATATATCCACTTCTTATGTCCCCAGTCAGCAAAATTGATGACAAGGAGGTAAAGAGAGAAAAGATAGGAATTGTTTCTGGCTTCATTGACAGATTGGCCAATATCCGTACCCTTCAGAATAGGGCCATTACGCAAACTTCTATGCGTAACACCATATATGAGTTAGTAAAAAAGACGAGGAATGCTGAATTAGCGCAATTAAGAAGTATTTTGCAGGACGAAATAAATAAGACATATGAAAAAGATGGTCTATATCATAGTTTGCAAGAAATGAATAATGGAAGCTATTATCATTACTTTTATGCAAGAATCTGGTGCTATCTAAATGAGGGTCTTATATTTATGGATTTACTCCGTTCTCGAAAGCAATCATCCTATGTTTTGACACCAATGTTTAATGAACAAGATATATCCGAAGAAGTGGAGTCTGAATCACAAGTATATCTTATCATTAATTCAGTTGCAAATTATTGTTTATTGAGAAGAAAAGATGCCCGTGAGTATGAACAATTGACAAAAGTACAGGACAAAATGAAATACCTGACAACACATGGTGAATACCCTGAGTTGCAGAATCAATATGATACACCTTTAACGATGATTCTTGAGCGTGATGAAGCTATCCAGAAAATAATAGAAAATATGTGGGGATGCCCATTGTAATATTAATTTTTGCGGCATTGAGTCATCAGAACTTACTTGCATTCTGTCTGGCTTTAAGCAAGCAACCATTCACCATGAACATTGAACCATGAACCATTTGTAGGTTTTTGCTGGCAACAGCCAAACACACAAATAAAGTAGCGGTATAAGTAGGGAAATGTGATAGGAAAGAATCACATCATCTGCCAAACATTGAACAATTAACATTTAACAAATTAACATTTTGTCTTCATCAGCAGTCTTCATCCTTCAGACCTCTGACATCAGACGTCATAGAATGACACAAACCTGCCCCCTGTCACTTATATCTGGGTTTCATGTAATTTAATGAAGAATAATACGGATAAAAAATGAAAATAGAACAAATACTCACTAAGCGCAATTGGCAGCATAATTATGCTTATGATTTAGTTTATGAGTGGGAAGATGTTTTCGCTTCTACTCTTCAACTTCCTTTAGTTGATGAGAAAGAACTTATAAACAACCGCTATGTCAAGTTAATTCCTTTATTGTCAACAGCTCTTCAAACAAATAAAGTGTCTTTTGCGTTTGAAATGGAAAGTATTGGCTGTCATTGGTTTACAAATAGGAAGAAGAATATAATCCCATTTATTATTGATTATTATCCGCAAGAGAAAGGTATTTATGGATATGATATGTTTAACTTCCTTTATAAAAAGCACCCTGCTGTTTTTGTTTCAAGCGCTGAAGTGTATGAGCATTTGAAATCTTTGGGTGATAAAATAAAAGTGAATATCTATCATGTAGGGTTATCTCTTTCTGATAAGTATAGGTTGGCTCCTAATGCTTCATTTAATAAAAAATACGATTTGGTACTTTTCGGAAGGCAAAGTCCGGTTTTAATGGGTTATTTGGAACAATACAAAAAAAACCATCAGGATTTCATATATGTTTATAACAAGAGAATCAATGGGCAATTGTTGTATTATACTTCAAACGGAGAATTGCTAGATGATGTAAATACCAGAGGCAAGTATATGGGATTAATGAAAAATGCCAAATGTGCATTTTATACGACACCTGGCATCGATAGTGAAAAAGTGACGCATGGTTTTAATCAAATTACACCTCGTTTTTTGGAATTACTATCTTGCGGTTGTCATATTATTGCAAGGTATGTTGATAATGCAGATGCCCGTTTTTATGAAATAGATCAGTTCTGCAAATCAATAGACAATTATAGTCAGTTTTCCCAAGCTCTTGACTACGCACGAAATAATGATGTGGATATTCAAAAGTATGCATCCTATTTGGAGAAACATTACACATCCGTTCGTGCAAATCAAATTAAAGAAATATTATCTCAATTATGAATAAAATAGCAATCATAGGCGCTGGTATTTCTGGAATGAGTGCTGCTCATTTCTTAAAAAATAAGAATGAAGTGACTGTCTTCGAAAAAGAGTGTCAGCCAGGTGGATTAATAAAGTGTCGAAGGGTGAACGGAAGTCTTTTCCATACCTGTGGCGGCCATGTTTTTAATTCTAAACGTCAAGACGTTCTTGACTGGTTCTGGTCGAAGTTCCAAAGAGAGGGGGAATTTACAAAGACCGACCGTAATTCCTGTGTTTTCATGGATAAAAACGGAACTTCTCTTGAATATGATAACATCCCGTATCCTATAGAAAACCATATATACTTCTTTGATGAGGCAATACAGAAGGCTTTCTATGAGGACTTGGAAGAGATCGACAAGATAAAAGGATTGAACGCAAAGTTTACAGATTACGAGAGCTTTGGTGATTTCCTTCGGTGGCGTTTTGGTAAGACTCTATATAATCTCTATTTTCAGCCTTATAATGAGAAAGTTTGGCGTCGTGATTTGACAACTGTTCCTATGTCATGGATGGAAGGCAAGCTTCCAATGCCAACTACTCAGGAAATGCGCGACAATAATGCTAATAAAGTAGAGGAAAAAGCGTTTGTTCATTCCACCTTCTGGTATGAAAAGAAGGACGGCTCTCAATATATTGCGGACAAACTTGCAGAGGGGCTGAATATTAGATATAATTCAGATGTTGATAGTATTGAATACAAAAACAAGAAGTGGATAGTATGCGGTGAAGAGTTTGATAAGGTGATTTTCTGTGGCAATATCAAAGATATGGTCAAGATGATAAAGGGAGTGGATATTGATGCATTCAAAGTACCTGTAGATGGATTGGAATATCACGGAACCACTGCCGTGTTCTGTGAGATAGATAAGACTCCCTATTCTTGGATCTACCAACCGTCACGTCGTCATGAGAGTCATCGTATTATTTGCACTGGCAATTTCTCACAAACTAATAACGATACATCAGTTCCAGAAGGTCGGATTACTGCTACCATTGAGTTTACAGACGAGATTAGCAAAGAGGACATCATAGAGAATCTGAAGCGTATACCGCTTAATCCAAAGTATATTGATCATAAGTACAACAAGTATACTTATCCTATTCAAGATACTGATACACGCACAATGATAAAGGGTTTGAAGATTGCCCTTGCTACGAATGGGTTCTTTTTCACTGGTCGTTTCGCTGATTGGGAGTATTATAACATGGATGTAGCAATTGGTGCTGCAAAGGATATGATGCAAAAATATAACTTACTGTCAATGTATGATGAGAAATTTTGTTAGCAGATAAATTTCGACCTCGTCCTTTTCCATTAGTGATGAGTTACAGTAAACAATTATTGCGTATTTTCCCTTATACTGCAGAGGGGTATTGATGGTTATTTATTACAAAAAAAATATTGAAAAATTGATGTTACCGATTGTTATAGCAGGGCCTTGTGTTATTGAATCGCAAGAATGTTTAAATGAAGTCGCAGAAGAAATTGTTCGACTGAACAAGAAATATGGATTGGATATAATATTCAAGTCTTCTTTTGACAAAGCAAACCGCACATCAATCAAATCTTTTCGGGGCCCTGGTCTTGAAAAGGGCTTAACGATGCTGAATGATATACGTGAGAAGTATGGCTTGAAGCTTCTTACAGATATTCACGAGAGTTCCCAGGCTGCTCCTGTTGGTGAGGTGGTAGATGTAATCCAGATCCCAGCCTTTCTGTGCCGCCAGACAGACTTACTTGTCGCAGCAGCTCAAACAGGTAAAGTGGTAAACATTAAGAAGGCTCAGTTCCTGAGTGGTATGGACATGGTGTACCCTGTCCAAAAAGTTCGCGAAAGTGGTAATAATAGAGTTTGGCTTACTGAGCGTGGTAATATGTATGGTTATAACAATCTTGCGGTGGATTTCCGTAATATTGCTGACATGAAGAAATTTACGGATACAGTCATTATGGACTGCACTCACTCGGTACAAAGACCCGGAGCAGCCGGTGGGAAGACTGGAGGTAACCGTGAGTTTGTACCTGCGATGGCATTGGCAGCAAAAGCTTTTGGAGCAACAGGCTATTTCTTTGAAGTTCACCCTAATCCAGAAGTAGCAAAGAGTGATGGATCCAATATGCTTTATTTGAAAGATTTTGAAAGTGTCGTTAAATCGCTGATTGACTGATATGGATATTCAGATGTTGGTCATGGATGTTGATGGTACACTCACTGATGGTAAGATTTATATGTCTGCCAATGGTGAACTGATGAAAGCATTCAACATTAAAGATGGATATGCTATTGCACGGCTTAGGGATTATGGCATAGAGCCAATAATTATCACTGGGCGTTCGTCTGAAATAGTTCAGCAACGTTGTGCTGAATTGAAAATATCAGAAATTCATCAAGGTATAGATAATAAAAGCTACAAACTGAGAGAAATTTGTAAAAGACGTCACGTGACTTTATCACAAGTTGCTTATATCGGTGATGATATGAATGATTTATCATGCATGAAGATATGCGGGTTCTCTGCTTGTCCTGCAGACGCGATGAAGCAAGTTAAGGATAGTGTTAATTTTGTATGTGAAGCGAATGGAGGCAACGGAGCTGTTAGAGAGTTCATAGATTATCTGTTATCAAGGCAAGTTAATGAGGATGATAATGAGTTTGAATTCCAAGTAGTTAAATACGAAATAGATACAAACATTAATGATTGATACTAATAAATATGCCATTAAGTGTTTTCAAGATGAAGCACAGGCAATACTGGATTTAATACCCCTTCTGACCGATGATTTCTCAAAGGCGGTTGATTTGATTTATAATTGCAAAGGGCGTTTTATTATTACTGGTGTTGGTAAGTCGGGGCACGTTGGAGCAAAGATAGCGGCTACATTAGCTAGTACCGGCACGCCATCGTTCTTTGTAAATCCACTTGATGCTTTCCATGGTGATTTGGGAATGTTTACATCCAATGATGTAGTTATGGCTATTAGCAATTCTGGTAATACAGATGAACTACTGCGTTTTATTCCCCTTTTACTGGAGAGAAATATACCTATTATTGGAATGACAGGAAATCCCAGTTCGTTGCTCGCTCAATACTCTACTTGTCATTTGAATATCAATGTTAAACGAGAGGCTGACCCCTTGAATTTGGCCCCAACTTCATCAACAACTGCGACACTAGCAATGGGCGATGCACTTGCGTGTGCATTGATTGAGATTCGTCATTTCAGACCTGAGGATTTTGCGATGTTTCATCCTGGTGGCAGCCTTGGAAAACGCTTACTGACAAGAGTGAAAGACTCTATGGTATCCACTAACCTTCCAATAGTTTCTTTGGATCAGAAAATATCAGAAACCATTATTGAAATTAGTAAAACGAAGCAGGGAATTGCGGTGGCCATTGATAATGGTAAGATTGCCGGAGTAGTTACTGATGGTGATGTTCGTAGAGCTATGCAGAAAAAGCAAGATGTTTTTTTTGACTTAAAGGTTAAGGAAATTATGTCATGTAATCCGAAACTAATTAATGAGAATGCGAAACTCTCTGAAGCAGAAAAAATGATGAGGCAATATAATATTCATTCATTGGTCGTGACTAATGACAGAAATGAATTCGTAGGTATTATTGATACCTTTAGTTGTATGTAAATAAAAGAAGATAACAATGAAGACTGTGGCTTTTGTTCCCATTCGTTTGAATAGCAAGCGTGTGGTTGGAAAGAATTTAAAGATGTTGGGTGACAAACCGCTCATGTGTTATGTCCTTGAGACACTATCGAAGGTTAAAGGAGTTGATGAGGTTTATTGCTATTGTAGCAACGAGGATGTCATTAAGTACCTCCCCAAGGGAGTAAAGTTCCTCAAAAGACCGGAGTTTCTGGATAGAGATGAGACTTTAGGTAAGGAAATCTATGAGGAATTTACAAAAACTGTGGATGCGGATGTCTATATCTTAGCTCATACGACATCTCCCTTTATGAAGATTGATACTTTTGAGAATGCTCTTAATAAAATCATCAATGAGGACTATGATTCTGCATTTAGTGCTGAGAAAATTCAAACTTTTACATGGTTCAATGGCAGGCCTTTAAACTATGATCTGAAAGAGATACCTAGGACGCAAACCATAGAACCTATATATGTAGAAACATCAGCATTCTTTATGTTTAAACGTGATGTTTGGAAAGTGCATAAACAGCGTATCGGTTTTAAGCCATACATCTCACTTGTGGATAAAATAGAAGGTGTGGATATAGACTGGCCTGAAGATTTTGAGTTTGCGGAGAAATTATTAGAAACTTATAAGTAAAGTCAAACCAGAAAAAGAACAATCTACTATTTTTAAGTGAAAAAGGACACCTTAAGAAATAAAACTATAAGAGGTACTGCATGGACATTTGCCGATGCTGTATCAAAATATGGTATAACATTTATTGTTAGTATTGTATTGGCTCGTATTCTTTCTCCAGAGGAATATGGCCTGATTGGTTTATTGACTATTATTATAAATGTTTTAAACGTTATTGTAGAAGGAGGCTTTTCAAATGCGTTAATTCAGAAGCAGAATGTTACAGAGATAGACTATTGCACTGTCTTTTATACAAACATAATAGTATCTGTCGCAATGGGACTTTGTTTGTATTTTTGTGCTGTACCAATAGCTTCTTTTTTTAGACAACCCTTATTAATTGATATGACAAGGGTCATGTCAACAGTAATAATAATTAATGCTTTTGCAGTCGTGCCAAGGGCAAAACTAACAAAAGACATAGATTTCAAAAGTCAGACACTGGTTACATTCGTATCTTCTCTGGCTAGTGGTCTTTTAGGTATTATATTGGCTCTTAATGGATTCGGAGTATGGGCTCTTGTCTGGCAACAAATTGCATGCCAAATACTAATAACAATACTTCTATGGCCGTTGGTTAAATGGATTCCAAGATTTGTTTTTTCATATAAAAGCTTTGTTGAATTATGGAATTATGGCTGGAAGCTTATTGTTAGTAGTTTGCTGGGGTCTGTATGGCAGCAAATGTATGAAGTCGTTATAGGAAAATGTTATTCACCATATAAGCTGGGACTTTATACAAGAGCATCACAGTTTTCTGGTATAATAACAAATAATATAACATCAATAATACAGAGAGTAAGTTTTCCAGTTCTAAGTAAAATACAAGATGATACACTACGACTCAAAAGTGCTTACAAACATATTACATGTTTAACAATGTTTGTGACATTTTTGTTGATGTTTGGCTTGCTTTCGTGTGCAAAATCGTTCATTTATATTACCGTCGGAGAAAAATGGATGGAATGTGTGCCTATGATGCAATTACTTTGTTTACAAATGTCTATGATTCCACTGCATGGTATTAATTCAATTGCAATTTTAGTCGTAGGAAGAAGTGATATAACTTTAAGGGTAAATATATTGAAAAGTGCTATTAACACAATTCCATTGTTTATAGGAATACTAACAAATATATATATGATGCTTATTGGTAGCATTATAACTAATTTTATTTGTTTCATGATAAGTGCATATTATTCTGGTTCGCTTATAAGATATTCTGTATCCGAGCAGCTTCGAGATATTTTTCCGTCATTTGTTATTGCATTGATTATGACCATGATAATTTTACCAATATCATTCGTTGAAAGTATTAACCTATGGATAATGTTACCCATACAAATCAGCCTAGGTTTACTTGTCGTTATAGTCTTATGTAAGTTACTAAAAATATCAGAATTTCTAGAAATTACATCATTGATTAAGAAAACCCTTCAAAAAATTTGCGATGCTAAATATTATACGAGATAATGGGCCTGTTTTACTAATTGTCATCTATGTGAGTTGTATATTTACGCCTCTGATAGAAACGTATTATTTACAAGTGCCATTAGCTATAGGTGTTCTTTTTTGGGTGTCAACATTTAGATCTTTCTTTAAATTCGAGGAAGGTGTCGTATACTCTTTTTTTCTTATTATACTTATCGTTCTTTTATATGGAATACTTGGAAGATCAACAGCTTCAGTTGGTAATTATATAAATCGTTTTTTATGGTTAATTTCTATATGGATGGCAGTTTATTTATGGAATTATCGTAGTCCGAAAGAAAGAAAAGTAGTATTTGCTATTTTATCATTGGTTCTATTTCAGAATTTAATCTATACAGTCATATTTAAAATTAATTTTCCAGAATTTAACTCAGCCGTTCAAACCTATGATACTAACCAAGATTTATATGGTAAAGTAAATATAGGTGGGGCAAGTACAACAGCGTCTTGTATGATATATATTCTTGCTTTACTATGTTATTATATTCTGTATAAAAGCTTTTTTTCATTGAAAAAAAATTTTATATATCTTTTTTTGATTTTTGCATTGATTTTTTATGTCATATTTTGGGGAGATACTACAACAATAACCATTACCCTGTTAATAGGGATAGTGTTTCTCTTATTTAATAAAAGAAGAAAATCTTTTGCCCCTGTAATAGTAGGAATAATTTTTTTTATTCTATTTCTCAGCAACCTGGATTACGTAGCCTGGTTCGCTCGTGAATTTGTAAATGATCGATTAGCGGACAGATTGTTGGCAATTGGTCACTTAACGTCAGGAAATACGTCCTCAGATGAAGATTTTTTATTTTCTCGAGTTCCCATGATTGGGTATGATTTGCATTATTGGTGTGATAATATTGTATCATTTGTGTTTGGTAATGGCTATCATTCTTATCCGGCAGATGATATGATGAGCGACCTTGCAATGAATAAGGCTGGAGGACATAGTCCTTTCTTTGATACCATATCACGGTATGGATTAGTGGGTATAGTTCTTTTGATAAGTCTTATTTCCAATTTTTATAAATGGATGTTAAAGAGCATATCGAACCGCCAATATGCAATTATAATATTTATACTTCTTTTATTTGATAATATTATATATGGTATAATATCGAGTAATGTATTATTCATAATCTTTTTTATGTTACCAATTTTAGGAAAACAAAATGATGCTTCGGAAAATAAAAAACTTTTGGTTGTTTAAAGTTGAGCCTGTTATTCAGGATTCAAAAGTTCTATTATGGAAGGTTTTAGGACACGATAATCCCGAATTGAGGAAAGTTAAAGGGATGTATTCTGGCAAAAGGTGTTTTATTATCTGTAATGGTCCAAGTTTGACAATACAAGATTTGAATAAATTGAAAGATGAATACACTTTTTCAATGAATTCTGTTATCAAGCGATTAAATGAAACAATATGGCATCCTACTTTTTATGGCATTCAAGATTTATATGTTTATGAAAAGATTGAAGATGAAGTGGTTAATTTGAAATGTGAATATAAATTTATAACGCGTGGTATAGAGAAAACGAACTTGCGCATTCCAAATGATGCCATCTTGTTCGATCATCTTTCAGCAGGCCATTATGCAACAAATCCAAACCCCATTTACAAATTCGGGATTGATTTAACAAAAGGAGTCTACGATGGTAATTCCATCACTTATTCTCTCTTGCAGATTGCTGTTTTTATGGGATTTGTAGATATCTACATAATAGGATGTGATTGCTCGTATTCCTCAGACCCATCCAAACAGCATTTTGCGAACTCCGGTCATATTGATCCATTAGCAAATAAAGGAGCAGAGCTGCAGATGAAAGCTTTTTTAAAAGCAAAAGAAGTTTGCGACCAATTGGGGGTCAGAATTTACAATGCAACCCGAGGGGGGGCTTTAGAGGTATTTGAACGTGTTAATTTGGATGATGTCCTTAATATTAAGTAATCATGAGAAAAGAAATAGTAATAGTAACTGCGTTCTTCGCAATTAACAGAGAAAATTGGGCTGGATTTAGCCGTAGTAATGAATTATACTTTAGTTACTTTAAAAGTTGGGCATCTTTAAAAAACAAATTGATAGTATATGTTGAAAGTCAAAGGTTGAAAGACGAGATACTATCTTTTAGATCATCAATCGGATTAGAGAATAAAACTATTGTTAATATAATACCTAATATATTAGATGTAGACAAAGAACTTCTTGAAAGTATTGAAAGTGTTTCCAATTTGATTAGTCGTAAATTTAGGCTGTATCCAAATAATCCCGAATGTTGGAATGCTACATACAATTATATTATGCTTATGAAGCAATGGTGTGCTGCGGATGCTGTTAAGCGAGGACAAGTGGATAGCGAGGATACACTTGCTTGGATTGATTTTGGCTTTAACCATGGTGGTAAAGAGTACTCACTGCAATCAAATTTTAATTTTTTATGGAAATTTGATTTCCCTGATACAATAAATTTGTTTTCAACGCAGCCTTTAGATGATAGACCCATATTTGAAATCGTTCAGAGTATGGACACATATATTATGGGAATGCTGTTAGTCGGAACGGCTAAATATTGGGAGGAATTTAGGTTGCTCGTAAGAGAGTCAATGATGGAGTTAAACCATTGTGGAATGATGGATGATGATCAAAATATTATTTTAATGGCTGTTCGAAAAAGACCCGAGTTGTTTAATGTTAAAGTATCTGCTTGGGATAAAGTTTTGTTTGAATGTGGGTGTGACCATCTTATACCTGCAGAAAATTCATCTGCAGTAATAAAAAAATGCCGATGGTTTTTGTCTCGTGTAAGATACAGGATAACAGTACTTCAGTATGTAATAAGGATATATGGTTATTATAAAAACAAAATAATTCATTGATGCTATTATGAATAAAAGAAAGGTTTGTATTGTTATTCCTATGCAGCAGCATTCATTTCAAACTGCTATTGGTTTGATTAAGCATAATAAACTTGATCGATATTATACGACTGTGTATTATAAAAAAAATTCTAAACTACTGAATGTCTTTATAAAAATACTTCCACATAATTTATCGGAAGGATTAAAAGGACGGAGAAATGAATTGATTGATGATTATGCTGTAAGCAATCATCTACTTATGGGTATGCTAATACAATATATAGGCAGATATCCTATTTTCTCTGGAGTTTCCAAATATATTCGTTATAAATTATTTCGATATTTCGCCGACAGTGTAAGTAATGATATAAAAAAACGCGAAGTCAATATTGTATGGACTTTTGATTCATGGTCAATAGAATTTTATAAATCATTAGAAAAAAAACACATCCCTGTTGTTAAAATACTTGATATGGCAAGTACCTCTGTTTTAGTAATCCAGAGGATAATTAAAGAAGAACAAAAAAAGAATTTGCCATTCAATCAATCTTACGACGATAAGATGGAAATTTATGGTGATGATCAAGTTGAATTATATAAGCAGGAATTTGATTATGCAGATTATTTTTTGTCACCTTCAGATTGGGTGAAGCGCTCATTAATAGAATCGGGCATATCGGAATCCCGCATATTATATTTGCCTCACGGAGTTGATGTTAAGAAATTCACCCCCAAACCAGATTCTTATAAACCAAATCAAAAATTGATATTCTTATTCGTTGGGCGTGTTGAAGCTGCTAAAGGAATAGCCTATTTATTTGAAGCCTTCAAGGAATTAAATGAAGAAGATATTGAGTTGCAAGTGGTGGGCAATACCTATACTTGGGAGGATGAAGCAAAGTCATATTCTCCTAATATTAAAATTATGGGGGTGAGAGGATGCGAGGATATGCCTTTTATGTATGCCAATGCAGATGTCTTTATTCTATCATCACTATGGGAAGGGTCTGCTCTCTCTATGCTAGAGGCAATGTCGTCAGGATTACCTGTCATTGCTTCATCGCACTCTTGTGCTCCAGATGTAATTACTGAAGGGGTTGAAGGCTTCGTTTATGATCCATATGATGTTAATGCGCTGAAATCCCATATCAAGTGGTACACTATGAATAAGGATAAAATACCGCAAATGGGACGGAACGCCAGGAAAAAAGCGGAGAAATATACATGGGAAAACTATTATAATAATGTTAACGATATCATTGACACCATTTGTAAAAGGCATGTTTTTCCTACATCTTAATTTTGTTTATTATTAAGCAACAACATTTTTACTTTTAATCTTATTTTTTATCTATGATATCATTCAAAGAACTTAAACGAAACATCAAGACAAACACGAAACACTTTCCAACATTTAAAGTGTCAATACTAGGAGATACTGCTACACAATTCTTGGCAACAGCTATCAAAGGCATGGGTGTGGAACGAGGTTATAATATTGATTTTTTCGAAGCAGAGTACAACCAAGTCGAGCGCCAATTTCTAGACCCCACAAGTGACTTGTACCAGTTTGATGCAGATTTCATTGTCATCTTCCAGAGCACTCACAAGCTTGGAGAGCATCATTCTATGCTCAGCTCTGAGCAGCAGGCAACCTTGGCTGATGATAGGATCAGTTTCTTGGCTTCAGTTTGTGAGAACCCAGCCCTGGCAGGTAAGAAGATTGTCTATTTCAACTATCCAGAGATAGAGGATACTGTTTTTGGCAGCTATGCCAACAAGGTAGAATCTTCGTTTACCTTCCAAGTCCGCAAACTCAACTTTGAGTTGATGCGACTTTCTCAGCAGTACCAAAACCTCTTCATCTGTGATATAGCTGCCTTGCAGAACAAGCTTGGTCGTGATCAGATGTTTGCTGCCAATGTATATACCAGTACGGAGATGATTCTCTCAATGGATGCACTTCCTTATGTGGCATCCCGTGTGTTGGACATTGTATGTGCTGTGAAAGGCCAGTTCAAGAAGTGCTTGATTCTTGATCTTGACAATACAGTTTGGGGTGGTGTTATAGGTGATGACGGACTTGAAGGAATTCAACTTGGCCACGGTCTTGGTATAGGTAAAGCTTTTACCGAGTTCCAGATGTGGGTAAAGAAACTTAAACAACGTGGAATCATCATCTGTGTTGCCTCCAAGAACAACGAAGAAACCGCTAAGGAACCCTTTGAGAAGCATCCGGATATGGTGTTGAAACTGGATGATATAGCCGTGTTCCAGGCAAACTGGGAAACTAAAGTAGACAACATCCGTACTATCCAGAGCATTTTGAACATTGGCTTTGACAGCATGGTGTTCCTAGATGACAATCCGTTTGAACGCAATATGGTACGTGAGAACATCAAAGGAATCACTGTTCCCGAGTTACCTGAAGATCCTGCTGAGTATTTGGAATACCTTTACTCTCTGAACCTCTTTGAGACGGCTTCTTATAGCGACCTTGATAAAGACCGCACTAAGCAGTATCAGGTAGAAGCAAAACGAGTATCACTGAGCAAGACCTTTACCAATGAAGCGGACTTCTTGAAGTCTCTGAATATGATTTCTGTGGTTAGCGGCTTCACCAAGTTCAATACCCCTCGTGTTGCCCAACTTAGCCAACGTAGTAACCAGTTCAACTTGCGTACGGTCCGTTATACCGATGCGGACATAGAAACGTTGGCCAATGATCCGAATGTAATTGACCTGAGTTTTACGCTGGAAGATAAATTCGGTGACAATGGTTTGATTGCTGTTATTATCATGAAACCATTGGATAAGGAGACACTCTTTGTGGATACTTGGTTCATGAGCTGCCGTGTGCTGAAACGTGGTATGGAGAACTTTACACTCAATACTATGGTTGAGAAAGCTAAGGCTGCAGGTTACAAAAAGATAGTAGGTGAATACCTACCTACAGCCAAGAACAAAATGGTTGAACACCATTTTCCAGATTTAGGATTTAAAAAAATAGAGGGTGCTATGACAGACCTTTATGAATTGGATGTAAATAACTATACTCCAAGAGAGTGTTACATTGATATTAAATTATAATTAACTAAAATTTTAACTTAAAATGGAAAAAAATCAAATTTTGGCGGAGGTACAGGAAATCTTCCGTGACGTGTTAGACAATGAAGACATTGTTCTTGCGAACGAAACAGTTGCTGATGATATTGAGGAATGGGATAGCCTGACTCATATTCAATTAATTGTTGCTATTGAGAAGCATTTTAAAATCAAGTTCACTTCTAAGGAAATTCTCTCCTGGAAGAATGTAGGTGAAATGATTGACAGTATCAGCACGAAGTAAGTATGGATTTAAACATCTTTGATAGGGAGTATCATCACCAGTTTGAGGTGACTCCTGCTGTGTATAATGCATTCCAGTTGTGTAGCAATGATTACAATCCACTGCATACTAAGGAAGAGTTTGCCAAATCCAAAGGTTTTAAAGAGTGTGTTATGTATGGCAATATCCTTAATGGCTTTGTGAGTTATTTCGTTGGGATGTTACTCCCCACTCAGGATGTTATTATTCACTCACAGGATATTGCCTACAAGAATCCTGTATTTTTGAACGAAAAACTTGATTTTACAGCCAAAGTGGAGGATATTTCAGAAGCCGTCCAAGCTGTTATTTTTAAGTTTTTTTTTCGTAACGAAAATGGAAAAATCGTGGCTAAAGGCCATGTTCAAATAGGTGTCTTATGAACGAACTTGAAAAGATTTGTCACGACATCCGGGTCAACATCATAGAGATGGCTTATCATGCAGGGAAGAATAGCGCCCATTGTGGTGGTAGTCTTTCTGCCGTGGAGATTTTGGCAACTCTATATCATAGATACCTTAACTGGGATGTCAAAGACTTGGATAATCGTGATAGGGTAATAATCAGCAAGGCCCATGCATCACTGGTGCAATATTGTGTGTTGGCTAGCAAAGGATTATTAACACAGGAGGATCTTGGCTCTTTTGAACAAAATGGCAGCCGCTATACTGTACATGCTCATAAAAATATAGACAAGGGCCTGGAGTTCTCTGGCGGTAGCCTTGGTCTTGGAATGTCTTTTGCGGTCGGTGTTGCCTATGCATTAAAAGAAAAGGACTCTAAAGCAAGAGTTTATGTCTTATTAGGTGATGGCGAATGTGATGAAGGCATAATATGGGAGGCTATGATGTTTGCTAAACATAATGCGCTGAGTAACCTTACTGTGATTGTTGACCACAATCACCTTCAGGCAGACGGCTTTGTAGAAGAGGTTTTGGACACTGCAAACCTTGCAGATAAATTCCGGGCGTTTGGCTTTTGTACTTATGAGGTCGATGGCCATTCAATTGGGGATCTTTCTAAGGCCTATTCAAAGCCGTCAAATGAAGCACCTACGGCTATCATAGCGGAGACGGTTAAGGGCAAAGGAGTGTCCTTTATGGAGAATAAATACAATTGGCATTTCACGGTATTACCCGAGGGAAAATATAAGAAGGCAATGGCAGAACTAAATGCGCAATGAAGATGGAACACGAATTAGATTTTACGACTTTTGAGGGTCAAGGACAGATTGCTTCCATTTTCAATCTTTTCTTGCCGGATGTTATACAGGATTATCCCAATTTGAAAATTCTCTCTTCAGATATGTCATATGGCGCCCGCATGGAACGTTTCAAAGCATTCTATCCTGAACATTTCCTAAATGTTGGCATAGCAGAGGAAAATTTAATTGGGGTGTCAGCCGGCTTAACCTCAGAGGGTTATAAATGTGTCGCATTGGCGCAGGCAACATTCATTACCATGCGCTGCTATGAGCAGGTGCGTCAGTACATGAGTTATATGGGGTATCCTATTGTACTTGTTGGACTAAGTGCTGGCTTGGTTATGCAGTTTATGGGAAATACTCATTACGCTATTGAAGATATAGCTATTATGCGTGTGCTTCCTGGTGTAGAGGTGTTGTCGCCAGCAGATGCAGGAGAAGCTGTCAGAGCCTTTGAGTATGCATTAAGTTCTAATAAGCCTTGCTATATTCGTTTGACAGGAAGCGCAGATGCCCCATTGATTTATAACCAATACGGCTCCTATAATCCCTTAAAGTCAAAAGCTTTGAAGAGTGGAAACTGTGTTTCCATTATCGCGACAGGTGCAATGGTTTCATTGGCATTGGAAGCAGCAGCCCAAGTTGAACAAAAAATAGGTGTATCTGTTAACGTGATTGATATGCACTCTATTCAGCCTCTAGATATAGAAGCCATTAATCAATGCAGAAAGTACAAACTGGTAGTTACTGTTGAGGAACATTATGTCTCTGGAGGATTAGGTAGTGCTATTGCTGATGTACTTATGGAGCTACCAAACCCACCTCAATTACTGAAAATTGGTATTAAAGATAAGTACTCTGTGGTTGGCGATTATAGTTTTCTGAAAGAACAGCATCGATTAACTCCAGAGAGTATTGCAGAGGATATTATTAACAAACTAAAAGGATAAGAATGGCAACCGTATTTATAACTGGCAGCAACCGTGGGTTAGGTTTTATGCTATTAAAGCAATTTGCCTCCCTCGGTTTTGATATTGTGGCGCATTCCCGAAGAAAATATGACTCGTTTGAGGAAGAATGTCTTAATTTGGCAAAAGATAAAGGGATTAATATCAGGCATATTTATTTCGAACTCTCCGATAAGCAGCAAATGCAGGATGCCCTGGAATGTATTGAGCAGAATGAAGTTACCATTGATGTGCTTATAAACAATGCGGGTATCAATGTGATGAAACCTTTGATGTACACGGAGTATGAAGACTTGGAAGAGACTTTCAAGGTGAATTATTTTGCTCCAGTTATGATAGCAAAAACCATTAGTTCGTTGATGATGAGGCAAGGAAATGGTGTGATAGTAAACATTACTTCTATGGGAAGCTTAGGTCATCAACCAGGAGGTTCCGTTTACGATGCAAGTAAAGCAGCGTTGAATCAGTTTACAATAAGTGCTGCTCAAGAGCTTGCCCCTCTTGGAATCAGAGTTAATGGAGTGGCATGTGGCCCAATAAATACAGAGATGTTTACCTCTATGCCTGAAAAAGTTCAAAGTAAACTGCTGAAGTGTACTGCAATGAAGCGTGCTGCAGATCCTCAGGAAATTATTAATACCATTTTATATCTTTCAACAGATAATTCTTCATATGTTACAGGGCAGATATTAAGAGTAGATGGGGGAGCAATAATATAAATAATATAAGTTTATTTCAATAATTTCTATATATGTTAGTCAATTCAATTCCTTTTTGGATTTTTTTCCCTATAGTAATAATACCATATTACTTCTTTTTTAGGAATTCATCAAAAGCACAAAATGTTTGGTTACTGTTTGCGTCCTACTTTTTTTATGGGTATGCTGAAATTAAGATGATTCCTATCATCCTAATAGCAACAATAGTATTCTATTTCCTTGGAATACAGATCCAGAAAGATAATGCAAAGAACCCCAACCGCTCATACTGGTTTACTACATTTGGTGTCTTACTAGGTGTGGGTATGCTTGTCTATTTTAAATATCTTAACTTTCTCATTGAAGAGTTTGCTGCCTTCTTTGATAATATGGGGATACATACCAATATGAGTACTTTCAAGATACTCATGCCCCTTGGTATTAGTTACTTTACGTTCAAGTTGATAAGCTATGTAATCGAAATACACCGAGAAAAGATGGGCGCTACGCGCGACCCCATTGCTTTTGCACTTTTTGTATCCTTCTTTCCGACTATCATGGCTGGTCCTATTGACCGCCCCAATGAATTTATACCTCAGTTAAACAAGCAACGCCTATTCCAATATGATGGTGTAATAGAAGGTTGCAAGCGCATTCTTTGGGGTATGTTCTTAAAAATGTGTATTGCTGATCAATTGACAAGTTATGTTGATGCCGTTTATAGTAATTATTCATTTCACAACACCAGTTCTATAATATTGGCTTCTATATGTTACTTCTTCCAAGCATACACTGATTTTTGTGGATATTCGCATATGGCAGTTGGTGTGTCTTCTATTCTTGGCATATCAATTCGTGAGAATTTTAAGAGGCCATTATTTGCGCAGAATATTACAGAGTTGTGGAGGCGCTGGCACATGTCTTTGACAACTTGGATAACCGATTATGTGTTCATACCACTTAATATCAAATTTCGAGATTGGGGTGTGTGGGGCTTATACCTTGCGACTTTTATAAATATGATCATCGTTGGAGCATGGCATGGTGCAAATTGGACATTTGTTATATTTGGATTTTACCATGGTTTTTTGATGTGTATGGCATCAGCAATTGAAAGACCTAGAAAGAAAATAGAAAAGAAATACAATTTAAAAAAGAAAGCATATTGGATATACCCTAGAATTATATTTACTTGGTTTTTGTTTGGCCTAGGAACAATGTTATTCCGTTCTGATAGTATAGGTGACTATATAGGCTTAGTTTGTCAAATGGAATCAGGATTAGGAATGCCTTTCGTCGACATTTCTTTGTACCCTGCTTTCTTGTCACTATTATTCATGTTAATTCAAGAATACTGGGTTGAAAAAGGAAGGACACCAATGTTTTTAAACTCAAAGTATAAAGGCGTACGAATCATATCATTTGCAATGCTAGCACTATATATTATATATATGGGTAATTTCACAGGAGGAGCTTTTATTTATTTCCAATTCTAATGATGCTTTATGAAAAACTTTATTATTACAGTTGTTCTGTTCATTATATCCTTAGTGGTTGGTGATTATATCATCGCTGGCCTTTCTGATGCAATAGAGAAATATACTTTAAAAAAAAGACCAGAGGCCTTTAATATTAAGATACCATATATTATAAATTGCGTAGATGCTGATGTGTTAATTTGGGGCGCCTCAACAGCTTCTCATAATTATATTACACAAGAAATAGAGGATTCAATAGGGATGAGTACTTATAATTGTGGGCTTGATGGTACATTTATTTATTTTCAGACAGCAATATTGGACTTACTTCTTGATAGATATACCCCAAGGGTTATTGTTTGGGAAATATCCCCAAACTGTTTGTCAAGTACAATCTCTGAAAAATTTGAATTTTCAAATATTTCTTGGCTTTATCCTTATTATGTTAGAAATGAAAAAGTTAAATACTGTATTGATTTAGAAAACCAGTATAATTGGCTAAAATTGAAATCTAAAACATTATGCCGAAATACAAGTTTTCAAAATTTTGTACATTGCTATCTTACACAAAACAATTATTACCCCACAGGATATGCCCCCATATACTATGAGGGGGCTCCTTTTCCCCAAAAAGAACCTAGTGCTGAGGCAAATGACATAGTGTTAACCAAGGAAAAGTGTTTGGATGATATACTTCATAGGTTAGATGATAAACACGTGAAGATTGTATTTGCATTTTGTCCAATATACCGGGATTCACGTGTATTTAAGGGTAAAAGTTATAAACGTTTATTACAGCTTGCTGACAAATATAATGTAGAAATAATTAATTCATATGACTTAAATCCTATTGCTAATGATTCGACATATTTTAAGGATTGTGATCACATGTATGACCAAGGAGCTAGGAAATATATGAAACATTTTATTCCTAAATTGAAAAAAATAGTATCGCTTTAATTTTCTTGTAATTTATTGTTACCAATAGAAGCATTTTTCGATGAAAACAACCATAAGACAAAATATTAGAATCCTTCAAATAAATGCAGGATTAAGTTATTCAACAGGAAAGATTACACAACAGATTGGTGAAAAAGCTTTGGAAAACGGATTTGAAAGTTGGATAGCTTATACACCCAGAGATTCAACCTCTGAATCAAAGTCGAATACAATAACTGTAGGAAGTAGAATGGACCCATATATTCATTATTTGGGACATCGCTTGTTTGACATGGAGGGTCAATGCTCTTCGAAAGCCACTCGATTATTAGTTGAGAAGATAAAACAAATATCTCCAGATATTATTTTGCTTCATAATATACATGATCACTGGCTAAATATTAAGATATTGTTCGAGTGTTTTGCAACTTTAGATGTCCCAATTATATGGGTTCAGCATGACTGTTGGGCTTTTACGGGTGGTTGTATGTATTTTGATATGATTCATTGCAATAAGTGGAAAGTGGGATGTGCGACGTGTCCGGATAAAAGATCTTTATTTAATAGGGCTGAGAAAAATTTAAGTTTAAAAAGGGATCTTATATCTATGATAAATAATATTGTATTTGTGCCGGTATCTGACTGGCTTGGTGAATCATTAAGGTTATCAATAATCTCAAATCGTCCAATTATTACTATTCACAATGGAGTAGACATTAATATTTTCAAACCGTATAAAATGATGTCAAAAGAAACCAGAAAGTTTGACATCATCGGAGTCGCTGCTGTTTGGGATGCCAGAAAGGGGTTGAACGACTTTTTGAAATTACGCTCAATACTGCCTCTAGATGATTATTCTATAACGCTTGTGGGGTTAAAGAAGAAACAAATACAGTCACTTCCTCCCGGAATTGAAGGGATCGAAAGAACACAAAGCGCAGAAGAATTAGCTAAACTTTATTCTAAGGCAGATGTTTTCATCAATCCCACATATAGCGATAATTTTCCAACAACAAATATTGAGGCATTAGCTTGCGGAACGCCTGTAATAACTTATAAAACTGGAGGGAGTCCAGAGACTATTGATGAAAAAACAGGTCGCGTTGTTGAACAGGGTAATATTAAAGAATTAGTAAGAACGATTTTTTTACTTCGGGAGAAACCGCTTTCGTCAGAAATATGCAGGCAAAGAGCAGTTGAATTGTTTGATAAAGATAAATGTTTTGATAAATATATTGAACTTTTTAATGTTCTGTTAAATAAAACTATTTAGCAAATATGTATAAATTTTTTATTAAGAGATTCTTTGATGTTCTCATATCGGGGATTGCAATAATTATATTGTCACCTATATATCTTATTGTGGCAATCATGGTTCGAGTAGCAATAGGAAAACCAGTGCTATTCAAACAAGAACGGTTAGGAAAGGACGAGAAACCCTTTATGATGTATAAATTCCGGAGTATGACCAATTCAACGGATAAAGATGGTAATTTGCTCCCTGAAGCACAAAGACATACCAAGTTTGGTGAGATGCTTAGATCATCATCACTTGATGAATTGCCCGAGTTGTGGTCAATTTTTATAGGGAAGATGTCTTTGATAGGCCCCAGGCCATTGCCTACCTATTATGGGCCATATTATTATCCTTCGGAACGGAAAAGACATTCAATCAAAGGTGGACTTTTGCCTTCGGATGGGTTAAGCCAGGAATTGAATCAAACATACGAGACACAATTCTATTGGGATTGCTACTATGTTGATCACATTTCTCTTTGGACAGACATTAAGGTTATATGGTATACGTTCGTTATAGTCTATCGTAGAATGACCGAAAACTATGGTACTATAGATAGACCTCACTTGAATATTGTACGAGCAGATTATAAACAAGAAGATAATAATAAAAACAAATAAGAATATGTGGAAAGACCATTTATTTATTGTATTTGCCATTGAGCATTACAACCCACTAGGAGCTATCAGGGCATTAGGTGAAGCTGGTATTCGCCCTGTATTCATTGGTATTAAGGGCCGCGCAAGAGTGGCTTCGCCCAGCCGTTATATATCAAAGTTACATCAGGTTGAAACCGTAGAAGAAGGCTATGATGTCTTGATGAAGAACTATGGAGAGGTGTATAAGAGCGGTATGAAGCCTTTTATTATCTGTTCCGATGATAAGGGTGTAGGATATTTGGATGAGCACTATAATGACCTCCTGGGCAAGTTTATATTCTTTAACTCTGGTGAGAAGAACCGAACCAATGTCTATATGGATAAGTGGAAGATTTGCGAACTTGCTAAGAAACATGGTTTGAATATCATGGATACTCGTCTGGTTAAGAAAGGTGAGATTCCTGAAGATTTGGAGTATCCTGTTATCACAAAGGCCAAAACGCCAAATACCGGAGGTTATAAGGCTGATGTGCATATCTGTGAGAACGCTGAGCAGTTGAAGGAAGCTTATAATCACATAATAAGTGAAGAGGTGGTACTGCAGAAGTTCTTGGAGAAGAAGAATGAGTACGCCATTGAAGGACTTTCTGTCAATCACGGAAAGGATGTGATGTACTCGATATATTCTACATACCTCTATATCATCAAAGGCTATTACAGCCCTTATCGATTGAGTGGTGTGTCTGATAGAGTAGATATAGAGAAGGCTCTTGACGGTATATTTGAAGAGATAGGTTTCGAGGGTATCTTTGACGTAGAATTTTTGATTGGTAAGGATGATAAGCTATACTTTACTGAGATTAACTTCCGTAATACAGCCTGGGCTTATTCTTCTGCAGTTATCGGTATGCCTCTGCCTCCCATTTGGGCACAGTCCATGCTTGAGGGAAAGATCATTGATGGTGCCAAAAAGGATTATAAAGGTACGTTTACATCGATGGCAGAGCCTATTGACTATAATATCAGAGTCAGAAAGGGTAATGTAAGCCCTATCAAGTGGTTCTTCCAAATGTTGAACTGCAAGTGTAAGGACTATATTAACTTTAGAGATATCAAACCCGCAATATTCATGTTGAAAAACTTCAAGAAACTAGGATAATAAAAAAATGTTTAAAATGAATTTGTTTAAAACAAAAGGCCTGAGTAAGCATGAAATTGCGAACAGGCGAATCTGGAGCTTCGTAGCGTTGGTGCTAGTGGTTCTGGTGATGGGTGTTTTAGGCTGGTTCCCCAGTAATTCATTATCAATTCTCAGTCCGCTTAACGGACTCATTGGTTGGTTTGCTATCTTCTGTGTAGCGTTTTGTCTAATCAATCTCTTCAATAAAGAGAGAGTGCCTGGAGAAAAGGAATTCAGCAATTCTGCGTTTATCAACTTGCTCTTTACCTTAGGTATGGGCGTTGGCATTATGGTTTATGCCTACAATGAGGCTGCACAACTTTCTGCTTACAGTGATGTACGAAACCCTATTGGATTGACACTTAATCACTGGATTCTAATTCCTTGGTGCTTTTACGTTACTTTTGCCATCTTTGAGATTTATGACGAAAAGTACAATCTCCTTCCCAAATGGTTGAGGTTGTTCAAAACTTATCTCTATGGCCTATTGATGATGCTTGGCATTGGAACCTCTTTTGCATTAGGAGTTATCACAATATCAGGTGCATGTAAGCATATTTATGGTATAGATATTCCATCATACTCATTAGTGGTTATCTTGGGGTCTTTGGTAACGTTTTCGCTTCTTAGAGGAGTGCATAGGGGTATGAAAATGTTTGCCAAGGTATCTATGATGATTCTTTATGGCTACATGCTTATAATGATTATTGTGGCTCCTGCTGATACGCTTCAAGTAGGTGTTAAGGCCATCGGATCCTTCTTTGGTGACTTCTTTTATAATAATATATACACAGGTCGAGCAGTCCAAAATGACTGGACTATTTACTATTGGATATGGTGGATTTCTTGGTGTGCTTTTGTGGCACCGTTTGTGAAAACGATTTCACGTGGAAGAACAATCAGAGAAGTTGTATTTTTCACAGTCGTTATTCCTTCCATACTCATAGCTGTTTTTATGATTCTAGGCAATAACACAGGAATGCATCTGATGGCCGATGGCGTTCCTGTGTCAGACCTTCCATATGTGGCCATTAATGCACATTGGATAATGCCACTGATCTTTGTGATATTGATGTCAATGTTTTATATTACATCATCAGATTCTCAATCTTTTGCTATGGATACGACTATCTCATATGGCAGTAAAACCCCTGTAGTACACAGGAAAATAATGTGGGTAATGCTTGAAGTTCTTTTTGTGACAGTATTGTTATTGGCAGGTTCTAATAGTATTTCTGCTCTTCAGGGATTAAGTTTCCTGTTCGTACCATTAATGATTTTATTGGCGATTGTTTATGTTGTATTGATAATTATGCATATCATTAAAAAGAAAGGTATGGTGACACCAAAAGAAGACTACGACATAGCAGAAATGATAACAAAATCAATTCATCCATAATTATTAGAATAAAAATGAAAAAAATATTTCTTAGCTTATTATTAGTTTTTGTTTCTCTAGCAGTTTCAGCACAAGTTCCTTACTTTTCTGGGACAGTCGGTAAGAACAAATTATATGGTTATACGTCTTTGAAGGTTAGGCCTGGGATTAATGCTCAGGAAACATACACTACATTCCAATATGGAACTAGCACATATACAGCAGCAGGTCTAGATTTATATACAGGAGTAGGAAGTAATTACCTTGGCGTATTGTTCAGAACCGGTTATAAGTTTAACCAATGGTTTGGAATAGGTGGTCAGATAACTCCATCGTTTGACTTAAGTAACAGTATGAAGTTCAGTTATCTTACTACTGCTTTATATATGAATGGTGCTATCACAAAAGATGGAAAACTGTTCTGGTGTAGCAATACATGGTGGGGTGTGAATAGAGATGCGCCATTTACTTTAACGAATTGGGAGTACTTAGGCTATTCCTTTTCGTTTAAGAATGGTCATAGTATCACACCTATGGTAGGAGCCATTCACTCGTGGAAATTTGACCAAGATGTAGATATTGCGGCGGGCTTTTACTACAATATTAAGAATTGGGACTTTTATTTATGGGGTAACGATTTTCTAAAGGATCATCCCAGAATTGTTGCAGGCATTGATTTTACATTCTAATCATGTATCAATTATTCATTAAGCGGCTCCTGGATGTTGTAATTTCTGGTGTGGCTCTCATAGTTCTATCCCCGCTATATGTCATATTGTCTATATATGTTTCGGTATTTATGGGATTACCAATACTATTCAGTCAAGAGCGGATAGGGAAGGGAGAGAAACCATTCAGACTTTATAAGTTTCGCTCAATGACAAATAAGAAGGATGAAGATGGAAATCTTCTTCCCGAGAGCGAGCGACTGACAAAGGCGGGTATTTTCCTTAGAAATAGCTCTTTAGATGAATTGCCAGAACTGTGGTCTATCTTTATTGGTAAGATGTCAATAGTAGGCCCAAGGCCAATGCCCACTTATTATGCTCCTTACTTCTTGCCAGAGGAAAGGAAACGTCATTCTGTAAGAGGAGGCTTGATACCGCCTGACAGTTTGAGCGGGAAGGCTGTGACCACATACGAGGAGCAGTTTAAATATGAATGTGATTATGCAGAGAATGTTTCTCTGTGGCTGGACGTCAAAGTGATTTTCACAACTTTTAAAATACTGTTCTTGAGGGTAGAGGAGGACTATGGTACATGTGAGCGACCTCACTTGAATGTGTACCGAAAGGACATGGATATAAAGAATTCATAAGATATATGATACAGACAGTAAAGGAATTAATCAAACAGAACGGAACTCCGTTCTACTTGTTTGATGAGAAGGGATTCGTAGATAACTATAAGAAGCTAGAAAACACGTTCAAGGCAATCTATCCGGAATACCAGATTTCTTATTCGTATAAAACCAACTACACTCCGTTTGTTTGTCAACTAGTAAAATCACTTGGGGGCTATGCAGAGGTGGTTAGTGATATGGAGTACACGCTGGCTAAGAAGATAGGATATGCCAATAGCCAGATAGTGTATAATGGACCTTCTAAGGGTGATGAGATGTATGAGCATCTGGAGAATCATGGCATCTTGAATATTGATTCACTGGATGAAGCCAAACGTGTTGTGGCTTATTGCAAGAAGAATGCAGACAGGCATTATACTTGTGGTGTAAGAATCAATATGGATCTTGGTGCAAACTTCATCAGCCGCTTTGGTATGGTGGATGGAAGCCCGGAACTTCTGGAGACCGTACAAATCATCAAGGATACTGAGAATCTTAAACTGGTAGGTATTCATTGCCATATCAGTCGTTGCCGTGGCGTGGATGCTTGGGCACAGCGTGCTCAAATCATGATTGCTATGGCAGACAAGTATATAGAGGGTGTACCTGAATACATCAGCCTTGGTAGCGGTATGTTTGCTGATATGGCTGATTATTTGAAGAACCAGTTTGGGGGTAGTAGTGTACCAACTTATGAGGATTATGCTGAGGTGACTATTCGTCCATTTGCTGAACATTATAAGGATTGTGATAAAAAGCCAATACTCTTTACCGAGCCAGGAACTACTGTAGTAGCCCGCTACTTGAGTTTTGTGAGCAAGGTGTTGAGTATAAAGAATGTACGTGGACGCTGGATAGCCAATATGGATGGTGACTATCATAATCTTGGTGAAATCTGCACGATGAAGAAACTGCCAACTCATGTGATTGCAGGAGGAAAAGAGCAGAACCATTATGATAAAATGGACATCATGGGTTTCACTTGTTTGGAGCAGGACGTGATGGTACCAGAGTGGAATGGTGAACTGGCTGATGGTGACGTGATGGTTTTTGATAATTGTGGCGGTTATTCTATTGTAGATAAACCTCAGTTTATCAAGCCTCAGAGCGCGATGTATGTAAAGCGTTGTGATGGCAGTGTGAAGATGATCATGCGAGCTGAAACATTTGATGACGTATTTAATAAATTCAGTTTTGAATTCTAGACTATGAGAGATATAACTGTTCTCAGTACTGCTTGTGGCGCATTCTTTATGCCAGGTTTCTTTAAATGTTTGAAGGCAAATGGAGAGCGGAACATTAGAATAGTGGGCGTTGATTCTGCAACAGACAATACTCTATCTCTTTTTGTCGATAAGTATATCAGCGTTCCTAGGATTCATGAGGCAAGGTATGTTGATAGTTTATTAGAAATATGTCAAGAAGAAAAAGTAGATGTTTTCTTCCCTCAGATATCACAGGAGTTACCCCTAATTCTAGAAAGAATAAAAGATTTTTTGGAAATAGGAGTGAAAGTGGCTATAACTGATAATGAAACACTTAATATCGCGAATAACAAATATCGTCTTTATGAATTCATGAAGTCGAAAAATCTTGCAACACCAAAGTATTTTTTTGTAGATAGCGCAGATACGCTGTGTTCGAAAGTTTGGGAATTGGGATATCCAAAGAAACCTGCTTGTGTGAAAATTACTGAAGGGAGTGGAAGTCGGGGGGTTAGAATTATACGCGCTAATATTTCCAAATCACAATTATTTATTGACGAAAAACCGTCTTCAATGAATGTGACGCTAGATGAGATGTGTGACATTATTAATGGATGTGATCCCTTACCGGAAATGATGGCTATGGAGTTTTTCTCCGGCGTTGAATACACGGTTGACTTATTGGCAGATAAAGGGAAAACTCTATATATTGCAGGGCGTAGAAATACAACTAGTTTTATGAGTATAGCTCAGACAAGTGTGGTTGAAAAGAAGGACGAAGCATATCGGCTATGTGAGGATATCGTTAGAGAACTGTCCTTAGATGGTAATATCGGTTTTGACTTTATGCTGGATGAGAATGACACCCCTTGGTTAACAGACTTGAATCCAAGAGTGACGGCCACTATCATACTATACGCAGGGGCTGGTTTGAATTTTCCATATTTGCGTGTCAAACAACTTTTAAATGAAGAATTGTTTCCTGTGGATTTAAAATATGGAACCAGGCTAGTTCGTAAATATTGGGACATCCTGTATAGCGAAAATGGGATGATAGAGTTGTGATTTTTAGGCTACCATTATTGGCACAGACATTAACTGGAGATGAATATTCTTACTTTTAATCCCGAGGACTGGTATAATGGAAATGTCAGTCCTCATGATACAGACTGGGGAAGGTTTGAGTATAGAGTTGACAAAATGATGTTGCCTATACTTGATGTTCTTGAGCAGAAGAATACCAAAGCAACCTTTTTCTGTATGGGATGGCTGGCAGAGAACCATCCAGAGATAGTGAAAGAGATAGTCCAAAGGGGACACCATATGGGCTGTAATTCATATATGCACACAGAACCAGTTTCTTTAACTAGAGACGCATTCTATGATGACGTTAAACGTGCAAAAGAGAAGTTGGAAGATGTAGCTGGGATGACTGTTGATGCTTATCGTGCACCAGGTTTTGCAATCAGCGGTATTGAAGGTTGGTTTTACGAGACACTGAAAGAACTTGACTTTAAATACGATTGCTCTGCGTTTGGAGATAAGCCCTATATGATAAATGGTATCAGGGAGTACCCTGTCAATAAGTTTAAAGGAAAGATTCCATATAGTGGTGGTGGTTATTTCAGGTTAATGCCATATACGTTCATTAAACGGTTTATGAACAAAAGTGACTATGTGATGACTTATTTCCATCCCCGTGATTTTGACAAGGGACAACCCAGATGGGATGGATTGGCTGCCAAAGAACGATTCTTGAGCTACGTTGGACTTGATGGTGCTTACGATAAATGGCTGAAGATGATGGATGATTTTCAATTTATGAGTGTTGATGAGGCAGATCAATTAATAGACTGGACAAACAAATAATCTATATAATGAAAAGAGTTTTAATAACTGGTGCAGGAAGTTATGTTGGAACCAATGTAATGAAATGGTTACAACAACATCCTGATGAATTCTATGTAGAGGCTGTTGATACTTTTGGCGAGAATTGGAAGAATGCTGACTTTTCAACTTTTGATGTAGTATATCATGTTGCTGGAATTGCTGAAGTGGATGGTAAGAAAAGCATGGAGCAACTGTATTACAAGGTGAATACAGATTTGACAATAGAGATTGCAAAGCATTCCAAAGAAGCTGGCGTTAAACAGTTCATCTTCATGAGTTCTATGATTGTTTTTCCAGAATCGCAATCAATGACTGGAAATATCGTTACATCCGAAACTAAGCCTAATCCCAATACAGTTTATGGGGACTCCAAACTAAAGGCTGAGCAAGGCTTGCATGAATTGGAGGGTACATCATTTAAGGTCTGTATTCTTAGGCCTCCGATGATATATGGTCCTAATTCCAGGAGTAACCTGATTAAATTAGGATGGCTAGGAACTAAAGTGCCTATTTTCCCGTCAAAGAAGAATAAGCGTTCTATGCTTTATATAGACAATCTGTCGGAGTTCGTCAGGCAGGCTATCCAGAGAGAAATGGCAGGAACGTTCTATCCACAAAATCGGGAATTTGGATGTACTGTTGAAATTGTAAGGCATTTCGCGAAGAAATATAAGCATGGTATTTGGATCACCAGCCTTCTAAACCCTTTCGTTACATTAGGTTCTTGGTTTTTACCGCAGATTCCTAAAATGTTTGCAGACTCCTACTATGAACCGGTGATGAGTCAATATGATTTTGAGTATCAGTTGATTAGTTTTGAAGAGTCGTTGAAAAGGTTGGAATTGGAATAATTAACCAAAATGAGAATATTAATAATCACACAATATATTTATCCAGAAAATTTCAAAAGTAATGAATTAGCTTTTGAATTAGCGAAGCGCGGTCATCATGTAGAGGTATTGACTGGAATACCTAATTATCCGGAGGGCGTCTATTTCAAAGGCTATGGCATATTAAAAAGAAGGGCGGAAACTGTAAATGGCGTTAAATTTTATAGATGTTTTCAAACACCTCGGGGTAGAAAAGCATCGGGTTCAAGACTTGCATTGAATTATTTGACCTTTATGGTATCAGCATCTTTATGGATTATCTTTTATTTTATATGGAAAAAAAAATTTGATGCTGTTATATCTCATGAGCCTTCTCCGATTACACAAATAGTTCCGGCTGTTTTTTATGGGAAATTAAGAAAAGTTCCTCTATATTCATGGATTATGGATTTATGGCCGGATGCTATAAAAAACAGTGTTAGTGAATCTACATATAGAAAGGTATATCCAATACTAAATGGAATTACAAATTATGTTTATCGAAATTCCCATAAGATTTTAATAACATCAAAGGGATTTAGAAAAATGATTTGCAGGGATGCAGATTACAACGAAAAGATTGTCTATTATCCTAACTGGAGCGTTGACATGTCGAAGGAAAACGGAGAGTTTGACATCCCTCTTATGCCAGAAGGTTTTAAAATAATGTTGGCTGGTAATCTTGGTGACGGCCAAAATCTTGAAGCGATAGGCGAGGCCATGCTCTTGCTTAAAGATATAGACGAATTGAAATGGATTTTTGTAGGAAATGGTAGTTGGAAGAAGTGGCTAGATAATTTCATCTTAGATAATGACTTGAGTGACAGGGCATTCGCATTAGGTCGTTTCCCCGGTGAAACAATGCCATCTTTTTTTAAAAAGGCTGATGCAATGCTTGTTACATTACGAGGCGGCTTCCCAGATTTGGATGTTACAGTACCAGCCAGACTTCAGTCCTATATGTCAGCAGGAAGACCTGTCCTGGCTATGATTGGCGAAGGTGCTGCTGATCTTATAGCAGAAAGTGATTGTGGATATGCTGTACCTTCTGGAGATTTTAAATCACTTGCAGATATTATTAGGAACAAGGTTCTTTCGAATAAAGAAGAATTTGAGAAAAAAGGTAAGAATGGTAGAATTTTTTATGAAACAGAGTTCGTGTTAGATAAGTGTATCAATCATTTAGAAGAAATAATTGAAAATAAATGAAAAATTTTTTTGAAGCCCTTCCTGATGAACAGGTGATAGTATCTGGAGCATCTTATATGGTGGTCAATGAAAGGTGATGTTGTTGATGTGTTTTTTATGTGCTAGGGAGCAAACGAACGTGTTTTTCGTCCAAATAACAAAGAGTAGGATGAAGATTCTCTTATAGTTCTTAGGTATGAATAAAGAATAGTAAGCAGCCAATTTTGACGTATTGCAAGAAAAGTTAAGATGATATACCTTTGCACTGACATTTTAAATATCAGATTATGTTCAGTAGCAAAGACTTTGAAAAATGCTGGTTTTTATACCAGAGTGAGGGTCTGCCTTACAACCTCTCCATTGAGGAATTTTGCCTTAAGCAAGGCGTACCCGTAAACGAGTTTAATAAATGGTACAGGGATACACACAAGCGAATACACCCAATCCAAGTGAATGGTGCTCCAGTTTCGGAAGCCAAGGAGGAAAATCCTGGGGAACAACCATCCACCAAAGGATCAGTCCGTATAACTGTA